>PVBE010522141.1_pt1 | contig 27089 bp, 41 predicted proteins | sample 1631181 | NCBI WGS metagenome assembly PVBE01 (sample SAMN08397723, study PRJNA350692) | Marine metagenome, whole genome shotgun sequencing project. | isolation source: water | place: Pacific Ocean | collected 2012-04
GTTCCAGAACTTTGAACAATATCAATATTACCACTAGATTGAATTAATTCTAAATCAATTTTATGATATGCTCCATCTGTCATATTTGTATTAACATCATTAGAACTACCTGTAACATCTACATCATACCTTGCATCGTCAACTTCAATAACAGTTGTAAATACATTAGAACTACCTGAAACATCTAAATCAAAATCTAGTCTTTCAGAAGATTGAGCTGCTCCCCAATCTAAGTTCATAGTATTTGAACTACCTGTCCAAGTTGCTAACAAGTTTGATGCGTCAGCCGAACCTGATGCTCCAATAGTTTGATCCCATATATTACTACTACCTGTCAAATTGACACTATAAGTAGATTGGTCAAGAATCATTGGACCATATATTTGGTTCAAATTACCAATCATATCCATGTTAATTGTATTAGTTGTACCTGTGATTACCATTGCTGTTCCACAAACACCACTAGATATAGTTCCACAGATTTTATTACCATAACCAATCTGATCAATCGTTAATGTAAGAGTATCACCAATTTGATCAAGTTTAATTTCGTTATCTGTTGTGGCTGCAGCGAACAATAATGTAGGTGTAAATAATACTAATGCTAAAAACTTATTTAACATCTTCATCTTCTTTTTCCTCGTTATTATTTTCTTCCTCAGTAACTACAACTATTTCAACTTCTTCAAAAACCTCAGAAACTTCTTCTTTAATTTTAGTTTCTGTTACAGGCCATTGAATTGTCCAAAATCCTCTTTTGTCACCTTGGAGTATTAATTCGTAAACAGCAGCTTCGATCGCTGATCGAACACTTCTGGTTACACTCTCATTCTCGGTCATTCCGTCTTCAACTTCTACTAATTGAGTATCAAGTTCAACGAATCTAAAAACATCAAATCCCTGTGCGACCGATAAAATGGTCTTTGATGTTTGTACATTTAATATAATTTCTCCTGTTAGAACACTAACAGCTCTCAAATGAACGACTACAATATCTCTACGATAAGCTTGTTGAGCTCCGATTCCAAGATATCTAGCGCCTCTACCTCCAGTTTCAATATTGGTATCATACCCAATAATTCCACCTTCTAGTATAATTCCTGCAAACAATAGGGGAGCTAATTTCTTTTCTTCCCCATATGCTTCTCTAGTTGATCTTACTATTGTACGTTCTCTAGTTAAGTGATCAACTCCAACTCTTTCTACTACTCTAAACCATGTTCCATTCCCAGCAGTCTTCAATGCATCTATTAACATTGTTTCACTACCTTGTGATACTGCTGTACTAAACATAGCGGCATCACCTTTTTGTTTTCTCTGACCTGTCTTGTCTAAAAATTTATAGACAGCTATCACAGGTTTTTCAACTGCTGGTGGTAAGCTTAATAATTTTTCGTGTGTCGGTAATTCTATAATCGTTGGATCTTCTACACACTCTAAAATACCAACACAATTTCTATCTGAAACACCACCAGGACTTACCAGGGAGGCGCAACCAGATATTAATAGTAGGCTTACAATACCTATTCCTATCTTTAGATTCACCTAGCCTCCAAAAGATCCATTACCGATTGGTATGGTTATAATAGTCTCTGTCCCATCTTCTGCTACAATAGTTAATACTATTACTTCTTCACCAACTATACACCCTGTCATTGTAGCTGTATCACAAGCTGTCTTCGTATAACTAATAACATTACCTTCTAGTGCAAAACTACCGAAAGTAGCTGCTACACAACTAGGGTCTACTGTAAGATCACATTGTTTAAATAGTGACTCAACTAACTGTTTTGATAGTTGAGAGTATATCCTACTTTCTAAATTCCTCATGAACTTAGCCATAGTAGTATTTTCTGCTTCTCTTTGAGCTGCTAATAATGCTGATTCAATATCTTTTTGAATAGCATCGCGTCTTGACTTCTCTTGGTTCTCAATAGTCAAATAATGAGCTGATGTACCTATACCACTAAAACTTGGGTTTTTAAATTTGTGTGTTAATTCATCTGCATATACATTAGATGCATGTAAATACAAAACACCCAAAATTAATATACTGGTTAAAAACTTAATCATCTTTTTCTTCTTCTCCTGTCCCTTCTATTAATTTTTGTCTTTCTTTATATTCTAAAACAACATTAATCTTCTGTTGGAGCCTAATCATATCCTGATCTAACATCCTTAGTTGATCAGTTAATTTAATACTGGAAGCAAATAATTTACCTAAAGCAGGTTTAATCTCTATAGTTATTACTTTCCAAACATACCATATAAAGTATCCCATTCCCAAAGCCATAATAACTGGAAATCCAAATTCACCAATAGCTGCAGCTAACTTATCCATTAGTCTCTCCTTGCATCTATAGAACCATCTTCAACAAAATTTTCAGCTCGAGCCACTCTATCAATGGGGGGTGTTAAATTTAATGCAGAACTAACTAATAAATCAATCCTTAAGATGTCATTATTCATTACTCTTGCCCTAGTTTCTAACATAGTGACAATGTTTTCAATACTTTTTACTTGTGACACTACTGAATCTAATATGTATTTTAGTGTCAAATAAATGAAAAATGCCATCACAACGGCACCTGTTATCGGTACACCCACCTCACTCATAAATTGTAATATAGTCATAATATTTCCTCTATCTCTATACTACTATTTATAAAAAAGGCGTGTCTAAAACACGCCTTTAAATTATAATTTATTTTGTATAAAAGAGTTATTCTTCTTTATACAATGTCCACAAGCCATATACTAGTGCTGGCCATGCTAGGAGTTTAAGAATAGGTGCTGCCATTAGAACCATTAAACTCATACCAACAATCGTGGCTCCATCCCAAGATGTTCTTTCAGCCAATCTGGCCTTCATCCAATCTATCATAGTTTTTTCCTCTATTTTTTAGTTAGGTATCTTTATTTATAACAAATTTGGTTGTAACTACATACTTTCTGTTGGGATTTACAACTACATTGAATCTAGTCATTATATCTCTGTCAAGTAGTACATCAGTTCCCATTCTACTCCGATCATCTAACCCGAATTCTATATCTGTATAATCAGTGCCTCCAAAACTACAATCTAATTTAACAATATATCTTTCATCTTCTCCACCACCTGTTATAGAAGTATATGTTCCTTGTAATTTTGTTGAAATTCTTTTACCATTTAATTTAAAACTAATCTTTTTACCTGATACTTTGACATCTTCTGCATGTAAAACATTGTGTACTGAATTACCTGTATCAAACTTAGCTACTAAAGGCCCAAAAGGTTTAATATCTAAAGTTTCATAATATCCACACTCTGTAGGAACAGAATATCTATTCTTTGGGTCTGCGTAATAATCAATAACTAATTTTACTATATTGATTCCAGTTGCCTTTTCAATTCCACCTGTTCCGGGTGAATGATTAACTTCTAAAATATAAGGTGGCTCTTTTTCTCTATCTTCTGAGGGTATAAAATCAACCGCAGACCATGCACCATCGACTGCTTTGGCCGCTAATAAACTTTGTTCAATTTCTAATTCTGTTAAATTAAATCCTTTAACTTCAGCACCTTGAGATACATTTGAACGGAAATCTCCTTTAACAATACCTCTTTCCATTGCACCTATGACTTTACCACCGAGTATTATCACGCGGACATCATATTCTGTTTTCTTAAATTCTTGAATTAATAAATCTGATTCTTCGTCTTGATTATAAAGTAATTGAACTAAAGAAGTTAATGAGCGTTCTGATTCAACAAACAAAACTCCAACACCTTTAGATCCTTCTAAGGTTTTCATTATAATCGGAAAATCAGTATCTAAAGTTTCTAATGCGGTATCAACTCCATCTTTATTTGGTATAAGAACTGTCTTGGGTTGTGTCAAACCAAAATCTTGTAATTTCAAATAAGTTCTATATTTATCAGAAGTCAATTCAACAGTATTTCTACTGTTGACCATACATATTCCAACTTTTTCTAATTGTGAGAGTACATCTAACCAACTCTTTTTTAATCTTACTGAACCACGAACAAACGCTACAGTATCACTAGCACTTATTTCAAATCCTTTTTTATCGTCTACATTATGAACATAATAAGCACCATCTTCAAATCTTATATAAGCACTTTCTACTTGTACAATATAAACTTTATGTCCTAAGGCCTTTCCTTCATCAGCAAATCTTTTTGCTGTGTGAAACATTTCGTTTTCTTTTGGTTTAGACGAAATTACTAAGATTTTATATTTTTCACCTTTCTGTTCTTCTAAAAATGATTTAAATTTGTCCATCGTCTAATCTCTGTTCAATCTCTTTAATCTTTTTATTAAACTGAGTCTTTCGGTCTGGGTGGGCCCATTTCTCAAGTTTTTCAATTCTTTTCATCATTAAGGGATAATCTTGTTCGAATTTTGATTGTTTTTTTATAATCTCAATATCATATTTTTGAGAAATATATTCCATGAATTGATCAATACGGTTTTGAAAGTATATACCTATCTTAGTAGATGCATACCACTTATAAAACTGACTACCTAATACAGCAGACATAATACTTTTTAATAAAAACCAATACATAATATACTATTTATGGTGAATTGATGCGGCCTCTAAATGAAAAATGTAATCATCTATGTTATGATCTGCTATTAAATCTAATCTACCTTTAACAATAGTTTTTAATAAGCTCCAACCTTTGTCTCTAATTCTTTCAGAACTCCATCGACCTAAGTTAGTTACTTCACCTGTAGATTTTATATAATAACAATTACCTGAATGTCTCCAACGAAATACTGTTGGTACACATGGTACTACATCATTATTATTAACAAATCTTTGATGTTTTAAGTGTTTGTCACACCATGCTCTAAATTTTGGACCACCAGCTCTTGGTGAACCATAAGTGTATAATGTATCAACATCATGTCCTCCAGCAAACTCTAGTCTCTGTGCTAATATAGTTGCCATGGCTGCACCTAATGAATGACCAGTAACCCAAATCTTAAGGCCTGATAATCTTTCAATTTTTCCTAAAACTACATCATAAATCTTATCAACTTCTTCTTTAAAGCCTTGATGTATTTTAGTTCCTGTAACTGAATCAGATTTAAATACTTCTAAATCTGCCATAACATCATTCATTTCTCCGGGTTGAGTTCCACGACAAGAAATAATTATATCTTTATCATTATAAAATATATAAGCCTGAGCTCCGTCAATATCATAAAATTCTGTTTTGTTTAAACCTTCTCTTTTTGCTGCTTGTCTAGCTTCAGCATGATTCATGTATGCATACTTGGCCATCTTTGCCATTAATACTCTGCGTTGCGATTCGTGTAAATATTCTATCATTTAGCTGTCCCAATGTTGTACTTCGCGACTAGGTTCCACTCATCTTTCTCTTTATGTGGTAAAACTTTAATCTGACTCATTGGGGCTAAAGGACTTTGTGCTTGTGATGCATTGATAATGGAAAGTAATTCCCACTCCTCTAACAATCTAGCTATGGCGTTCCGTCTAGCTATATCGTTTTCTGTTATTGATGATTCTTTTCCGTCTAATGCAAATAATTCTTTAAAATGAACCAGATAGTATCTACCTCTTTTGTGTAAGATATGACAAGATTGATAAAGCGTTCTGTCTTTCCTAGACGCTACTCCTATTCTTGTTAATGTCTCTCTAATTTTTAGAAAGTCATCATTTTCTTTGAAAGAGATTTCTAACATATTATCTATGTCATAACTCATTTCACACCACCCTTATTCATCTTTATCCTTATATGCTCGATTTCTCTGTTCGATAAAATATTTAAATATTCTTCTGCTTTGGCTCGAGATACTTGGTAATACTCCATAACGATTTTCAAATCGTCAATCTTTTCAGGTTTAATCCATTTGGCAAACCTTTTTCTTTTTCTTATGGTATTTAGTAAATAATGATATTGTAAACGACCAGAAATTTCAAATCTCTTGTTCATTTCGTTAGCATATAGTAAACAATCTTGATGATAAGATAGAGCACGATTAACTAAATAAGATTCATACTCTGACTCATTCAAGTCATTCATTATATCTTGTTTAGTATAAGTTATTGATTTGACAAAATCAAACGGATTCATCTAATGTCTCCCAAGGAAAAACTATCCAGGAACCATCATGTATATTAGCACAAGAAACATTAACATCATTGTCTTTTCCGAAAAGACAAAAACCAAATACTTCACTTTTTGGTTGCCAATACTTGACTAATTTAATTACTTTATTCATAGTGAAACCTGTATCGTAAATATCATCTACAATTAAAATTCTTTTTGTATCTTCACTTAATATATTATATATTGGATATGGCATTTTATCTGTTCCATCTCTAGACTGTAAACCTACAATAGACATAGGTACTTCAAACACATTTGATACATGGGACGCCATTCCTACACTACCTCTATATATTCCAACTACATGATCAAATTCTAATCTAGTAACTTCTTTCATATCATGTTGATAATCAAGCCAATCATAATAAATTTTATCGTCTTTTCTATACATCCAACCTACTTGGCCAATACTCTCTTACTTTTTGTGGAGCTCTTTGTCTTGGTAACCAATATTTTGTAAATTCTTCATAATTATTAATACTAGATAATCCTGTTTCATCATGTGGTTTAATTGTTCTTCTATTTAATTCGTCCATGAAATGTTGAACTGTATTTGTAACCCAATACCAAACTAATAATCTATAAGCATCTTCTCCACCAGGTCTAATAAATTTTCTTTCTTTTTCTTTATTATGAACTGACCATTTTGTAGATTCATTAATAATAAAATCTGGATCAGTTACACCAAACTCAGCGAAAGCTTCTGAATGATCATTTAAAATATCATTTATTACAGGTCTTAAATCATTGTCTACAATATCTGATAATAATTTCTTTGATCTAAACGGAGCTTCTAATGTAATTTGATTATAATTCTTATCTCTATATCTTGAAAAGAACCAAGATGAAGCATGTGAACTAGAGTCATAAGACAAGTTATCTATGAAATCAAAGTACCTAGGACTGATTATGAACGGCATGAGAGCATTTGGATTACCTACGCCTAGTAAATGTATGTTCTTTCTTAATGAATCAGGTACTTGATACTCTCTTGCTGCATATATCATTTCCATTCTATGAGCAAAGTGATTACCATTACATTGTGAACCAAGAGATATTCCTGTACACATTGTTTCTATTTCTTCATCATCTAATCCATCACAAATAACTTCAATATATTTTCTCCAAGAATCAACATCTTGACCTTGTGAAATTAACATGATTTTAGCTCTAGAACCTTCTTTCTTAAAAACTTCTATTTGTCTTTTAACATTATCTCTAGTAGCTATAGCTGTCTTTTCTAAATCTTCTCTGACAAATCTTCTACCTGTAATATCAGCTTTCATAGAATTACCACCTGTCATTGACATATCAAATTCAATAGGAATTTCATCAAAGATCATAGCTACATCACAATACTTAGCTTGATGATGATAAATCTTATCTTTTACTTCTGGAGTAATTCCACTTTTCATTCTAGATAATTGTAATCCACCTGAATCAGCAAATATTCTATGCCATGAATGATTCATAGTATCGTTCATAGTTACACCATGTTTTCTTTCAGTATGGGCATTAAAGAGTATAGACATATTCTGATAATCATATTTTTCATTCATGTCTATAATCTTTTGATTCATATGCTGAATATATGGTGCGGCAACTTTTGGATTATAATAGAGATCATCTATTCCCATTGTTAAACCTGATATTACATATTCAAATTTCATATTTTAATTTCTCACAGCTAATTGCATAAACTCATTTCTTAATTTAGCATCATCAAAGAATCCAGCACCAAGTCTTGATGTTGTCATACTTGAATTCTGATCATTACACCCTCGTGCTTTAACACAATAGTGGTCAGCTTCTAACAATACAGCTACATCTGATGTTCCTAAAACATACTCTAATGCATAAAATATTTGTTCGTTTAATCTTTCTTGAACCTGTGGCCTTCTAGCAAAGAAGTTTACAATTCTATTTAATTTAGATAATCCAACAACTTTACCATTTGGAATATAAGCTACTTGAGCCATTCCAGTAATATTTTGAAAGTGATGTTCACACATTGAATGGAAAGTTATATCTCTTTGAATAACCATTGAATCAAATCCCATTTTATTATCAAAAAGTGTACATTTAGGAAAATTATTATAGTCTAAACCCATACATAATTCATCTACCCACATTTTAGCTACTCTATCAGCTGTTCCTCTAATTGAATCATCTTGAATATCAAGTCCTAAGACTTGAATAATTGTATGCATACTAGCATCAATTAATTCTACTTTCTCATTTCTATTAAGTCTGTTTTCTTCAACAGGCGTTTCTACACCATTTGCTATTAGATAATCTCTTACCCTTAAGCCTAATTGTTTATCTGTTTTCATAATTTATATTCCTTTGTCCTTAATAACTGATTTGCTTGTGTTTGATAATGATCGAGTAATGTATGTTTTGGAGTTTTGTCTAAAGCATCTACAATATCTTGATCTTCTCTACCGCGATAACCACCATTGAATATTTGAAGTAATACTTCATCTAACCAAGGAGCATCCCACGGATTTTCTTTAAAATAACCATCACTTGTTATGATTCCATTATTCTCTAATGCTACCCATTTTCTAAAACAGGCTTTACAATGACCACAATGTTTTTGATCACCTTCATAACAAGAATATGATTTTAATAATGCTTCTTCTGTTCCGTCCATTTCAAGAAATTCTAAAACAAGTTGTGTTTTCGTTTTATCCTTAAAAGGAGAACTAATCATAAATTTTCTTTCTTCTGTCCAATGTTGTTCTGACCACATATGATCTAATAAGGTAGTCATATGGCCATAAAAGGCTTCATCTTTATCGAATGATCTATCTCCATAAACAGAACCCAACCAAATAGTTTCTCCATAATGAGAAGCTAACAACACAAGATGTGCATTTCTATTTGGAATGATCGCATCGTCCCTTTCATATTGTCTTAAATTAATAACATCATTAAGAAATATTATTTCTTTACCTTCTTCATATACAGATTCTGGAAATGATTCTCTTTCTCTTTCATCATAAGCTGAGTTCATACTGATATTTAATAATATATCTGGTTTAAGTAAATGATCTATTATCAAACTATCCATTCCACCACTATACAAAAGAACAGTTTTACTTCTTACTTTTTCTTTTCCACTTGTTATCATTTCTGCCATGTTATCTTCCTATCTCATTTCCCCAAATATAACAATGAACTCTAGCTGATACATTGTATCCTCTATCCATTGTTTGTTCAGCGATCATTGGAGCTATATCATCTTGTGATTCTTCTGTAGCACCTACTGGCATAATCCAAATTGGATACATAACTCCTGAATGTCTGAATGATGCTACTGCATCTTCTATTTCATCCCAAGATTGATCTGTTCCATTACATACAAATTTTAATTGTCCTTGTGGTTCTTTGTTGCCTTGATAGCCGTTAAAATGACCACAGGCATCTTGATATCCTTTTACAATATCAGGACATATTCTATCTTTCTCTCCACTTGTACTCCATATCTTTGGACTAACTGAAAAGAAATATTCAACTTCTTGGAGACAGCTGTCAGACAAAATCACACTTTTTAATTCATCTGTTATAGGCCTTGTACCATTTGTTTCAAATGTAATATTTGTAATTGCATTATCATATTTAGGTCCATAAAACCCCCACTCATTTTCAGCTCTAAATAAATCTTTAAGTTCTTTAATAACTTTTACAATATTCTTTTGTGCAGCTTTCATCATCGGCTCACCACCTGTAAAAGCTATATGAGTTTTACTATCGTACATCATATCATATAATTCTTTTGCCACTTCATCAGGTTCAGCTTTTCTTTGAAGTTTAGCAAACTTCTTTGACCAAGAATAAGATGAATCACACCCATAAGGAAATACAGGCAAATCTTCAACTTGTTTTACATCAATTAAATCAATATCTTTATAAGGTAAAATATAAGAATCAGGATCAGTTGGATCCTTTTGTCCAAATCCATTACACTCAAGATTACACCCAAACATTCTCAACCATACAGTTGGAACTCCTGTGTAAACACCTTCTCCTTGAATACTTCTAAATATTTCTGAATATAACATCATAGTGGTAAATCTCCTGATAATATTTCTTTATTAATTTCAACTAATGTTTCAAAATCAAGTCTATCTGGATTTTCTTGTGGATAATATACAGCACTATTTTTTTCTGCCTCTATATGTTCACTCTCAATAACCCAACACCTACCTTTATATTTTTCTTGAAGAATTGAATCAACATATTCTCCAACCCATTCAGCTAAACCTTCACTACTGATTAACGGAAATGTTTGTAATTTACATTGGCCTTGTTCATCTAATTGTCTAAATGTAGAAATTAAAGGATCATCAGATTGAAGAATGACTGTATGATCAAACCATTCTTGTAATTGTCTTTTAACATCTTTCAGTCCACCAAAGTCAACTACAAACCCCTGTCTATCTAAATTATTACACCCGAATACAAATCTAAATGATCTACAATATCCATGTAATAGATAACAGTCTGTATCAGACTTATGATTACGATAAGCACATGGTCCTATCTCTTTAAAATATTTTGTTGATTTATGTATCATTTTATTTTACACTCCATCATTAACTCAGTTAAACATGCTACCATATTTAACTCTTGGTCAGCTACAAAGGCTGACTTATATGTATAATCAGATAAGATAATGATAGCCTGTGGAATACTACTGTTTTCCATTTTTGTAAATAAACTATCGTATATCTTTCTGTAAATTGCTTGTGGATCATTATGAATATTCAAACCGACCCATTTTCTCATATTAGAAAACTCTTTCCCTTTAATATATTCTAATAACTCATTAAAGTTTTCATTATCTAAACTGGCGAGAATCCCGCTGTCAATTTTTCCTGAAGCCGAGTACTTTTGTATCTCATTCAACATCCTTCGGAAATCGGGGAAAAACTTATTAATTACTTCTACAACTACCTTTTCGTTATAATCTATATTTTCATCAGTAAGTATTTGCAGGATTCTCTGAAATATTTGATTCGCGATTTGTGGTTTTTGTGCCGCTTCAATCGTAAAATCTATAACACTACATCTTGAATGCAGTGGTTGTATAATTCTGTTCTTGTAATTACAAGTGAAAATAAACCTACAGTTCTTTGAGAATTCTTCTATAAATCCTCTAAGTGCTGGTTGTGTTGATTGTGGATTAAGATAATCAGCTTCATCTAAGATAACAATTTTCGGCCCACCATCTACTGTTAATGATACTGTAGAAGCAAATTGTTTTATCTTTACTCTAAGCGTATCGATGTTTCTTTCTTCTGAACCATTGATAAGTATCCAATCGGCTCCCAACTCATTACACAAAGCACGAGCAACAGTTGTTTTACCAACACCCGCGGTGCCACATAATAGTAAGTTTGGGATTTCGTTATTGTTTACAAAATCTATAAATATCTTTTTTGTTTCTGTTGGCAGAACACAAGTTGAAATATTTCTAGGTCTGTATTTTTCAACCCATAGAAATTCTTTTTTCATTGATTAAGACTCGTTATAATTTGAATCTGGTTCTAATGCTATAAAGTATTCTACTGATTGTTTCCTGTTTGTAAATTGAGCAACACCTTTTGATGATACAAATACTGTATAATCACCAGGTATAACTTTAATATTTTCCATCCTAAGAAACATTTCGTAAGTTGAGCCATTACCTTGTGCGACTGTTTTACTAAAGACATTAGAAGTTGAATTCTTTTTATCTTTAACAGTTAAAACAACTGTAGTTCCATCACTAGACAACATCATGTCAGGTAATGATAAAACAGAAGATGCTTTGAGTAATGATTCTAATACACCTTCATCAATATCAAAACTAATTTCAGGTTCAGGCATTGTAATATCTTTTTGTGGAGATATTACCATTTGTGGATCAGCATAATAGTATTGAACACTATTATCACCTTCCGAGACTGTTACTTTCTCAGCATTGAACTCAAAGTTTGGAGTATCAAATAGAGATACAGCACCAAGATATTCTGATAAATCATATATTGAATGTTCTTTATCAAAGTTCTCTGATACTACTGCTCTTGCAAAGATGTTCTTCATGGCTGATACAGTTTTTAGTTCGTTTCCTTCTTTAACTGTCAACCCCGAATTGATTGATGAAAAATTCCTTAGTATATCAAGGGTTTCTGGAGTTATATTCATTGGTTTCACTTTCCTCATTATTTAATTGATGCACATGAAGTGCGATTATGCCATAATGTAAAACTTTCATAAGATCGTTTTTATCACGGCCATTCTTTTTACCATAACGCTGAGCATATTTTAAAATGTTTCCTATGCAGAAACCTTCTCCATGCCCTCCGTCGATAATAAATTCTGTTGCTTGAAATTTGTTTTTGTTATAGTGTTGACTATAAGTAGATTCTATGTATTGGTCAAGCTCTCCAATTATAGTATCTTCACTAAATTTATAATCAATTTTTTCACTCATATATCTATTATAACAGCAATTGCTGGGTTGTCAAGTTTTATTTGCTGGGTCGTATCTTTTAGCATCTTCTAAATCATCAGATTCATCATGTTCTGTTGTATTCCAAATTGGTTCTAATTCATCTTGCATTATTTCTGATTCAGATTTTCTATCGTACTTTGTTTTATCTTTATGCGTACGCGGTTTATGAAATTTATCCATATTCTTTTTCACTGGATTTGTTTTATTTTTCATAATTCTTTTATTGCTTTTAAGTGTTTATGTACTTCTACTGTTTTTAAATGTCCGATTACATCTGCACATATTGCTGTATCATAAACTATAATGCCATGTAGTTCTACTGCAAGTTCCCAAAGACCTAGGTGGCCACCATAACTTCCTAAATGACAAATTACACTAGCACCATATCCATTAGGGAACTGGTATCTTTTTTGAAGGCCTCCATTAAACTCACTAAGTTCTGTTCTGTATTCTTCAAAAGGATCGTGTTGATGTTTCATAAACAACAAGTTTTCTTTTGTCATTAACTTTTTAAAATTTCTCTCTCTTTTTTCAACAAAGTTCATAATCTAATCCTGGTGGAGCTGATAGGAATCGAACCTACGACCTACTGGATGCAAACCAGTCGCTCTCCCTACTGAGCTACAGCCCCTGCACTCACCATTCACTTTTTTTCCAATTTCTCATAACAACTCATACAAAATTCTGGTAATGGTTGAATAAACTGTTCAGCATCGAATGAAGGCCTTCCTATCATATCTAACACTAACATATATTCAACATCTTCTTCAATATAAATTCCACATTTCCAACACTTTGCTGGTCCTGTATGTTTATCTGCCTTCATATCAACAACTCATTCATCTTTAGTAAACCACATTCTAATAATAAACACTCTAAAGACTGCGATGATAGTAAAAACTAAAGTCAACCAAACTGAAACCAACAAAGTTGACAGTTCTAATACATCAATAAAAAAATATAATAAAACTATACTTATTGGCCAATTAAGTAATAATCCTGATCCAACAGTAATTAAAGATTCTTTAAGGGCCTTCCGTTGTCTCTGGTTCATCATATACTACTTCCATAATTTCCTCGAATAGAAGTCTAAAATCCTCTAACTTCAAAAAACTCATGTCTTTTTTCACCTGATGCCTTCTATAAATATAATACGCATCTTCTAATTGTTTTTCTAAATATAAAATCATAATATTCCAAGTGTAATTAATATTAAAACTATGAATTCATCTACTAGCATAATTCCTAGAAATATTTTTATCAATAATGTTTTCATAATGTTCTCCCAATAATCTGGCGGGGATGGGTTCCGGTCTATCCATAAAGAGTATAAATAAAGTGAGCTCCTCGTATGTTCGAACTCCTGTCCCCTGCCCGAGGTAATTAACCCCCTATTGTTTAAAATATTTTATTTGTCTTATTGCTTCATAAACAATATATCCCATTAAAAGCCAAAGGCCTACATTAACTGCAAAGTATAATGTGTTTAACGGGAACCAAAATAAGTTATATAAAAATTCCATTAAAATGTATCTCTCACTATTGTTTTACCTTCTTTATATTCAAATGGTGTTGCAACTACATATGGATTTTTTCTTTTTGTACCAACCCAAGTAAAATGACTTTGTGCCATTGCTGGGGTTATATCAGATGCCCAATGTTCTATTGATAATCCTTCTCTATCAAATAAATCCATTTGACCACCTTTTGGTACTGTCCTATAATTATCACAATAATCATAAATTTCTTCTTCTATGTCTGCCATCAAATAATAAAACAAACCTTTATTGTCTTTTGCTTGTGCGAATACTACCATTTAAATTCCTAATATCTTTTTATAGATGAAGTAAACAAGTACACAACTTAGTGCACCGATTACTATAGTACTCTCTACTGAAAGAATGCCTGTAATGCATACTATACTAATAATTGTTGTTTGATAATCTATAAAAAATTTCTTCATCTTCGATCTGCCATTACTCTGTAAAATTTATCAATTAAACTTTCTTTACTAGTCTTTTCTCTATGCCAGGTGGTTTTGCCATTAGGTTTATTTTCTTCATACCTAATATCTCCATTATTAAATTTTGTTTCAATAATACCATTCTGTGCATGAATATAATTAACTTTCTTGCCCCATTCTTCTGCTGCTAATAATAATTTTTGTTCTTCAACTCTATCTGTAAATTCTGTCATAATCATTATTTATTGTTTTCAATACCCCTTTCTTTTGAGAAATTTCCCTACCCATTTCTTAGAATCAGATTTGAGTAGGGAAACGCGAGGTAATCTTTATTCGTTCATTATTCTTTTAAATTCGTTATATTCCATATCACCTTGTTTAGTATTACAAGGTTGACATAATGCTACTGTATTCTCTCTAGTTGATAGTCCACCTTTACTATGAGCTATGATATGTCCGGCTACTGCTTCTTTCAATGTTATTTCTTCTCCACAACAATCACATTTATCATCTTGTGCTCTAAGTATTGGTCCAAGTTCTTTTTTACTTAAACTTCTTTTTCTATCAACTGTTGCCATTGTTCACAATTTTCTATTACATTACTACTTACAGATATCTTAGAAAGATTACCATCATAGGTTGAATATTTTAATCCAGCTTTTTTCATCTCTGGCGTAAATTTCATTAATTCGTCATGAAGTTTCCAGAAAAGTTCACTCAAGTCTTTTTCATTTTTACCATTCGACTTTTCCCATTTCTGTAGTTCAAAGATAAACAATACTGCTGACCTCAATGTTCTTATATCTACCGATTGTATATACTTTGCGTCTCCGAAAATGTCATATAACTTATCTAATATTTTAAGACCTTCATCGCCTAAATTGACTTGTCTGTTGTATAGAACTGAGAGACAATCTAAATGTCTTTCAAAACTTGGATCCAAATACATAGTATCTAAACCAGGATTACCAGCTGATACTGATATTCCATTTTTAATCCAGAATAAAATTCTGGCATATTCTAAATCAAACTGCATCTTCTTTGGAACAAAGTTAAAACAGTTAGCATGTTCTTTACCATTAGTTTCAGATATCGAAAACACTTTATGACAATCACTAGCTCTTAAGCTTCTTGAATTTCTTCTAACATGAGAAGCTATCTCAGCTACAATAGGATTTCTTTTTTGTTGTGGTTCCATCTTATTACCGTTATTTAAAACAATTCTAAACATATAACTTTCTTCTTGAGCAGATAGACCTGTATAGATAACAAAGTCTAAATCTGTAAATTTAATTTTACGAGCTAACTCAGGATAAGCTTTTTGTATGTCAGGATAGTTCATACCCTCTAACTCTGGATAATCATCCATAGAACGAGGTAAACGAACTTTACCAGCCATAATGTTTTGAATGGTTGTAATTCTTTGTAAACCATCAATGTTCTTGAATAGAACTAATCTCTAACTTCCATTTCTATCGTTAATAGAATAATGTTCTTCTTGTTCTGAGAGAAATACTTCTGGTAGTTTAACTCCCTTTATAACTGAAAGAAAAAACTTTGATTGCCAATCATCTGAACAGACAATTCCTCTCTGCAATTCTTCTGGTTCGATATCTACATCTTCTAAAAAATCTTTTAGACTATTGAACTTAACTTTTGTTTCATTGTATTTCATATTATCAAAATTAATCATTAGAAAGCCTCCTGAGTATTATCAGGTTCTTGGCCATCTACAAATTCATCTATTGTTATTTCTACTTCTCCATCTTCTGGAACTTCTGGAATTTCAATCGCTTCTGCATCTACTTTAGTGTAGAGGTCTAAGAAAGTTGCTTTGGTTTCAGAATCAAATCTTGAAACACACATTTCAATCGCTTTCATTTTATCTTTAAACATTGTGAATGCTTGTGCTATGTGAACCAACCTTCTTGTTGAGATCAATTCATCAATTGCTCCTTCGTAAAAAGATTTTCTGATTACATCAGCCCAATTTACTAGGTTGACTACAAATTCATTTTGATCAGTAATTTCCAACCTTTCAAATTCTTTGACAAGAATCTTTTTCTCAATTGCGTTTGATGGATACTCTTGCTCCATTGTAATTGAGAACCTTTCTAAGAAAGCTTCATTCAAAACATTAGTTCCGATAAATCTTCCATCATCTGAACCTTTTCCTTTAGTATTCGCTGTTGCGATTATTGTAAATCCTGGTGCGGGTGATACATACTCACCTGTCTTTTTGTTTAAGTATCCTTTTCCTTCAAGAATTGATTGGAGACACATAATTTTATTTGACGCTAAATCAATTTCGTCAATCAAAAGAACTGCTCCTTTTCTCATTGCTTTAAGAACTGGACCCTCTCTAAACTGTATGTTTCCTTCGATCAAAGTATTGGATCCTATTAGATCATCTTCATCAGTTTCAATAGTAACATTGACCCTGTAGCATTCTCTTTTGAGTTTCGCACAGACTTGTTCTACCATCATGGTTTTACCATTTCCTGATAGTCCTGTTATAAAAACTGGGAAGAATAATCCTGATTGAAGGATTGATTTTAAATCTTTAAAATGTCCAAATGGGACATATTCTTTAACTGATTCTGGAATAACTGTTATGTCATTCATTAGAACATTGACTGCTCCTGTAGATGTTGCTCCAAGTGGCAACTCTACCACATTATTTTGAACTGCGACTCCCGCTAGTTCTAATGAGTAAGTACCATGTCCTACTCTAAAGGCTGGCTTACAAAGCCAAGATGGAAATGGACAACCTGTTTCAGCTGTTACATTTCTTATTTGAGAAGTAGAAAACTCTGCCTGACCTGGATAGACCTCAGCAGCTGCATCTATAAATTTCTCATGTTGTGCCGTAATTTTAATCATATTTTTTTCTCGCGTTTTTTCATTATGTATATATTATAACAAAAGTGTACCTGCGGTTTCAAGTTTTTCATTATACCGCCATTTGTTGAACGAACTTATTAAGTATCACTCTTTGTTGCATTTTGTTGTTTCCTGCTTTCACTAAAGCTCTCTTTAATGCTCCTTTATTAGCACCCACATCAACTTGAAGTTCATCTTCTTCATAGTCAATATCAATTTTCTTTTGATTAATGAGTATTGCTAAATCATAAGTACCTTTTTTATCTTCAATACTTACTGCTAATTTATTAAATTCTTTTTTCCATTCAAGTGCATGATCTTCAAAAGAGTAGCATGCAACTCCTGCAAATCTTTCAACTTCATGGAAAAACTGTTGTCCTCTAGGCTTTGTCAAATAGAACCCTATTGTTCTAACACCTGTTGTTTCTTTTAACCATCTTAAAAGACCTCTTGTTGTTGTCCCACGATAACCTGACATCTCATAAACTTTATTATATCTTCTATCAACTAAAGCTGAATTACTATATCCGATACAACCATGGCTTTCACCATCAGTCAATGCTATGAAAGTAGTAATATCTAAGCCATAATCTCTTTGAAAATCTTGTAAGTAATCTCTCATTAAAATTATTGAATGGTCTAATGGAGTTCCTCCTAAATACAGTGCGCCTGGTAAAAAGAATTCTTTATCAAAATTATCATGATGCCTGTTGTAATAATAGTCATAGTGATCATTATGAAATCCTAGTTCAAACCAATTCTCCATACTTCTTACAAAGTCTGAATTACTCATTTTTTCATTAAATATTTCAAGGAGACTTAAACTCCCTAAATCCCATTTTTGATCATCTTCATTAAAAGGAGTTTCACCAAATGTTTTTTCAATATGCCTGTTGTCATATTCTTTTTTTATTTCTTCTTTGGCCTTTTCAGTTTTAGCTTTCTTATATTTTTTTACAAAAGTATCATAAGCATCATTGCTACCTTTTTTCTTATATTGATCAGAAAAGGCATAAAGTCTAAAAGGAATTTGTAATCTTCTGCAGAACATTGAAAGTAATGCTGCTTGTTCTACTGTTGCTTTTACTTGGCCACACATGGATCCAGACCAGTCAATGATCATTACAACACCATGATTTTTTCCGTCTGGAACAACTTGTATTCTATTGAAAATATCATCCTTTAATTGATAAAGATGAAGTTTCGCCATATCTAATTCACCAGTCTTTGCTGATCTACTTCTTTTGTAAGCAGATGCTGCTTTCTTCATTTCGAATTCTTTAACCATGTAATTAACAATTTTTTTATTACTGTCAATAAAGTTTTTAGTATACTTGTGAATATTTGTTCTATCTAAATTATTACTTTCAATAGCTTCATCAATCTCTTTCCAAGGAACTAAGAAATTATTGTATTTAATTTTATTTTTTAGTTCATAATACCTAGGTTCTTGAGTTCTGTAATCTGATGCATGTAAGTCGCCTTCATTTGCTCTAAATTCTTCATCAGTTTTAGATTTATTTAATTCTTCTTCTAATTGTTTTTCTGGAGATTTTCCACCAGTTTTATTTTCTTCTAAATCTTTATCTGGATCAATTGGTGATCCGAAAGAATCAGTATTGTCTCCATATGGATCTTCTTCTGATTCTTCTTCTGAAGGAGCTCCTTGAGATCCTTCTTGTTGTTCTTCTCCTTCTTCACTAGAAACTTGAGCTTCTGTACTTCCTTCTGAATTTTCTTCTGGATCAATTCCCAAATCTTCCATTAACTGTTCAAGTTCATCTTGAGTCATTGACTCCATTTTGTCTTTGTTTTCTGCTTTTTGTTTTTCAAAAAGTTCTTTAGCTAATGTCATAACTTCTTCAAAAGTTTTTAAGTTATCACATCTTTTAAGATAGACTTTTTCTTCATCAGTAAATTCAACTCTTGCAAAAGAGCCAACTTTGTAATGAATGTTTATTTTGTCTATTAGATTTAATTCGTTAATGTCTTTATCACTAAGACCAAAGAAATCATCTTCATTTAATTCTTTATATCCTTGATAAAAAGACCTTCTCAAACCAGGATATTTAGCTTTGATTTCTTTCTCAATTCTGACATCTTCTATTACATTTAAATATCCTTTAAAGATCATACCCAATTCACTTACTGAATCGTGCCATCCTTCAACTGGAGTATTTAATGCATGTCCAACTTCGTGTCCCATGAACAGGTCATACATCTCACTTGACATATCATCTTTTAACATAGGACATACAAGAGTCCTATTCTGGACATCAAAATATGCTGTTGGAACTTTTTTATGAAGAACAGTAATGTTCTCTGTAGCCATCAATTTGGCTAGAATATCTTTATTTGAATTGTGGATTGAACTCTCGCGTTTTCTCATTATGTATATATTATAACAAAAGTGTACCCGCGGTTTCAAGTTTTACATAAATTCAAACCAAGTAGTTAGGATATATTTATCTATTTTTGTTGGGTTTCCGCAATGATAAAACGGAATTCCTGATGGAAATACTACAACTGTACCACATTCAGGTTCGACTACTCTACCACCCATCGGAAATACTGTTTCACCACCATTATCAAATACATCATTTAAATACAAAATGGCTGCCAAGTATCTCTTTATATGATCTGGCCCTGCTTCTATGTGAACAGCTGGGTAGCCTTTATCTTCTGGAGTATATTTCTGTATCTGTAATGATCTAAACCCTGTATTAAAAGCTTTAGTCATGGGTATATCTGTAGGGATATAATCTTCATGACATAATTTATACATATCTTTTTCATATCTTTCACCTAAAGGGTGTATATGTTCAAAAAGTAAATTACGATATTGTTTTGCTTCGGGACGAGGATCCCCGATTATTTGAAGTTCTTCTGACTGTTTTCTATGATCATCTATTCTAAATGTTATACTTTCTTCAAACCATTCTATAATTTCATCACAAAATACTTTAGAAAAAACATTATCATAAACACCAATACAAGATGATAAATATTCGTTATTATGTCTCCATATTTCGGCTGCTAATTTCATAATGCCATTTTAGAATGTTTATTCACATACCAATCTTTTCCACGAATTCTGGCTTTACTTATCTTCTCAGCTTTATCAAGAGCTCTCATTCTTGAAAGTTCTCCAATTCTATCTGTAAACAATATTCCATCTAAGTGATCTAATTCGTGTTGAAATACTCTAGCTGTTAATCCTGTAGCTAGTTGGCCTTCTTCTCTACCAAATTGATTATAGTAGGATATCGCTACTTCTGCTGGTCTAACAACTTTTGCAAAAACATCAGGTAATGATAAACAACCTTCTTCCATTGTATTCATATTATCTGAAAAGGTTTTTATTTGTGGGTTGAAACATACTTGACTTGATTCTTTTGTCTCACCTCTCATTGCAAATACTCTATAGTTATATCCTAACTGATTAGCTGAGATACCTAATCCAGAATTTAACCACATCTCCTCTATGAGTTCTTTTGCGAACTCCTTAGAATCTATTTTGGGATTTTCGAATGACCAATCTTCGGTTACCTTTTCTCGTAACTTTTTCACTTCTTTAATAATCATATTACTATCTATACTATTACTAATCCTATCATATATCCGGTTATAAACAACATTGCTGCTAATACTGGATTCTCACACGCAAATTCCCATACTTGTATCCAGAAAGTTTTCACTTCTTCTATTTCTCATTTCACACCACTCTTGAAAAATTCTGAGCTTTCTCAAACTCTATAATATTATTAAACTTCTCATTCATGCTGTCACCTTTATGACTAATGATAAAGGTGTTGGTATCATTTCCTAGAGTATTTAGAATTTTAAGGAATTCATCAGTTCCACCCTCATCAAGAGAGCTATCAAACACTTCATCTAATATTAAGAGATTTGTATTTACTGAATTCTTTAACTTAGCAATTGATCTCCATGTAAAAAGTAATGCTAAGTCTATTCTCATTTTTTCACCTTCACTAAAAGATGAATAAGTAAATGTATCTCTATATCTAGATTTAATTTGTTCATTAAATTCTTCATCAAGTTCGAACTGAACAAAAAATTCCATACTCGCTAAGTATTTATTAATTAACTTATTCATGATTGGTAAATATTGTCGAATTATTTTAGTTTTTATTCCACTATCTCTTAAAAGTATCTCTGCTAAATCATAATAGTGTCTTTTATCTACTAATGTTTCTTGCATTCCTTCTAATTGTTTATATGCCTTTCTATACTTTTCAAGTTTTTCAGTATCTTCTTCTGTATGTTCTTGAGCTTCTAAATTAGATAATTGTTTGTTCAAATTTTCTCTTAGCTGTTGTCCAGCTATAATATGACTTTGTTCTTTTTGAATCTCTAATTGGATTCTATTTATTTCTTGATTTATTTCACCTATTTCTAAAAGTCTTTCATTGATTTCTTGAACTTGTTGTTCTCTTTCTGATAACTTTTGATCTATTTCTTCAAGATTTTTTGAAGTGTCTGTACATATATGCTCTTTATGTTCAGACTCTATATCTTGTTTACAAGTAGGACATTCATCATTATTTTCATAGAACTTTAATTCTTTAAGAAACTTCTTCCTATCAGTTTCAAATTGTCTTTCATCTGTTAATGTTTGTTGAAGTCTTTCTCTAACATCATCTTCATCAACTTTAAGATTATTTTGTTTTTCTAACATTCTAGTAAATACATCAATCGAACCTTCGTATATGGCTTCTTGTTCATCTGATGTTTCAATATCAGATTTTAACTTTACTATCTGTTCATCACGATTTTCTTCCAATCGTTTCATAGTTTCTTCTTGACTCTTAATCTTACCTTCACCAATCTTTAAATTAGTTTTAATTTCATTCAACTCATGCCTTAACATTGTGTATCTTGATTTAAGAACATCATTCATTACTGAAAATATTTGTATATCAAGTATATCTTCAATAATGTTTCTTCTCTCAATAGTAACTAACTGCATGAAGGGAGTAAATGATGAACTACCTAACACTACTACTTGAGTAAATGACTTATAGTTAAGCTTAAGTATCTGTTGTTCTAGTATAGCTTGATAATCTCTTACATTAGCGTCCTGATGTATTAAACTACCATTAAGATATATTTCAAACTTATTAGGCTTAATTGTACGAATGACTTTATATTGTTTTCTACCGATAGAAAACTCTACTTCAACTACTGTTCCTTTCTTATTAATTGAATTAATTAATGCTGTCTTATTAACCTTTCTAAAAGCTTTTCCAAATAAACCAAATGTTAATGCATCAAGCACTGTTGATTTACCAGAACCATTGGCTCCTATAATAAGTGTTGTGGGTTTTCTAGCTAGGTCTATTTCTGTAAAAGAGTCGCCGGTAGATAGGAAATTTTTATATCTTACCTTATGAAACTTTATCATAACCTAAATTAATATATTCTTCTTGTAATTTTATTGCTTTATCTAAAGTTTCATAGCGTTCTGATGAATTTGTATTTCCTTGTGCTGTATTAACTTCGATAATTTTAACTCTATCGCCGGTTAATATAACAAAAGATATATTGTGTCCTTCACATTCATAAGAACCACTATAAACTAAACCATGATTGTTTGATTTTAATGCTGTTATCATTTTATTGGTGTCACTTTATTAGTTGGGGGTGTAATTATCGTTTTGAATACATCTTGATACTGATTAAGTAATTTTTGTTCAGGAACTCCTGTCCAAATTATTTGATCAGGATTAATCATTATGTTGCCTTCGACTATCATATCGTAGGGGTGTAAACTAATTTGTCCACCTGTTTCGTTTGGAACAACATGAATGAATAATGGATTTGTCAATTCATGACTAACTTCATCATATTCTGTAATTAATTGTTCACCTGTTGCTAATTGTATTATCTTTATCATATTAAAATATCTAAACTTTCTGTATATAATGATCTCATTAATGCATCAAGTTTTTTCTTGTCTCCATCTATATTTAAACTGTCAATGTGTTTTGTTAAAATTGTTAATGTATCTTCTGCTTCTGTTGCAAATTCATCTGCATCTAATATATCTAGATTACTATGATCCTCTACAACTTTTAAATCTGCTGGTCCTGCTTTTATAATGTTTTCAACAAAAACATCAAACCAATAAGGTTCATTTTTATTAGTAACTATTACTTTAACAAATGCATTAGATAATTCACTAAATTCCTTCTTCTTAATCTTCATAAGAGTTTCATTCGTATCATCATAAAATACTTTATGAAACATCTTTAAAGGATTGTGTATAGCTTCTATTTCTCGCGTTTCCGTATCTAATATATGAAAATGTTTTGCATCGCCAAAATCATTCCATGTAAATTCCATTTGTGAACCAAAAAATCTAATATTACCTAATTCTGATTTATGATGATAATGTCCTGAATAGACTTGTTCAAATCTCTTAAACATATTGAGTGGTGTTCCACCGCCTTGAAAATGACCAGGTTGCATCATTGCACCATTTATCTCACCATGACACATGACAATATCTGCTATACATATTCCTAAAAATTCTTCAACATCTTCAAAATTTTCTGAATTAATCCATGGTAATAAACATATATCTAATCCATCATAATTCTTGACTATCGGATCTTTATATACATTAATATTATCAAAATCTAAAAGATAATCTGGACTATTTAATTCGTTTGTTGACTTGAAATATATGTCATGATTACCTACAATTAAATCCATTGTTATGTTTCTATCAATCATCGGTTTGACAAAATGTTCATAGTTTTTATGAAGCGAATAGAAATTTACATCTCTCCTGCGATCAAAATAATCGCCAAGATGTATTATTGACTTGATATTGTGTTTATCTAAATATGGAAAAAAGATTTGTGAATAAAATCTTGCTTGATATTCCGCAAACATTTGATTGTTATTTCTAACACCACAATGCGTATCGTTCAGTAACGCTATTTTCATAATATATATTTATTCTCTATAAACTTGTAAATTGTAGATGCATCAAAATAAGAGGAGAAAGTATAATAATAAGATAGAAAAATAACTCTGCAGCTATTCTTGATCTTATTCTTACTTCTTTATTGTGTCTCTCCCAAGACTGTTTAAAATTCATCATTATATCCTAATTATAAAAAGTTAGTGTATTACCCATATAATACACGGACTTATTTATATCATTTCACTTTTTAGACTTCTTAGAACCTCTAGGTGTATAATTAATCGGGTTCATATTTTCTTGTAGAAAATCAATATACTGATTACTCATTCCTGTAGTATCACCATCTATCGTATCAAAAGTGTCAAACAAATAACCTGCTTGTTCAATACTCTTTTGTTTGATAGCTGCTTGTTTTTTCTCTTTATGTATTCTTCTCAAAAAAGCAAAATATATGATCTGAGTCACATAGGCAAATGCATTCATTGATTTTTCAGAATTAAAATTATTGATATACTGTAAACAGTTTTCTATTCCATCACATATCATTTCATCTCTATAAGAATAGTTAATGAAATTAGGTTTTGTTGATAATCTTGTGGCTATCTTATAGATACACTCACCAATGTATTCTGTAACTCTTGGTTTTTCTTCATCATTCTTTTCAGCTTCTTTACACGCTTCATTGTGAGCAATGACTGCAGCTGTAAATTCTTTGTTGTTTACATAATGAACTGATGCTTTAGTTTGTCTTTTTTGTCTAGCCATATAGTTATTATACTTGCATTCGCTGATTTGTCAAGGTTTTAAATTATTTTACCTTTTTTTTCATTTTTTCCTTGACCGATTAGCATTCCGGTGTTAAAATAAATATGTAGTATTGGGAAAAGAATGAATATACACTAATGTACAGTATCATCTGGTCCAGGTCCCTCATCCTTTCCAATTTCTAAATATTTCTGTTCTTCCATTTCATCTAATACTTCATCCAATTCGTCCCGAAAATCTATATCTCTTTGATCAAACCTTCTTTTCATAAATTCATCCATTAGATGCTTTGATTCTTCAAATACCTGTCTACTTGATTTGATATCAATTTTATCATTATCTCTTATGTTTAGCCAAGCTGTACATGCTTCATCATAAAAATCTATAAATTTCTTATTAATACTTGTTCTAAAAAGAACAGCTGTCTTTTCTACTCTAATACTATCTTCTGTTGTGAATGGAATATAAGGGCCTAAATTTACAAGAACTCCACCAGTCATTGCTGGAGCTAAGTTAATATTCATAGGGAAATGAAGTTCTAAATCCCCATTAGCTTCTCTTACCATTGCAAACACTTCTTTTCCATCTTTAAATTTTACAAATTCGTATTTTGTATTATCGTCTATGTATGGCATTTAGGAATCCTTATTGAATGAATTTCGTAATTAAAATTCTCTTTACTGTATATATTTATTCTTTCAGAAAAGTGATTAAGTGTATAATTTAGATTTTTTTTCCAAGATAGATCATCAGCTATATCATACAATACCACATCATCTTTATCATCTGTCTTTCTAAGACCCCTACCTATTGATTGTAAATTTCGTATTCTACTCTTACTAGGAGATGCGAATACAATGTTATGTAATCTTTTAATATTTATTCCCGTAGAAAATGTTCCGAAACTAGCTACTATCACTGCGGTGTTTTGTTTTTCTACAATTTCTCTAACTTTTTCTCTATCTAAAGCATCAGTTCCACCAAAGACAAAGAAACATTTTCTTTCTGTTGTATCTTTTGCCATTAGTTCTGATAATAAACTATACAATGGTCTACCATGTTTTTCTACATATTGAAACAGAACTAATGAATTACCATTTAATCCATTAACTAGGTTTCTTATGAAACCATTTCGCTTTTCAGTTCTAACTATCAAATCCATTTCTTCTTGATATGTCATTTTACTAACTAGTTTTCGTTCTTCATCACAATATGATAATACTAATGCTTGTATGTTTAATTTAGCTAATGTACCTTCGTCCATCAATTCTTTTGATGTTGTTACGAAATAAGCCGGACCAAACATTCCTTCAAGTTGTAGTTTATGTGTCTTTGTTTCTTGAAGTGTTCCTGTAGTTCCGATCTTATATTTAACTTCTGTTAATGATTCCATTATCTTTGTTAGTGATTTAGCTTGGAAAAGATGAGCTTCATCACCAATCACCATACCAAATTGATTACCAAAGTCTTTTGGCATTCGCATCATAGATTGCCATGTTGTTATAACTATGGGAGCATCAGCTCCTTTATCACCACCATATATCTTAGCTATATCACCTTTAAATCCATAATCTTGAAAGTCCTTTGTCATTTGTTCTACTAATGATGTTGTAGGAACAATAACTAAAGCTTTCTTATTCTTCTTTAAAAAATTGTATCGTATAAGACTGTATATCATCAATGACTTACCTGAAGCAGTCGGAGATACTAATATACATTTTTGATTATGTGCGGCGTACGCTATAGCTTCTTTTTGATAATCTCTAAGTTCTAAGGGTATATCTTTGACTATTTCTTCGTATCTTTCAATAGTAAAGATATCAGTATCTTTTTCATATCCTTCAATACTATATCCTCTTTCATCACAAAA
>PVBE011662504.1_pt1 | contig 27085 bp, 26 predicted proteins | sample 1631181 | NCBI WGS metagenome assembly PVBE01 (sample SAMN08397723, study PRJNA350692) | Marine metagenome, whole genome shotgun sequencing project. | isolation source: water | place: Pacific Ocean | collected 2012-04
CCGCCCGGCCCGCCCGTTGAACTCGCCATAGGTGAACCGGCGGCCCGATTCGAGGTCGACGAGCGCCAGTTTGCCGGGTGTCCGCCCGGCGTGAAATGCCAACCAGTCGTAGTGCCGAACGTCCATCCCGACGCGCCTCCCACCGCGTCTCCTCTGCGTCCGACTAGCCGGCGCCGCTATTGCGTGGAAGGAGCGGGCGTCTCCTATACATGATGGGCGAACAATGTTCGATGCCTTTATTGCCGAAAAAGACTATACTGACCAAAACATTAATCGATGCAGCTAGTCGCGTTACTCAACGGTAAAGGAGGTATCGATGTATACCGACAAAACCGTCAAGGGTGCGTTGGCTGCGGTCGCCTTCGCCCTGGTCGCCGGTTTCGGCAGCGCGCCGGCTTCGGCGAAGACCAAATGGATTTGCACTCACTTCGTGCCCAAGACATCCGGCTTCTACAAATATGTGACGCCGCCGTTCACCGACGCGGTGAAACATATCACCCGCGGCGAGACGGAGATCGACTGCAAGGCGGTGGGCGTCATCGCGCCGGCCTTCAAGGGCTTCGACGCGTTCATGGAAGACCTCGCCGACGCCTAACACACGGCGTCTCTTTACATTGTCAACAAGCACCCGGCCAATTCGTTCTATGCCAACCACCCGGGAGGCATGCCGGTCGAGCCGTTTTTCATGTGGTGGTACAACCCCAAGGGCGGTGGCAAGGACTTCCTGTCCGCGCACCACCGCCAAACCATGGGCCTGCGGTCCTGGGGGCAGGGTGTGCCGCCGCAAGGGGTGTGGCTGTCCCATACCCCGATCACCAAGACCGCCGACCTCAAGGGCAAGAAGTTCCGCACCGCCGGCGTCTGGGCGCAGATCCTCAACGAAAAGTTCGGCGGCGCCGGCACCGCCATTCCCGGTTCCGAGCTCTTCGTCATGATGGAGCGCAAGGCACTCGACATCACGGAATGGTCGGGACCGTCGGAAAACTCGAAGATTGAGCTTTTACGACATCGCCAAGTACGTGATCCAGCCGGGATTCCACTGGATCGGCGGACTGGCCCACTTCTCCGTCAAGAAAGGGGTCTGGGACGGGCTGCCGGAAAAGGCCCGCAAGGACATCATGATGGCCTCTAGGCTCGCCAACTTCGATTCCTACATGATGTGGCACTGGGCCGACCTGCCCGCCAAAAAGAAAATCAAGGCAAGGAGCAAGAACGTCTTCCTGAGGATGGACAAATCGCTCATGGACGCCATGGCCAAGGCGGGCCGCGAGTGGCCCTACGAGAAGGCCGCTGCGCTGGAAAAGAAGGGCGATCACTGGCTCAAACAAGTTGCCGTTTCCTATTACGCCTTCTATGACGACTGGGTCGCCAACTCGGACTGGAAGTCACCGTTTCTGCGATAGCGACGTCGGACCACCGTCTGGAATATCGCCCTCAGGTCCCCATGCGGAGCGGGCTGGCGAGCTTGCGTAGCGCGGCGATGACGCTGAGCGCGGTGATCTTGCCGGTGCGGGGGTTCTCTTGGCTGGGAATGTTCTCGATGGTCATGGTGAAATCGGCGCTGTCCGACGACACCTCGATCAGGTGAATGTTGCGCGTCACCCCCGGATCGGCCCAGATTTCGACCTCGGTCCTGTCCGGCCCCAGCCCGGCGAGGCCAAGCGCCGCGGCGACGTTGAGGTTGGCGGGGAATCCTTTGGCCGCCTCGCGGGCGCTGCCCTGGAAGAGCTTGAGCGGCGCCGCTAGGTCCTCCAACTTGATGCCTTGCTCTATCACGTAGGGAGCGCCGACCAATCCCCCGACCGGCTTGCGCGTGACCATGCGCACCGAACGGATGGTCCCCTCAGCCGCCGCGGTAACCGCGTCCAGGCCGAGGAGGGCGCCGCTCGGCACGATGATCGTGGCGCCATTGGCGCTGGCCAAGTCGATCAGGTGATTGGACGAAATCAAGGCGCCGGCGCTGATCACGATGAGGGTCTTTCCGGCCTCCAATACCGACACCGCCACGGTATCCAGAAGATGTGCCGGGGCGCATTCGACGACCACGTCGGCGACGCCGGCCAACTCGTCGAGGCCGAGGACGGGAACCGGTGTGGCAAAGGCGGCGGTCAGGCGCGCTGCGCGCTCCTTGTCGCGGGCCGACACCGCGACCAGCCGCACGCCCGCCATACCATCGTCAAGACACCGCGCCACCTGCTTGCCGACGGCGCCAAATCCACCGAGGGCAACGTCCAGCCGTTGTTGCTTCGCTAGTGCCATGGCGTAGGGTCGTCTTTAGCTTGATTCGCTTCGCCGCCGCACCATAGCATAACGGTGCCGCGCTTGGCGGCGGTCAATCCCCGGCCGGTAATTGGAAGGTGACGTAACGACCGCCGTCGGGCGGCTTCCTTCGCCGCGTCACGAAATTTCGTTTATGGGGAGACGGCCTGGTCGCCGCCCGCCGCCACACGGGCGGTACCGGCGAGGCCGGCGTAGCGCGCCTCGATGGCGGCGCGTGCCTCGTCGAAACGCGCCAGCTCGACCCCCTTGAGCTTGCGTCCCGACGGCATCTTGACGCTGAGCGGGTTGGCGCGGCGCCCGCCTTTCAATATCTCGTAGTGCAGGTGCGGCCCCGTCGAGCGCCCGGTGGTACCGACGTAGCCGATGATCTCGCCCTGGGTGACGCGCTTGCCCAGCCGCATGCCGCGCGCGAAGCCCTTGAGGTGGGCGTAGGCCGTGGAATAGCCGGCGTTGTGGCGGATGCGCACGTACTTGCCATAGGCCCCGTTGCGCCCAGCCACCTCGACGCGGCCATTGCCGGCGGCGTAGATGGGCGTGCCCCGGGGCGCCGCGAAGTCGAGGCCCCGGTGCATCTTGGTGTAGCCCAGGATGGGGTGCTTGCGCCGCCCGAAGCCGGACGACAGCCGGGCGCCGTCGATGGGCGTGCGCATGAGCGCCTTCCTCGCGCTCTGGCCGTTGGCGTCGTAATAATCAGTACGCTTGTCATCGCCGGTGAAGCGGTAGATGGCCAGGCGCTTGCCGCTCAACGTCAACTGGGCGTAGACGACGCCCCTTTCGTGGACCTTGCGGCCGTCCTCGAAGAAACGCTCGTACATGACCTCGAAGCGGTCGCCGGGGCGGATGTCGCGCTGGAAATCGACGTCCCAGGAATAGGCGCGCACCATCTCGACCAGCACCGGCACCGGGACCCCGGCTCGGGTGGCGTCGGCGAACAGGCTGTCGTCGATGGTGTCGGCCGCGGCGGCCAGCTCGCGGGTCAATGCCTTCTTGTGCTGGTGCGCCGTGAAGCCCCCGGAAGCGGCGCGCCCGACAACCACGGCGCGCGCGAAATCGAGGTTGAGCTCGAAGCCGAGAAAGCGCCCCGGCGCCGGTATTCCGGGGACCGGGGCGAAGGTCACGGCGACGGCCTGTCCCGGCCTGATGCGCCGGGGGTCGAAAACGCCGCCTAGCGCGGCGATCGCCGCGACGGCGTCGTCGGCATCGATACCGGCCTCGACGAGGAGCGAGCCCAGGATGTCGCCTCGCCCGATGTGCAGGATCTGGGTATAGGGCGCGGTCGCCGCGACGCCCTGACGCAGCGCCACCGGGTGGCGGGTTGACAGGGCCGCCGCCGGATTGCCGAGCGAGATGGGAGCCATGGCGAGGGTCGCAGCCATGCCATCGGTGCCATCGGTGCCACTTGTGGCCGGCCAACCATCGCCCGCTGCCGACGGGTCGTACACGAACAAATTAGCCGAGATGACGACGGCGCTCAGGGCCACGCCGGCAGCCAGCAATCCCCTCAAGAGCATGGCGTTCTACCCACTTTTCGTTGCCCCACCAGATGCGTCACGGAAGCCGCCGCGCATGCAGGTTGCGCCGCAAGATGTCGGCGGAGGCGGCGCCTGTCAAGGGCATTTCCGTCGATTCGTCGCCTGGAATCAAGGCCATACACCAAAAAAGGTTAAGATATGGTTTTCCGTGCCCGGGAGTACCCGGCATCCTATAATCCGCCGGCAACCGGGACCGGGGAAGGACTTCTTATGATCGATCACGACACCATTCTTCATAACGGCAATGTCATCACCCTCAACGGCGCGTCGACCATCGCCGAGGCCGTGGCCTTTCGCGACGGGCGCATCTCGGGCGTCGGCCAATCGGCGGAACTGCTTAAACGCCGGGGCCCCTTTACCAAGGTCGTCGACCTCGATGGCAAGACCGTCACACCCGGCATGTACGACGCCCACCCCCACCTCGACCGCGAGGGATTGAAGGCGCGCGGTGGCATCCGCATCCAGGGCCAGGAGACGGTCGGCGACATCGTCGAGACCGTGCGCCAGGCGGCGGCGCGTACGCCGCCCGGAGAATGGATCGTCGTCATGCCCATGGAACGCCAGATGGGCCCCTACTTCGACAGCTTTGTCAACGGCCCCGAACAACTCAAGGATGGGCGCTATCCCGACCGCCACGACCTCGACAAGGCGGCGCCCGACCATCCCGTCTACATCCGTGCAGTGTGGGGCTGGTGGTGCCGGCCGCCGTTCCCCTCGGTGGCCAACTCGGCCGCCCTCAAGATTGCCGACATCACGGCCAAGACACCGGCCCCCTTCAACTGCGAGATATTGAAGGATGGGAAGGGCGAGCCCACCGGCGTCTTCCTCGAGCGCAACCACTGCCCGGTCCTCGAGTACACGATCCTCGGCTGCGTGCCGCGCTTCACCTACGAGGACCGGGTGGCCTCGGTACGTCTCGGCATGCGGCTCTACACCGAGGCCGGCACGACGGCGTGCTATGAGGGACATGGGCTGACCCCCACGCTCATCGGCGCCTACCGCCAACTCGAGGCGGAGGGCGGAATGACGCTGAAGATGCACACGCCCTTGAGCGTACCGACGTCGTCCCTCAACAACGGCCAGGTGGCCGACCTGTTGCGTAACTGGGCCAACGCCTTCGGCGGGCCGGGCTCCGACGCCGGCATGTTCCGCTGCGAGGGTGTCACCTTCGACATGGGTCATCCCGACGTCGCCACCATCATCGGGCGCGGCTATCCCTACGAGCAGTGGGCCGGCCACTTCTACCAGTCTGTGCCGCTGGAGCGCTTCGTCGAGCTCGGCGTCATGGCGGCCAAGCTCGGCATCCGGGTCAACTGCCTAGCGTGCTACGACCTAGAAGCCCTGATCAAGGCCTACGAGGAGATCGACAAGCAGGTCTCCATCCGCGACAAGCGCTGGGTTATGGTCCACCTCATGGACGGTACCGAGAAACACCTGAAGCGCCTCAAGAAGCTCGGCGTCATCGCCACCATCATCCCCAACGTCATGTATTGGTTCCCGGAACGCTTCGGCCTCGACAAGCTGATGGACAAGGGGACGCCGGTGCGCCAGTGCCTCGACATGGGCGTTCCGGTGGCGCTGTCGTCGGACAACGTCCCCTATTCGATGTTCTTCGTCATGTGGGAGGCGCTAGCCCGCTGGGACGAGGTGGCGGACCGCCAGCTCGGCGCCGCTAACCTGACCCGCGAGGAGGCCATGAGGTGCGCCATGCAGTCGGGCCACTTGCTCTCCTTCGACGAGGACAAGCGCGGTTCCCTCGAGGTCGACAAAACGGCCGACGCCATCGTCATCGACGCCGACCCGCTGACCTGCGACGAGGAGCGCATCAAGGATATCCGGGTCGAGCGCACCTTCCTCGGCGGCCGTGAAGTGCACCGGGCCGAGCCATGAGCGCGCCGTTGGCGCCTGTCAACAGGCGGCGGCGGGCGCTTCGGCCAGGAATTCGGATTCGGATCGCACAAAACCGCCGGCGAGGCCGGCCATCTCCCGGTAGAACGGCAGGGTTGCCCGCTTCATGGTGCGGCGGCAGAACTTGGGTAACCACCACGCCAGATGGTCGGCCACGAATTTCTCCTCGATCCTTCGGCAGTCGGCCTGCGCGGTGTTGTCTGATTGCTCGGCCGCCGACGCCCGGCGCGAGGTGATGTGTTGCACGAACTCGAACTCGACGCCGACGTGGTCGGGCAGGCCGTAGAACTCCGGCCTGTATTCGAAGCCCGCCGTCTCGATGAACGTCTTGACCCACACCGTGGAAGGCCCCCACAGCGAGCCCCCCTCGCCGCCGAGATAGACGGAAGCGAAGGGCGCTACGTGCTCTCCGGGGCCGATGAACAGCCAGGCGTATTCCACGGCCAGTTCCTCGAGCAACCGCTGGCGCGGGCGGTCGAAGAAATCGATACCGAACGAAACCCCGGCCCCCGACAGGGAGCGCAGGAATTCGGGCTCCTCGATCTGCTCCAGGAGGCCCGACATCGCTTTCCTCGCGGAAGACCGAAGCCAGGAAGCCGTAGACGTTGGAGCGCTCCCGCGTCGCCACCGGAAATCCCGTTTCGCGGACGAGGACCGCTTTCACCGTGCTGTTCATGGGCTAGACCTTGTTCACCGAAACCACAGTATCCATCCACCGCATCTGCCCGTTGATGGGGTCGGATAAAGTGGGGATGGCCCAGTTAGGGTGAACCCCGTTGTCACTCCACCATTTGCGCTTCAGCTCGGGATCGTCGTCGGTGCCCATGGGCGCCTTCTTGGCCGAGGCGTACCTGCCGTACTCCTAGTGTCCGCAGTGATGGGAGATGGTGATGACGCCGGGCACCACGGCGGGCCTTACCCGTGCCTTGGTCTCGATCCCGCCTATCGGGGACTTGACCTTGATGGCGTCGCCGTCTTGGATCCCCCTGGCCGCCGCGGTGGCCGGGTTAATCTAGCCCGGGTTCGAGTGGTAGATCTCGGTCAACCACTTACAGTTCTGGCTGCGCGAGTGGATCTGGACGGCGACCTTGTAGGTGGTGAGGACCAGCTCGTCGGGCTTCACGGCCTGGCACCCGATACAACGGCGCACGTCGATGAGCATGCCGTAGTGGGGTTTGCCTTCCGTTTCGGCGCCGCGCGCCGCCCCCGACAAGGCAGCGCCGCCGAGGCCTGCCGCGGCGGCGACACCCGCGCCTTTTACAAAATTCCTGCGGCTGACACCGGTTCCGGTATTCGCTTGGCTCACGACGGCCTCCTGAGATGGGGAAAAAATATCTTGGATGGTGGTGCTTACTCCGAAATGGCGGGCGTCGCATTGATACAAATCAATGGCCGGCGAAAAAGACCCCCGGAGCGCGTTCGACAAATTACGGTCGTGGCTTCCAGGTGCCGCGCTGCCGGTTGCGCGCCATGTCGGCCCTATCGCCGCGCGGGCACCGTCGACCGGCCCTCCGCGCAATGGAGTCCGCTACAATTAGAGGTATCAGGCGCGGCAATAACCGGGCGGTGGTAGCCCGGGACGGCACCGTCGGGACGGATCAGAAGGTGATGATCTGGCGCACCGTGTGCCCGTCGGCGAGGCGGTCGAAGGCTTCGTTGATGTCTTCCAGCTCGATGCGCTCGCTGATCAGCTGGTCGACGGGCAGGCGCCCCGAGCGGTAGAGCTCGATGTAGTTGGGAATGTCCCGGTGGGGAACGCAACTGCCCAGGTAGCTGCCCTTGATAGTGCGTTCCTCGGCCACCAGGTTGACGTGTTGAATGCGAAAGTCGGTGTCGGGGTGGGACAGCCCGCTCGAGATTGTGGTGCCGCCGCGCCGCGTGATCTTGTAGGCGAGCTCCATGGTCTCCACCTTGCCCACGCACTCGAAGGCGAAATCGACGCCACCATCCGTCGCCTCCCGGACCTTGTCAACCACGTCATCGTCGTTGGCGTCGAAGGCGACGTCGACGCCAAGCTGGCGGCCCAATGCCAGTTTGTAGTCGAGCACGTCGATGCCGATCACGCGGCGCGCCCCGGCGCCGCGCGCGCCGAGAAGCGCAGCCAGCCCGGTACCTCCCAGACCGACCACCGCGACGGAGCTTCCGGCCGGAACCTGGCCCGTGTTGACCACCGCCCCGACACCGGTAATCACCGCGCAGCTGAACAATGCCGCTTCCTCCAGGGGGAGATCGGACGTCACCTTGATGAGCGAACAGCGCGCAGAAACCGCGTACTCCGCGAAGCACGACACGCCGACCTGGTGGAAAAGCGGGCTTCCTCCGCTGTGCAGACGATGGCCTCCGCCGAGCATGGCGCCGGCGGAGTTGGCTTCGAAGCCCGGTTCGCACAACGCCGGACGCCCGGCCAGGCAAGGGCCGCATTTTCCGCAACTGGGAACGAAGACGAAAACGACATGGTCTCCCTTGGCCAGGTTGTCGACGCCGGGGCCGACTTCTTCGACGACGCCGGAACCCTCATGGCCCAACACCATGGGCAGCGGTCGCGGCCGCGCCCCGTCGACCACCGACAGGTCCGAATGGCAGACCCCGGCGGCGGCGACCCGAACTAGGACCTCGCCCTCTTGGGGCGGATCCAGGTCGACCTCTTCGATATGGATGGGGCGCGACTCGGCATAGGGCCGGGGCGAACCCATGTGGTGGAGGACGGCGACCTTGATCTTCATCCGGCAATCCTTCCGTCGGGTGTTGCACCGTGCAGACCGGCATCCTTTCATGAACCGATCAGCCGCTACAATGGCGACGCCAGGGCATCAGGAGGTGCGCCTGAAGCGGATGGTTCCGTCCTTGTTTTCGATGCGCCTCAGGCGTCCGTCGCCAACCAAGTAGTTCAGATGCGCGATGGTCTCGCCCATGGCGAAGCCCATCTGGTGGCCGTCGAGGTCCATGGGGAAGAGCAGCGTGCACACCTCGCCCGCCGAGACCTCGCCATCGAGCGCGTCATAGATTTTCTGTAGGCGCTCGCGGTGATGGTGGACGAGCTCCTCGAGGCGTTTGTGGACGCCGGTAAAGGGCAGCTTGTGGGCGGGCAGCACGTAGGTGTCGGCGGCGATGAGCTTGTACAGCCGCGCCTTGGTATCCAGGAACCCCTTGAGCTGGTCGCCTTCGGGCTCGAAGTGCGAGGTGCTGACGTTGGGAGTGATGCGGGTCAGCACCTGATCCCCGGAAATCATGACGCCGAGCTCGGCGCAATAGAGGCAGGCGTGCTCCGGCGAATGCCCCTCGCCGACGATGACCCGCCACGCATTGCCGTTGATCACGATGTCGTCGCCGTTGCGGATGCGGTAGTAGTTCTCGGGCAGGGTGACGCCCAGGTGGTAGCGCACATGGCCGCTCCGGAAGATCTCGAGCCGCTTGGCGTCGAGACCATGGCGGTCATAGAAAAAGCAACGCGCGTCCCGGTCGTCGGAGGCCAACTGGCGGATGGCCAAGTTGGAGGCCATCCACTCGGATTGGGTCATGTGGGGGTGGATGCCCCAGGTCTTCTCCACCCAGCCGCTCGATCCCATGTGATCGGGATGGAAGTGGGTGACGATGAGGCGCTTGATGGGGGCGCCGTCCAGGCACTCCTTCCATATCTTCATGAGCTGATCTTGGGTGTCGCTCCATCCGTAGCCGGTGTCGATCAGAGTCCAGCCGTCACCGTCCCTGAGCGCCCACAGGTTGATGGCCTTGAGCTTGAAGGGCAGCGGCGTGGCGATCCAGAAAATGCCGGGGCGCACCTCGATGGCCGTACCCGCCCCCGGTTGCTCGTCATAGGGGAAGTGCACATCGGCCAGGGGCTCGGTGTCCGCTTCTTTTGTAATGTCATCCACGATGGCATCCGTTTCCTGTGTTTGCGGGACGGTGGCGGTGCGCCGCCCGTATACCAACGGCGGGGCGCCGTGACAACAGGGCAAGGCCCTTGCGGCTCACACCGAGATCCCCTGCTCGTCCAGAAATGAGGTCATGGCGCCGATGCAGGCCTCGGACTTCTCGATCAGCAGCAAGTGGCCAGTGCCGGCAATGCCTTCATACAGGTAGTCCGATTCGGAGGTCAACGCCCGGTTGGCCACCGCCGAGGCCGAGGCGCCGTCCATCTCCGCATCGGCGGCGAAGCCGTTGCCGTGGCTGAAAAACAGCCGCGTGCCCCGTGCATTTCCGTGGATACGCGCGCCGATCGGCACGCCGTCGTTCATGACCATCTCTAATTCGTCACGGGGTGGTGGAAGCTCGAAGCTTTTCATTATCCTCACCGTATCCCGGTTTCCTTCACCGGCCCGTGTAGCTGGGCTTGCGTTTCTCGCGGAAAGCGCGGATGCCCTCGGCGTGGTCCTCGGTCTTGAGCAGCACGCTCTGGGCGACGCGTTCGAGCACGCGCGCCGAGGTCTCGTCGATGCTACTGGACGTGTTCAAGACGGCCTTGGCCAAGCCTAGGGCCTGTGGCGCCTTCCTGGCCAGCTTGGCGGCCAGCGCGTCGGCCTCCTCATAGAGCGCTTCGCGGGTCTCGGCGAGGCGGGTGACGAGCCCCACCTGCATCGCTTTTGTGGCATCGAGGACGGCACCGGCCAGCACCATTTCCTTGGCCCAGCCGACGCCGATCATGCGGGCCAGCCGCGAACAGCCGCCCGATCCGGGGATGAGGTTGATGTTGCCCTCGGTGAAGCGAAAGGTGGCGTCCTTGGTGGCCATGCGGAAGTCACACGCCATGGCCAGTTCCAGACCGCCGCAGGCGCAGATGCCGTGGATGGCGGCGATCACCGGAATCTCGACGCGCTCTAGGGTATCGAAGAAGTCGTGGACCCAGCGGTATTCGACGCGGAAGCGCGCCGTCGCCCAGTCGGCCTCGAACCAGCTGATGTCGGCGCCCGAACTGAAGGCGCGCTCGCCCTCGGCCTTGAACACGATGACGCGGATATCGGCGTCGCTCTCGATGCGCCACTGGAGGGCCAGGAAATCGGCCCGCATGGTGTCGCCAAAGGCGTTCAGGGCGTCGGGCCTGTCGAGGGTGATGGTGAACACGCCGTCGGCGGCATCGACTTTGACGGCCTTGAACTCGTGGAACGGCTCGGGGAACGGTCCTCTCGTCATTCGTTTCTCCTCCTGGAATTGCCGGCGTTGCCGGGTCGCGCGGCCGGACGTCGCCTGTTGCGGGAACGGGGCCTGTTGCGGAAAACGGGCCTATTGCAGAGAGAGCACGATCTCTTTGGTTCTTTCGGCCATCTCTACCCCGGCCGCCTCGAAGGCGCTCATCGGCGGAAAGGCCAGGCCGACGGACCCCATGTACCCCTTCATCTCGTCGAGGTAGCGGTTGAGGATCTGCCCGTGGCTGTGGCGCTTCAGGCCTACCCGCAGGCAGTACTCGTTTTCGGCGTTTCCGGGGCGGCCGAAAGCGCGCTTGACGGCGTTGGGAAGCACCCGCTCGAAGGACACCTTGAATTTAGCAAACCGGTCGGTGTCCCTGGCAAACTCCTTGAGCACCTGGATGCCGGTGCCGTAGTGCTCCTCCTCGTCGGCCAGCACCACTTCCTGGCTGTCGGCCCAGGGGGTGTAGCTCGAATGGCGGTATTCCATGATCTGGTGGCTGCCGGCGCGGTCGACGACGAAATTGAAGACCGCGATGTCGATCCATTTCGTGAGGTCGATGGCCCAGAACTCCCCGGCCGGGGGGCGCGCCGCGATTATCGCCTCAGGGTCCTCACCGAGATCGCGCAAGAGAACGACCAGCCCCTGGCTGTGCTGCACCTCCTCGAGGGTGAACACCGCGAGGCGGTGTTTTTCCTCCCACGTCGGCGCCGCCGTGATGGCCTGGCCGAACACCTCCGCCGTCGCCGTTTCCGCGTAAATCTGGCGCGTCATCAGGCGGATGAGCATGTCCCGGTATTCGCCCGTGGCCTCGGCGGCCGAGCGTATCTGTGCAACCATTGTCTCCCTCCCCGGCGGTTCCCGCTCTTACATACTGGCTAGAACGTATTTTCATATACCGGGGGAATCAACCGGGGAATCCGGCACCGACGGCTAACCTTACAAACTTTTAATCTCCCGGCAACGGCCCGGTAAGGTGCCGTTTTCCATAGTGGCCGGCGAATTGGGTTTGGCCAGTAACGGAGGACCATCATGTCGAACATCCAACGAAGCGGCACCAGGCGCCGCATGGGCGGAATAGCCGCGGCGCTCTCCGTCACCGCGCTCGCCGGCGCGGCGAGGGTGGTGCATCATTGGGGCACCGATGCTTGCGCCGTTCGCCCGTTTGGTGTCAATTCCTTGAATTCCGCCGGTCAAACCGGTCGCTTCATGTTGGGAAGCCAACCATGGCCACGGCGTCGCGATCATTCCAGGTAATGGCGAAACCCATCGGTGCGGTGTGCAATCTCGATTGCGCCTATTGCTATTACCTCGAGAAAAAGGACCTTTACCCAAGGCGCCAATCGTTCCGCATGGTCGACGACGTGCTCGAGAGCTACATCGTCCAGCACATCGAGGCCTGTCCCGACGACCTGATTTTTTTTGCCTGGCACGGCGGTGAACCGACCGTCCTGGGGCTCGACTATTTCCAGCGCATCGTCGAGCTGCAGCGCCGGCACCAGCCGTCCGGGCGCCGCATCCAAAACGGCATTCAGACGAACGGCATGCTCATCGACGAGGAATGGTGCCGTTTCCTGGCGGCCGAACGTTTCCAGGTAGGGCTGAGCGTCGACGGGCCGCGGGAACTCCACGACCCCTATCGCATCACCAAGAGCGGGGACTCGACCAACAAGCGGGTGATGCAGTCCTTTCAGCTCCTCAAGCGGCACGGCATCGAGTGCGACATGCTTTGTGTAGTTCATCAAAAGAATGTGCACCAAGCGGCATCGGTGTACCGGTTTTTCCGGGACAACGATGTCAAGTTCCTGCAGTTCCTGCCCCTCGTCGCCCGCAAGGGCGATAGCGGAGTGAGCGCCAAAACCGTTCCGGCGGAAGCCTACGGGGTGTTCCTGTGCACCGTCTTCGACGCGTGGATCAAGCACGATGTCGGGCGCATCGCCATCCAGAACTTCGAAGAGGCGTTGCGGCCTTTCCTCAGCATCGAGCATTCGATCTGCATATCCAGGGAGACCTGCGGCGACGTCGTGGTCGTCGAGCACAATGGGGACGTCTATTGCTGCGACCATTTTGTGAGCCCGGAGTACCGCCTGGGAAACATCGCCCAGACGCCGCTGGTCGAACTGCTGGAAAGCCCGGCGCTCGCCGACTTCGGGCGGCGCAAGGAGGACCTGCTGCCGGGTGCCTGCCGGGCCTGCGAATTCCTCGGCTCGTGCAATGGCGGATGCCCCAAGGACCGATTTACCCGCACGAAGGACGGCGAAGACGGCCTCAACTATCTGTGTGCCGGATTCCAACGGTTTTTTGATTACAGCCGACCTTACCTGCGCCTCATGGCGGCGGCCAGAAAGTTGGGAAAATCCCCCGAGCAGCTCATGGGCTTGTTGCAATCCGAGGGGGCCGGGGCGACGCGCCAGACGGGCCGCAACGACCCCTGCCCGTGCGGCAGCGGCCGAAAGTACAAGAAGTGCTGTCTCGGAAAACCGTCGTTCGAAAGGCTTGATTCCCGGATGCGCGATCGCCGGGAGTGATCGCTCCCGACGGGACGACATGGTCGGTGCCGGATCATGCGGGCCGACGGGAAGGCAGGTGTTTTACCTTGCCCGTCGGTTGCCGCCGGACAAGCCTTGTCGCCGCAAAATCCGCGAAACGGTGGCCTTGATGCGCAGAAGATCGCCATCCAGCGCCGCCTGACCGTACCACCAGAGATAATCGGGAGAATAATGGACGATCCCGTGCCTGAGGCCTTTCCCCGATTGCGATCGCATCGTTTCCACCCTCCGGCGAAGCTCCTTCACGTCTCCGGTCTCGTTTTCCGCCGTCGCCGGCGAGGCGGCAATCGAATCGAGAAGGGCCTGCGCCTCACGCATCTTTAGGCGCCCGATCTCCATGTTGCGTTGGCCAGCGGCAAGCAGGGTGCCAGCGTAGCGCGAGGAATGACAATCCCGGCAGGTATCCTCCACGGTATCGGTGGCTTTTTCGATGGACGCCGCATCGCCCCGCCGCAAGGGGTTCCAGGGGGTAATGCCCACTCCAACGTCGTGCTGGGCGTCGTACAGATGACAGTAAGCGCAGCTCGGCGCCCGGTAGTTGGCTTCCGTCAGCCGCCGCGACCAGTCCCATCGGCTGCCCTCGATGGTGGCGATGACGCCGTGCTTGGAGGTCACATAGCTGCGAACCACTGAACCCTCGAGGCCGCCATGACAAGAGGTACAGGCATCGTTTTGCCGGGCCCGCGCCGCCGCGCCGTCGTGCCGCTCACCGTGGCAGGAGACGCAATCCGCGACCGGGGCCGGGGCCGCGTGGACACTGGCGCGCCATTGCGACACCAGTTCCGTGGTCTTCTTGTCGTGGCATTCGACGCACGCCTGATTGTCGAAGGTGCCCGGGGGCAACTCTTTCGCCGAGACTGGAAGGGCGAAGACGATTACCAGAAATGCAAACGCCGTTTCGCGCATTAATTGCACTCCCGCTCCAAACGCATTAATTGCGCCCCCGGTTAAAGTCCGTGTAGTGGCCCTTCAGCCACAAGGATCGCGGGTCGAATAGCTTTCCCACGCGCTCTTCGTCGGCGCCGAGGGTCCTCAGTCGATCGGCCTCCTTGCGGATCTCCCTGAGCGCCCGTCGAAGGCGGCCATGGTTCGTCTGGACGAACGCTTCTGCCCCGTGGGCGGCACCCTTGTAGGCGCCGAGGTTGTCGAAGTACCACATTTCGAAGTAATCGCGCTCGATCCGCGAGACGTTATAAAAGGCGGAGGCCTGACCTTCGAAAAAACCGATGCGTTCGCGCGGCCAGACCGTGTCCAACCAATCGGTGGGATAGGGTGGCCGCTGGCCCGCCGCCGGATACAGCAGGCCGTCGCCGCGCAGGGACTTGAGCACCTTCTCGGCTTCGTAAAGCAGCCCCCATGTCCGTTTGCGCTCGGCATCCAGACCACGCAGCCATTCCCCGGCCTGGGATTTTTCGTGGCAGTCGGCGCACACCGCGACCCAGCGCCGCCGTTTGACCTCGTTTTCGGCGTTCAACGGGTTGATCTCGCGGATGCCGAACTTCCAGATCGACTTGTCCGCCACCTGGTGGTTGCCGCCCCGCATGTGGCAGTAGGCGCAGGTGGGAACCGGGTAGTTGCCCTTGGTGAGCGGCTTTGACCAGTCCCAGTCCTTTCCTTCGGCGAGATAACGGCGCCCGTGGGCGGAGGCCAGGTAGGTCTCGTGGTCCGGGTGGGGCGGCCCCGAATGGCAGGTCAGGCAAGCCTCCGGCCGGCGCGCCTCGGCGGCGGCAAAACGGTGGCGGGTGTGGCATGAATCGCACTTGGTGGCCACCGAATGGCATTGCACGCAGGCGGCGACCTCGGCCTTTGGCTTGTCGACGAAGTGCTTGGCATCGACCGCCCGCTCCATGGCCAGGGCGTGGCTCGGGAAACCGTAGCGCCGCTCCTCCTGGAACTGTGCGTGCTGCTTGGTGTGGCATTGCCCGCAGGTTCCCGGGGTCGGGAAAGCCAGGGCCTGATGATCGTCGCCGTGGCAGGTGGCGCAGGTGACCGGCTTTTTTCCGGGGGCCGGAGCGGCGTGACGGCTTGACCGCCAATCGTTGACGATGCCGGGCGTTATCCCGGTGTGGCATTCGACGCATTCCTGCCCGCTGAAACGCCCCTCGATGAGTTCCGTCTCCGGCTCGTGGTAGGCACCCGGATCCCAGAACTCGAAAACCGCATCGGGGCGCCACTCATCGCCGTAGAGACCGATCCCCACGGCGTCCTCGTTCATCCCGGTGAGGACGTGACTGGAAAAAAGGAGAAGGAAAACTGTGAAGGTGAAAAATACGATCAGTGCGCGGACCAAATTCCCTACCTCACCAGGATAGAAGAGAGCTCGTTCTCAGTGCCGACCGAAGCCGACAGCCACCAGGAACCGGATAGGACCAGCGCCAAGAGGCCACCCAATATCAAGGCGTGACGGACCATGGTCGGGCGTTTGACCGTGGCCCAATCGCGAAGCCATTTGTAGTTGCGGGTTACACCCGGCCACAGCAAGCTGCGCACGTCCCGGAACGCCAAGCTGCCCTTGGTGCATTCGCTGACACAGCGCCCACAACCCATGCAGTCGGCGACGTCGATGCCGCCCTTGCCGCGACCCAGTTTCAGCACCGGGATGCCCATGTCGCAGACCTGCGTACAAATGTTGCAGTCGTTGCAGGTCTCGCCGTCGAAAACGATGCGGTATGCGCCAATTCTGTTCAATGCCCCGAAGGTGGCGCCGAAAGGGCACAGATACCGGCAGTACCCCCGGTTGCCGATCAGCGGCGACAACATCATCGAGCCGAAATACGTCAGGCTGACGACGACACCGAAGAATATCCCGACATAGGACACCGACCAGGCGTTGGGGGGGAACAGGATGGCCGCGAAGGCACCCATGTAAAGGATGAAGAAGAACCACTTGCTGTAACGCAGACGCCAAGCCCATTTCCCCCTGGGCGTGACGTGGCGGAAGGGGAAGCCGACGGTCTCGCGGATGCCGACGCAGGGGCAGCCCCATCCGCAGATGACCCGCCGTCCGAACATCAGCACCGCCGCCAGTACCAGGAAGAAGGTTAGGGTGCCCGGCGTGTGCAGGGACGGAAATACCGGTTGGGTTCCGAGAAAGCCCAGGTAGGGTTCGAAGAAGGGGAATGCCCAAGGGACCAACCACCACAGGACGGTGACGCAGGCCACCAACACGATCAGCCGCTTCCTGGTGTAGGGGTTGTGCTCGGCGGGGATGCGCCACAGCCCGAAGCCGAGGATGATCGCGTACTCGGTATAACGGTTGAGCCAGATCGGATTGGACCACAGGAAAAGCCAGGTCTCGTTAACCCAGCCCACGAAAGCCAGGGAGAAAGCGGCCAGGCTCAGCACCTGTACCGGCAGGGAATAGCGCCCCGCCAGGGAGCGTTGCCTGGAAGCGGGCAATGCCTTCTTCTTGAACCGTGGCTTACCTTTCGGGGCGGCTTGCGCCGTCGAGGCCTTGGTCATGACTTTTTTTTAACGGCGATTGAAGACACGGCCTTGACTTGAATCAAAGATAAAGGACCGATGGAACAATTGATTGAAGAGGTGCGTCCGGCTGTCCGACGGCTGCCCGGGTTAAATTATTCCGCTTCCGCCGCGCGCCAGGGTCCAGCGGCGGTGGCGCGCATGGGAAGATGACGGCGGATGGCTGCAATCGATGGTGATGGACGAGGCCGGAAAGCCGTCTGGGATCTGGTCGGTCCGCTGACGCTGTCTATAGCGGCGAGCCAATGCTTCGGCCCATGCCTCGGGGTCGCCTTCGGGATCGACCACATCGGTTTTCCGATAGGGCCATGTCAGCTTGTGGACGCCGTGGGGTGAGTCACCGGTGTCGTTTTTTCCAATGAAATGTCGACCACCTGAAGGATGAAATTGCCGGTGACCGCTCGGATGGATGTGAGGTCATGGACGAATTCCCGATAAAACATGATCTGGTGTCTTCGCTGGTAGTTGCCGCCGGTGAATTTCAGCAGAAGGTCGATCAGTTCAACCTTGTCCAGGTAAATCGGCAGTTCCGCCGTGACGTCCTTGAGCACCGTATAGACGATATTGGCATTCGGTTGGGCGCGCGGGTCTTCCTCCAAGCGACGGCCGACATCGCCAAAATAGGCCGCACGCTCACCATCAAGCCGCGACAAAGCCGTCTCAATGATTTTCTTATGCATCTCGGGTTTCTTTGACCTATTCGGGTGAGCCGTTCGTCTTCCACAAACCATGCCACTGTTATGTTGGGCCAGACATCGCCATAGGCAAGGGTCTGCGATGTGGCCGTAGGCGGACCTTTGGTTTATGAGTACACGCCCTAGAGCCTATCCGGGAGATTTCCGCTCATGATCACCATCGATCCCGACCGTTTGATGGGCGATCTGCGCACCTTGGCCCAATTCGGAAAATTGGGTACTGGCGTCGACCGCACGGCGTTCTCGGAGGCCGATATGGAGGCGCGCCGCTGGCTGCTGAGGCGCATGGAGGAGGCCGGACTGGCGGTACGCATCGACGGCGTCGGCAACGTGGTCGGGCGCGGCACCGGCGGCGGGCCGGCGGTGCTCATCGGCTCGCACACCGACAGCGTGCCCAAGGGCGGCTGGCTGGACGGTTCCATGGGCGTCATCTACGGCCTCGAGATCGCCCGCGCGGCGTCGGAATCCGGGAACGGCGCGATCATCGTCGACGTCATCAGCTTCGAGGACGAGGAGGGAGCCTACAAGGGCCTTCTCGGCAGCGCATCGTTTTGCGGGGAGATAGGCGCCGAGGAAATCGCTGGCACGCGCAACATCGAGGGTAAGAGCCTGACCGATGCTCTCCAAGCCCACGGGCTCGACGACGTGGCGCCCGAGCGGCTGGAAAAGGGGCGTTACGCCGCCTACCTCGAGGCCCATATTGAGCAGGGACCGCGCCTCGAGGCGCAGGCCAAGCGCATCGGCATCGTCACCGGGATCGTCGGCATCCGGCGCTTCCATATCGTCTTCGACGGCCAGGCCGACCACGCCGGTACCACGCCCATGGCCCTGCGCAAGGACGCCGGGGCCGCCGCCGTCATCTTCGCCGCCGCCATGCTCGGCGATTTCCCGGCCCTCGCCGGGGAAGACACGGTGTGGAACATCGGCACCGCCGCCTTCCAGCCCGGCGCCGCCAACGTGGTGCCGAGCCGGGCCTCGCTCATCGTCGAGTTTCGCGATACCTCGATGGCGATCCTCGACACCTTCGAGGCGCACGTCGCCAAGCTGGCCGACGATACGGCCCGCGATCTCGGGGTTACCGCCGCCATCGAGCCCAGCGCCGCCATCGAGCCCTCCCTCCTGGACGACGCCCTCGGCGCCCACATGGCGGCGGCGGCAAACGAGCACGGCGCCGACTTCATGCTCATGCCGAGCGGCGCCGGCCACGACGCCATGATGATGGCGCGCCATATGCCGAGCGCCATGCTCTTCGTGCCCTCCATCAGCGGGCGCAGCCACGACATCGCCGAGGACACCGACGAGGCGGACATCGTGCTCGGCTGCCAGGTGATGGCCAAGAGCGTCGAGAGGATCCTGGGGGGCTAGGGCAACCCCCGGTTAGTTTTACGCAGCGTAATGCCTATTCGACACGGTCGGGTCTGAGACCCGCCCCTACATTCAGCAAACAGCGTAGGGGCCGGTCTCAGACCGGCTCGCTAGCGGTGATTACACCTAAACAGATAAGGCGCTAGTCGCCTCCCCTACTTCCTTGGCTATCACTCCCTGGCCAGCCCCTGGACCTCGGCAATCTGATCGGGGGTCATAGTGGCGGCCACTATGGCACGGTTGTCCATGGCCATTTCGGCGCCTTGTGCCGCCGCCAGGTTGGACCACATGTGGGCCCGCACAAGGCCGCGCGCAACGCCCTGGCCCTTGACGTACCTGAACCCGAGGTTGACCTGGGCCTCGGCGAAGCCCCGCTCGGCCGCCCGGCGATACCACTTCACGACCTCGCCATAGTCCCGCGAGACGACTAGGCCGTCTTCGTACATGGACCCCAGGAAGTTCCGGGCTGCGACATCGAAACCGGTCCCAGGCCTCCGCCAAGTCTCCACGTTTGAAGGCCGCCAAAGCCCTGTCGAAGACGGCGACGTCCGCGTCATCGGTACCAGCCGGGCCGCCCCACAGCACCCCGGCGCATGTGGCGATGACCACGATGAGCCGCCGCACGGTCGTCTTCCCACGAGCCGCAGCGGCACCAAGATACCATCTTTACACAGTGTCGAGAGGATACTGGTGGGATAAAGTTGGCCGGACGCCCGATTGGGAGGGCGTGCAAGCAAGTGCGCAAGCCGGGGGAAACACCGGCCCGTGGGGAGACTGACCATGAAGAGAACGGCGCTTCTGGCGTTGCTGTGGGCCGTGGCCGCCATGCCGGTGGCGGCGGAGACGCTGCTGGAGCGCGGCACCTACCTCATGCGCTCCATCGTCGCCTGCAGCAACTGTCACACGGTGCAAACGCCGGACGGGCCGGTGCGCGGCGCCGAGCTGGCCGGCGGCCTACCCCTGAAGTTCGACGAGTTCGACGCCTATCCCTCCAACATCACCCCCGATGCCGCGACCGGCATCGGCAAGTGGGCCGACGCCCAGATCATCGCCGCCATCCGCCAGGGGCGGCGCCCCGACGGCTCGATCATCGGCCCGCCCATGCCGATCGGCTTCTATTCGCGCATATAGGACCACGACGCCAAGGCCATCGTCGCCTACCTGCAGAGCGTGCCGGCGGTCGGCAACAAGACGCCGAAGTCGGTCTACCGCATCCCGCTGCCGCCCGCCTACGGGCCGCCGGTGGCGTCCGTGCCCGAGGTTTCGAGGGACGACCCCGTTGCCTACGGCGCCTATCTGGCCGGTCCGCTCGGCCATTGCCTCGAGTGCCACACGCCGTTCGTCGAGGGGCGCCCCGATTTCGAGAACCAACTCGGCGCCGGAAGCTTCGAGTTCCCCGGCCCGTGGGGAATCTCGGTTTCCGCCAACATCACGCCGCATGCCGACGACGGCATCGCCGATTACAGCGACGCCGAGCTTCAAGACGGTCATCACGACCGGCGTGCGCCCCGGCGGCACCCGCCTGCTGTCGCCGATGGGGATTGTCTATTACCGCAACATCAGCGACGCCGACCTCGACGCCCTGGGCGCCTATCTGCGCTCCTTGAAGCCCCTGCCCTCGCCGTGACCGGAAATTGCCGCCCCGCGCTCAACCGCCTTCGACGTAGTCGCGCAGGATCTCCAGCCCCTGGCGCAACACTTCGTCGTCGATGGTGAAGGCGACGCGCACCGCCTTGTCGCACGATGGGCCGAAGGTGAGGCCCGGCACCGTCGCAACCTTGCGCTCGGCAATCAGAGCCTTGGCGAAGGTCGTCGAATCCGGGTGCCGGTCGCCGATGCCGACGAGCGCGTAAAAGGCGCCGTCGGGCTCGGCGAGCATGAGCCCGGTGTTGCCCAGCACCTGCAGGAGCACGTCGCGGCGGCGGCGAAAGATGGCGGCGGCCTCGGCCACGCAGTCCTGGCTGGAGGCGAGCGCCGCTTCGGCGGCCTTCTGGGTGGCCGCCGCGGCGCTGGCCACAGTCGGGTCCTGAAGGGCGGTGGCGAGATCCGACATGCCCGGCGGGCAGATCAGATAGCCCAGCCGCCAGCCGGTCATGGCGTAGCTCTTGGAGACGCCGGAGACCACGAATACCTGTTCGTCGAGGCCGAAGCTGGACGCCGAGACGTGTTCGCCCTCGTAGACGAAGTCCTCGTACACCTCGTCGCTGATGAGATAGAGGTCATGCCGGCGCGCCACATCGACCAATCCCCGCATGGTTTCGCCGGGAAAGACCACCCCGGTGGGGTTGCCCGGGGTGTTGATCATGATGGCCTTAGTCTTGGCCGTGACCTTGGCTTCGACTTCGTCGAGGTTGGGCAGGAAACGACGGCTCGCCAGCTGCGAATAGCGCACCGGCGTAGCGCCGACGATATGGGGAATGCTCGCGTAGTTGGGCCAACAGGGATCAGGGATGAGAACCTCGTCGCCGGCATCACACAGCATCAGGATGGCGGTATAAAGCGCGCCCACCGCCCCCACCGTGACCACCACCCGGTCCGCCTCCACTGCCCTTCCGGCGCGCCCGCTGGCGCGCCTAGCGATTTGCTCGCGCAGCGCTGGGATGCCGGCGCCGGGGACGTATTTCGTCCATCCCTCCTTGAGTGCCTGGTAGGCCGCCTCGACGATGTGATCGGGCGTCGAGAAGTCGGGCTCGCCGACCTCCAGGTGAATGATGTCCTTGCGTCCGCCGGCCAATTCCATGATTTCCCGGATGGCGTTCCTGGGCATCGTTTTCGCCTTTTCCGAGATCGGTCTGGTGGTCATCGGTTTTTCCTCCGCAGATCTTTTTCGCGGATCAGTTGTCGAACAAGCGGCCCAGGCCCCTGATGAGCCCCATGGGCCCGGTGGGCATGCCGCCGCCGAGGGCTGCGAGGGCGCTCCACAACAGGGTCTGGTTCGAGGTGAGTACCGGCAACCCGGTGATTTCCTCGAGGCTTTCGATGGAGGCGAAGGTGGGCAGGTCGGTGGCTAGCAGCACCACGGCCTGGGCCCCCGACCTATCCAGCCCCTCGACGAGGCCGCGAAGGCGCCCGGGCGCCACCTCATGGACCTCGCTCATGGCCAGAACGTCGAGGGTGGCGTCGCCGCTCAAGGTGTAGCCGTTGCCCTCGAAGAAGGGGCGCGTCAGGGCGTGGACCGGTGTCGGATAGGGCGTTCCCAGGGCGAAGCGCGTGACCTGAAGGGCGCTCAATGCGTCGCGCAACGCCGTCCACGCCGAGATGCCGGGGACGCCGACTTGCTCGGTGATCTTCGCGGTGCGCCGTTCGTTCCACCCTTCCTCCATGACGAAGGTCGGCACCATGTCGGCGTAGACGATGACGTCGACGCCGGTGGCCGCGAGCTCGGCGACGGGGCGCTCGACCTCGACCTCCATGGCCTTGACGGCGGCCGGCGTCAAGTCGCCCTTGGCCAACACGCGGGTGGCGAACAGGGCCACGTCGGGGGGCAGCTTCGACCACAGCTCGGGTTCGATGACCGAGTTGTTGGCCGGTACGATGACGCCGATCCGTCCCTTGCTTCCGAACATGATTTTCTCCCGGTTCCCGGGGATGCCAGTCCTAGACGATGACGTCGCGGCGCGCCACGAACCTGCCGCCGGGCTCGGCGGACACCAGCGTCCTGTTCTTGGCGACCACGCGCCCACGCAGCGCGGTCAGCACCGGCCAACCCTTGAGCGTCGTGCCCTCGAAGGACGACCGCCCGGCCTTCGAGCGGATCATGTAGGGGTTTACCGTGCGTTCGGCGCCGGCATCGACGAGAACCAGGTCGCCGTCAGCGCCGGGCGTCAGTTCCCCCTTGCGCCCCGTGAGGGAGAACAGGCGGGCCGGGTTGGCGCACAACACCTCGGCGACGCGGGCAAACGGGATGCGGCCATTGCACGCGGCGTTGAGGATGGACGCCGCCGCGGTGTCCAGGCCGGGCGTCCCCGGCATCGCCTCCCACGGCGACTTGCCTTCCTTTTCCTCGATGGCGTGCGGGGCGTGATCGGTGCCGATGAAATCGACCGTACCGTCGGCCAGGGCGGCCGCCGCCGCCGCGCAATCGGCAGGCGTCTTGAGGGGTGGAATCATCCAGGCAAAGGGGCCGAGACGCTGTAACACTGATTCGTCGAGCACCATGTAATGGGGGACGAGTTCCACGGAAATTCGGTGCATCACGTCGTCCGCCTTGGCGCGGCGCGCCAGCTCGAACCCGCGCGCCGTCGAGGTCTGGCGCAAAGCCACCCGCGCGCCGGTGGCGCGTGCCATCTCGATGAGCGACGCCAGGCCCGCCGCTTCCCCCACCGCGGGGCGGGCGCGCGCCGCCGACTGGTAGTCCTCCACGCCGGCGGCGCGGGCGCGCGCCACATGGCCCGTGTAGATATCGTGGGCGCCGGACAGTACGCCGACGATGGCGTCGAGCTCGGCCACCGTAGCCAGGGCGTGCAGGGCCTGGTCGCCGTCGAGAAGGACGGGCTTGGGCACGTCGGCCAGCAACGCCTCAAAGGACGAGATGCCGGTCGCCCACAGCTCGGCCAGATCGTCGAGGTTGCCGGGAACGATGGCGCCCTGCAGAGTGAAATCGACGAAGGCGCTTCCTTCGCCTGCGGCGCGCGCCACCTCGAAGCCGGCGACGCTGTCGACGGCGGGGTCGGAATTGGGCATGCACATGACCGTGGTGATGCCGCCGCACGCCGCCGCGGTGGTGCCCGAGGCGAAGTCCTCCTTATGGGTGAAGCCGGGATCGCGCATGTGCACGTGGGCGTCGAGGAAGCCGGGGAAGAGAAGCTTTCCCTTGGCGTCGATAACCTCGGCGGCGGTAGCGGCGCCGTCGCCGTCGAGCAAGGCCTCAATGCGCCCGTCGTCGCCGACCAGCACGCCGCCCCGGCGTTCGCTGGCCGCCGTCACCAACGTCGCGTTATGGATGCAGAGAGAAGCCATGCGTACCGGTCTCCTGAAAGGGAGGCGCATATTGACACGGGCTCCGGCGGTTGGGAAAGGGCCGATTAAAGGCGCGTGTCGGCTCTCGGATTCGTTGACTTGACGACCTTCGCCTCTCTACAGTCCACGGCGCAAGGGGAAGGAAATCGACCATGAGCGACAGCGACAACAAGCTTCTCATCGCCGGCGGGCGGGTACTCCGCGAGGACGGCGACGCCCACCATCCGGCCGTTGCCGATATCCTCGTCGAGGGCGGTCGAATCGCCCGCATCGAGCCCGACCTGGCCGCCAGCGCGGCAGGCAACCTGGGCGCCGAGAGCATCATCGACGCCGGCGACAAGCTGGTCGTTCCCGGCTTCGTCAACTCCCACTACCACTCCCACGACGTGCTCTTGAAGGGCTGCTTCGAGACCATCCCGCTGGAGACCTGGGTCCTCAACGCCCTGCCGCCGTCGTATCCCAAACGCAGCGCCGAGGAGGTGCGCGCCCGCACCCTTTTGGGCGCCGCCGAGTGCCTGCACTCGGGCATGACCACCATCCAGGACATGCTGACCATCTTTCCGTTCAGCGAGGAGCACCTGGACACCGTCATGCAGTCCTATGCGGACGTCGGCATCCGCGTCGTCTTCGCCATGCAGATCGGCGACGTGCCCGGCCTCGACCGCGTGCCCTTCTGGCGCGAGCTTATCCCCGAGGAATACCTGAAATACATGACCGCCGCCGTCGAGCCCTTCGGCGACGCCGGCCCGCTCGCCGTGGCGGCCGCGCAGTACAAGCGGCTCGCCGACGTCAACGGCCGCATCAACTGGGCCCTGGGGCCGACCAGCCCGGAGTTCTGCTCGCCCGAACTGCTCGAGGGACTGGCCGATTTTTCGGCGGCCCACGACCTGCCGGTGGTCACCCATATCTACGAATCGAAGTCGATGACCCTAGCCGGACGCATGTTCTTCCCCGAGTTCGACGGCTCGCAGGTGAAATACCTCGAGAAGGTGGGGCTGCTGGGACCGCGCCTCGGCCTCGCCCACAGCATCTGGATGTTGCCTGAGGAAATCGAGTTGCTCGCCGACACCGGCACCAACGTCATGCTCAATCCCGTCGGCAACCTGAAGACGCGGAGCGGCATCGCGCCCATCCGCCGCTACCTGGACGCCGGGGTGTCGATCGGCATCGGCTGCGACAACTGCTCGTGCTCGGACGCCCAGAACATGTTCCAGGCCATGAAAATGTTCACCGGGCTGGCCGCGGTGAGCGACCCCGACCCGGGCCCGCCCAGCGCCGCCGACACCTTTCGCATCGCCACCCTGGGCGGCGCCAGGGCGCTCGGCCTGGGCCGCGACATCGGCTCCCTGGAGCCCGGCAAGAAGGCGGACATGAGCATTCTCGATCTTTCCAACCCCAACTTCGTGCCCCTCAACAGCGCCGTCCGCCAGCTGGTCTTCACCGAGGCCGGCCAGAGCGTCGAGACGGTCATTGTCGACGGCCGCGTCGTCATGCGCGACCGCCGCCTGCGAACCATCGACGAGGGCGAGTTGCGCGACGCCATCGAGGTGGTGATGCCGAGCCTGCTCAAGGACCTGACGGAAGTCAGCGACCGGGTGGAGACCCTGTCCCCCTACCTGCTCAAGGCTTGGCGACGCGCCATGGGCACCGACATCGGCACCAACCGCTACGTCGGCAACGCCGACGGCTAGGGGCCTGCGCAAACCCGGGGGAAGAAACTCAACGCCGAGGACGCGGAGGTACGCGGAGGAAGGGAATGGAAGATAAGGGGGATAAGGGGGATAAGTTTCTCGCGCCTACGGCGCGTTCCGTTTCATCTTCTTATCTCCTGTTTTTCTTGACCTCCGCGTACCTCCGCACCCTCCGCGTTTAGAATATCCTCCGATTATTAAGGACAATTTTACTAGGGTTATAGGGCTCCGACGGCCGGTTGGGCGTTGTTCCTTCGGCTAGGCTGGCGTAGAGTCCGCAAGATGGGCAGCGAACAGCTCAGATGGGCAGCAAACAGCTCATGGGAAAAGATCATGGCAGCCTACGGCGATACCTCGGGTCACGGCACGCTGGAAAGCGACGCCAGCGGTTTTACCTACGACAATCGGGGAAAGGGCGGCGGCGGCAAGAAGAAGGTGCCGGTCTACTGCTACCAGTGCGTGGCCGGCCCCGACCTGCTCACCGTTGAAATCGACGAGGACGGCTGCGCTACCAAGGTTGAATCCAATTACGCGGCGGCCGACGTCCATCCTGCCGGCGGCCGCGTCTGCGTCAAGGCCTACGGGCTCATCCAGAAGACCTACAATCCGGACCGCATCAAACACCCCATGAAGCGCACCAACCCCGAGAAGGGCCAGGACGTGGACCCGGGCTGGGAGGCGATAAGCTGGGACGAGGCCCTGGACCTGGTCGCGGCAAGGCTCAAGAAAATCACCGACAGCGGCGATCTGTGCGACGACAGCGGCTTTCCCAAGTTGGCGTGGATCAGCGGCGGCGGCGGCACCCCAGTCGCCTACCAGGGCGCGTGGACGGCCTTCCTCGCCGCCTGGGGCGAGGTCGACCAGAGCTACGGCGCCGGCCAGGGCATCAAGTGCACCCACTCCGAACATCTCTATGGAGAGCTCTGGCACCGCGCTTTCACGGTGGTCCAGGACACGCCCCTTACCCGCTACATCATCTCGTGCGGCTCGAACGTGGACGCGGCGGGCGGCGTGCAGGGCGTATGGCGCGGCGCCGAGGCGCGCGGGCGCGGCATGCGGCGCATCTACCTGGAGCCCCACATGGGGATCACGGCCACGACGTCGGACGAATGGGTCCCCATTCGCCCGAAGACCGACGCCGCCTTCTTGTTCGCGCTCATCAACGTCATCGTGCACGAGCATGACTGGCGCGCCGTCTGCGACATCCCCCACCTGCGCGACCGCACCGCCTCGCCCTATCTGGTCGGCCCCAATGGCTTCTACCTACGCCACCCGAACAGCGAAAAGCCGCTGTGCTGGGACAGCGAATCTGGACGGGCCGTCGAATTCGACGCCAAGGAGCACGGCGCCTTCGCCCTCGACGGCACCTTCACGGTCGGCCCAATCGAGGTGCGGACCCCGGCCGGCACCGTCGCCGCCAACCCCATCGAGATAGGCGCTGACGGCGAGACGTGGACCCATGAGGAGGTGACGGTTCCGACGTCCTTCCAGATGCTGCTCGA
>PVBE010681120.1_pt1 | contig 27074 bp, 23 predicted proteins | sample 1631181 | NCBI WGS metagenome assembly PVBE01 (sample SAMN08397723, study PRJNA350692) | Marine metagenome, whole genome shotgun sequencing project. | isolation source: water | place: Pacific Ocean | collected 2012-04
CCCGGAACCTTGGTCATCTCTTCCCGCCACAAGGTGCTGGCCTCGTGGTAGTCGTCGAAGCCCTGATCCATGTTGAAGAAGCCGTTGGCGTTCGGGTTGGCCGTACCGCCAACGGTCTTCCAGCCCGCCTCCGAGAAGCGCTCCGCCAGGGTCTGGACATCCGGGTGCAGACCCCGATTGGTGTTGACCTTGAAGCGCTCGTCGTCGATGCCCAGCGCCAGGGGATAGCGCCCGGTGATGAGCGAAGCGATGCCGGGACGGGTCCACGGAGCGTTGGCGTAGGTGGTCTCGAAGAGGGTGCCTTCCGCCGCCAGGGCGTCGAAGTAGGGCGTGGTGTCGCGGCTGTTGCCGTAGCTCCCCATTCGATCTGCGCGCAGCGTGCAGCCGATCACGAGGACCACGGTCCTGGGACCCTGGCCCGCGTTCTCGGCGGGTGGAGGTGGCTCCGGGGTACCGGAGCAAGCGGCGAGCAGCCACAGCATGAAGCATGGATAACCTTGTGATCAGCAGCTACCGTGCGGGGGTGCTGCTCAGCCTCATCGTTCCCCTGCTGCTCACACCCGACGCGCAGCGCGGCCCCGAGGACCGCCTGGCGGACCTGGCCGAGTGGGCCGGCGAGATGGGCTACCTGGACCTTCAGGACTGCGTGGGCACGCGACAGGCCGAGGCCGAAGCCTCGATGGCCTTCTACGAGGCCTACCTGGCGGAGCTCCCCGAGCTGCGGGGTCTGCGGCGAGCCGAGGTAGAGATCCGGATGGAGATGGCCGTCCTGGACGCCCGCGAGCGAGAGATCGAGGCCTGGGACGTCTGTCTTGGCGGGGTGGGCGAGCGTGTGCTGTGGGCAACCCTGGACGCTGGTCAACACGCCCGAACGGCCCCCGATGAGTGCGTGGACCTGGCGATGGTCAGCGAGCTGGAAGAGGCCGCGCGCAACGCCCTCGCCTCCATGCACGAGCACTGGGGAAGCGATCTGGCGCGCATGGCCTACAGCCGACTCATCACCAGCCAGAACCGACTCGTCGCAATCGCGGAAGAGGCACACCTCTGCGGCGAGCCCGACTACGCCGGAAGCAGCTACGTCACCCGTGACGCCCCGGCCTACCCGGAGGACGACACCACACCGACCGAGCTGCCCTGAGCCGGGAAGGACCTCGCAGAGGCACGAAGACCCGCGTTATACTCTCCCTCTCGGAGGGAAGCGCCCACATGTCAAAGACCCGCCGACCGAGCACCCCCCCAAGCTCCGGCCGAGGGGACAGACCCTCACGCCCAGCCACACAGCAGGCTGGACCGGCGGGGCCCGGAAACGCGGTACTCGCAGCCGAGCTCGCAGCGAGTGGCACGCAGAGCAGCGGTCAGGAGATGCCCTTCCTGAACCAGATCCAGGCCTCCTTCGGACAACACGACCTGAGCGGGGCTCGGGCCCACACCGACGCCACGGCAGGGCAGGCCACCGATGCGCTGAACGCCAAGGCCGTCGCCCACGGGGCTGACGTCGCCTTCAACGGCGCCCCGGACCTTGCAACCGCCGCCCACGAGGCAGCCCACCTGGTTCAGCAGGCTGGCGGCCAGGGCGGGGTCTCCTCGCCCGGAGATTCCACCGAGCGACACGCCGATGCTGTCGCCCAGGAGGTGGTCGCCGGCCGAGACGCCTCCCCCCTCCTGGACCGTGTGGCCACCCCCGGTCGGCGCATGGGCTCGGGCAAGAAGGCGGTTCAGCGCAAGGAGGAACGCAAGGAGGTCAGCAGCAAGGCCATGGGTCGCCTCACCCACGCCAAGGCCGGCATCGACCAGACCAAGAAGGTCCTCTCCCATGGCGCGGGCAACCAGAAGGAGGCGCTGGAGGCCACCAAGTTCAACTCCTACTACCGCATGGCCGCCATGCGGGATCCCGGGTGCTGGAGCCTGGACGCGAGCGTCCACGACCTCGCCCGCAAGCACCCGGATGCCCTGACCGCCGCCAAGGCCGACCTTGCCCAGGGTGGCAACTGCGGTGAGCACGCGATGATCGCCTACGACTACCTGCAGCGCACGCTGCCGGGTGACAAGGTCAACCGCTGCGACAAGGAAGGCCTGGACCACGCCTTCGTGATCATCGGCGACACCGCCGGGGACACCGACAAGGACCTGGTGGTCTGCGATCCCTGGCCCACCGCCCCCACGGCCTGCCTGTGGGAAGACCACTTTGCCTTCACGCCGGACCGGACCCAGCTCAACGTGCGCAATACGGTCTCGGGCGACGCCACCGACGTCAAGGCCGCCATCGCTGCCGGTCTCAGCCTCTCCGCCAAGGGCCGACAGATGATCGCTCAGTCCATGAGCGAGGAAGACACCCGCAAGCAGATCGAGAAGGGCACCGAGGGGGACCACCCCTGGATCTGGCAGCACGAGAACGCGGCCAACACGAAGTACGACTACTTCGCTGCCGAGAAGGCGGAGGAGCCCAAGGCCGCCGAAGAGCCGGCCAAGGCCGAAGAGAGCGGCGGATTCATCGCCTGGATCCGACGAACCCTGGGCTTCTGAGTCCTTTCATGAGCCTGCTCAGCCTGATCGTGCTGGGCTGCGGCACCCCCGCTGCCCAGCCCCCCGAGCCCGCCACCGAAGAAGCTCTTCGCGCCGAGCAGAAGACGAACCCGGAGTCCTCCATGAGCACCTTCATCGACGGTCCCGCACTCAGCCCCAGCACCGAGCTCCTCGAATGGCTCAAGAGCGACGGGAGCGACCAGCTGCTGAAGCTGCCGGTGGAAGTGAGCCGCTCGGTGTTGGGGGTGACCGGCGGCACCCTGGGCTGGGGCGACGATGCCCTTCAGCTGAAGCTGGATGACACCGCGATGGGGGTGGGCCTCTTCGACCGCCTTCCCCAGCACTGCGGGGACGAGGGCCCCTGCCACGTCTGGCTGGAGGGCTACTGGGGAGAGACGGTGCCGATGCCCGACCTGGGCCCTCCCAGCGACTCCCATCCCTTCTCCGTGCGCCGACTCGTGGGGCTGGTCGAGGGGGAGCCGGAACGGATCCAGGTGGCCGGACCGGAGGCCTGAACGCTCAGGGCCCTCCTTCGACGTAGCCCAGCTCCTCCAGCGCCTCGACGGTCTCCTCCTCGAGCTCGACCACCTCCTCCAGAGGCTCGGCACGGGGGGTCTCCGCCTCCCACTGCTCACGGGCCAGGGCGATGCCAGGGTCCGGCACCGGGCTCTCCTCTTCGGGGTCCTCCTGCACATCGAAGACCGCGAAGGACACCTCGTGCCAGATGCCCTTGTGGCGCCCGTCGTGGGAGAGAGCGAGCTTGCCTTCGCGTTGGCTCACGAGGGGCAGTGGCTCCTCCCAGCTCGTGGGCCAGTCGTGCTCGATGCCCAGGTTCCACGTGATCAGGTCGGGGATGTTCGCCAGCGTCAGCGCCAGGGGCAGCTCACCGCCATGGCCCTCGATGCGCAGTGGAACGTGGGTGAGGGGTTGCCAGACCCAGTAGCCATGCCCGACGATGTCGCGCTCTCCCAGCATCTCGCCGTGGTCGCTCGTCAAGATCACCAGGGTCTCTTCTCGGTGCTCGCCCAGCGCCTCGAGCAGCTCCCCGATGATGAGGTCCGTGTCCTCAACCACAGCCCGGTAGGCCTGCCCGTAGGCCTGGCGTGCGCCTTCGCGGCGCTTGCGCTTGGCCACGCCGATCTCCAGCCCCATGCGCTCATCGAACCACTCCGGCCCGACGCCGTACTTGTCGCGGCTCTCGTCGGTGGGACGGAGTGGACTGTGCGGACCGAGCAGGTGCAGGTAGGCAAAGTCCGGACCCCCGTGGGTCCAGGTCGACTCCACCGTCTCCGAAAAACGCGAGGCGATGATCTTGTCACTGACCCGTTTCCAGGTGTCGAAGCCGCGGTCGAAGCCGAGCTCCTGGGCCAGGTAGCCGTTGCTGTAGAAGCCCGTGGTGGTGAAGCCCTCGGCCTTCAGCACCTCGGCGAGGGTCGGGAGAGGCGGAAGCTCCGGGTAGGTGCCGATGCGTCCGGTAGGCAGGTCAAAACCGTGCTCCCGAACGCTGGCGCCAGTGAAGAGGGAGACGACGCTGGGCACCGTCCAGGTACCGGAGGACCAGGCCTGCTCCACCCGCTGAGACAGCTGATCCATGTTCGGGCTGTCTACCTCGCGCAACACGTCCGCACGCAAGGTGTCGACCACGATGACGAGCACGTTCTCCGGGGGCGTACGAGGCTCTTCGACGACGAGCGGCTCGACCACCGCCGGAGATTTCCCAGCACATCCCCCACCAGAGCACGCTAGCAACACCAGCAACATGGGTTAGCCATAAGCGATGCCCAACATGCTCGCTCTCACCTTCGATCGCTCCCGCGAGGACTGGGCCACCAGTCGGGGGCTGGTCAAGGAACGAGTGCCGCTGCCCGAGCTCATCGACCCCGGGCACGGCATCGATCGCAGCAAGTGCATCATCGAGGTGCTCTACAGCGGCTTCTGCGGCAGCGACCGTGGCATCTGGTGGCGTCACGCCTTCAGCGACATGATCCTGGGCAGCCTGGACGAAGAGGGTGGCGACAAGCGCATCGTCGGCCACGAGCTGCTGGGACGCATCGTCGAAGTCGGCAGCCGCGTGACCGCAAAGTACGGCCTGAAGCCCGGCGACATCGTCACCACCGAGAGCCACATCATCTGCGGTACCTGCTACCAGTGCCGGATGGGCGACACCCACGTGTGCGCCAAGGACAAGATCATCGGCATCAGCCAGGACGGCTGCTTCGCCGACTACATCAAGCTCCCCGCCAAGGCCTTGTGGCGGACGGATCTCGACCGCATCCGTCCCGAGGTCGCAGCCGTGCAGGAGCCCTTCGGAAATGCCGTCCACGCGTGCCAGATCACAGACCTGCGGGGCAAGACCGTGGCGATTCTGGGCTGCGGCACCATCGGGCTCTTCGCCGTACTGGTCGCTCGCGGTCTGGGGGCGGCGAAGATCGTCGGCATCGAGGTCAAGCCCCACCACGCCGAGATGGCAAAGCGGCTGGGTGCCGATTTGGTGCTCACCCCCGACATCTCCGACCCGACCAGCGCCGACCCGGGCCTGGTGGAGCAGGTCGCCGATCTGACGAAGGGTGTCGGAGTGGACGTGGCCCTGGAGATGGCGGGCTTCAACAACAGCTTGAACAACGCCATTCGGATCACCCGACGAGGCGGCACCGTGGTCGCTTTCGGGGTGCAGAACGGTCCGGTCACCGTCGATGACTTCCACCGCGTGGTCATGAACGGCCTGCAGATCCAGGGGGTGGTTGGACGCAGGATCTTCGAGACCTGGGGAATCACCAGGAACCTGCTCGAAGGCAAGACTGGCATCCAGGACGCCATCTGGAAGGTCATCCTGAACGAAGGCCGAGGCACCCTGGTCGACAGCCGCGACTGGGAGATGGAGTCCTTCGAGACGATGATCCGAGACAACCCCAAGGCCATCATCCGCTGGGCGGGGGTCTGAGGCGCGACGAGATGTTCGTCCTCGCCTTCCTGTCCTGCACTCGCTCCGGCCCAGCTCTCGAAGTCGCACAGGAGCTTCCTGCTGTACCGAGCGAGGTGCCGATCGCGGTGGAAGAAGCGCCGCCTCCGGAACCCGAGCCTCCTCCTCCTCCGCCTCTCTCCCCCGGCACCCTCACCGTCGAGTCCTACCGCGACGGTGTCGCCGTGACCGTGATCCTGCCCGACGGCACCGAACAGAGCGGCACCACCCCCTTCCGGGTTGAGAGTGGCGGTGGCGAGGCCGTGGTGCAGCTCTCGGCCCCCGGCAAGGAGACCCGCGAGGACCGGGTGTCCATCGACGGAGACACCCTTCACCGGGTCTGTATGTCGGATGAGGGGCAGCTCCTGGAGTGCGTCTGGCGGCTGCGCTGCGGCCTGCGTCCAAAGGCCGTGCTCTTCTCTCCCGACGGCTCGGAGCTGTGGCTTGCAGCGCTCTACGACAAGCCCGCGCTGGAGATCTACGACACCACGACCTGGGAGGAGATCGGAAGCGTCGAACTGGGTGACTACGGAGCGGTGGAGCTGCACTTCTCCGAGGACGGCTCCAAGCTCTACGCCTCCCAGCTGGAGACCAACCTGGTCTACGAGGTGGACGTGGCCACCCGGACGGTCCTCCGCCAGTTTCCAACGCTGGGTACCTTCCCCAAGATCATCGAGATCTCCCCGGACGGCCACACCCTCTGGTCCTCCAACTGGAAGACGCGCAACCTGGTCCGGGTAGACCTGGACAGCGGCGAGTCCACGGCGGTCCCCTCGGTGAGGACACCCCGCGGGATGTACGCCACCGCCGACGGCCGCTACCTCTTCGTCGCCGGCTACGGAGGGGGCGAGCTGCAGCGCATCGACCGACAGACCGGAGAGTCCGAGATCCTCTTCACCAACGGCGGCGCCCTGCGCCACATCGTGGCCGACGAGTCCTCCAACACCCTCTTCATCTCCGACATGCGGGGCTCGGTGCTGTGGACCTGGCCCATCGACGGCCAGCCAGGAGACGAGCCCACCTTGCTGGCCCGGCTCGACCCCAACACCAACACCATCGACATCAGCCCGGACGGACAGGTCATCTTCGTGAGCAACCGGGGCCGGAACAACCCCGAGACCTACATGAAGGCGGGACCCGAGTGGGGTTCGGTGCTGGTCATCGACGCCCGCAGCGGCGAGCTTCTCGACGCCATCGTGGCGGGCAACCAGCCAACCGGCCTGGACCTGTCGGCGGATGGCACCCTGCTGGCCCACAGCGACTTTCGCGACAACCGGCTGAACATCTACCGGGTGCCCTCCACCGAGGAGCTCCGTGCCGGAGAGGGTGGGCGCGCCACGGTCTACAAGGCCGACCTGCGAAAGGCAGGCTGGGTCTCCCATGAAGAGGAAGGCAAGACCAACCCCGACATCCTGGGAATCAGCCCCTAGGCGCCCTGTGCAGCTGTCCGCGGCCATGGCCCTGATCAGTTTCTCGCTCGTTCTCTTCGAGCTGTTGCTGACGCGACTCTTCGGGGTGGTGCTCTTTGCGCAGTTCGCGCACCTGGCCCTGGCCTTGCTCGGCATCGGTGTCGGGGCCACGCTGCAGCACCTCTGGCCGCAGCTCATGCCGGATCGCGGGCTCGAACGGCGGGTCGGCTGGCTTGCCCTCCTCCAGGCCCTGCTCACCGTGCTGGCCGTCCTGGCGGTGCTCCACTTCCCGCTGGTGACCCAGTGGGACGACCCCACCCTCAACTACCAGGAGCGCTCCAGCATCAAGGACGATCTGCTGGACCAGCGCTGGTTCGCCGCCCTCCTTCCCGTCCTTGCCAGCCCCTTCGCTGCCGCGGGCCTGACCCTGGCCGGGGTCTTCCAGCGGAGACGCGCTCGCATCGCTCAGCTCTACGGGGCGGACCTCATCGGGGGCGCTCTGGGGGCGGTGGTCTTCCTCCCTGCCCTGGCCGTGCTCTCGGGACCCGACGTGGTCTGGGTGATCGTGGCCGTACTGGGCGCCGTGGCCGCCTTCTGTGCTCACCGAGGATGGGCCGCGGTGTCTGTGCTGGGACTGGGGCTGTGCCTCTGGCCCGGGTCCGTGTTGGACATCGAGCACGCGGCGGGCTTCACCGAGAACAAGGTGACGAAGACCTGGTGGACACCTCTGGTGCGCCTGTCGGTCTACGAGGAACCGGACAGGACCCTGGTCCTGCTGGACAACACCTCGGCGAGCACGGTGGTGACCGGGCCAGAGGTCCTGGAGCGGCTGGAAGGGGGAGCAGCTCGCTCACTGGTGTACCGGCTGGAGGAACCCAGGGGGCGGGTCGCCATCCTGGCCGCCAGCGCGGGGCCAGATGTCGCTGTAGCCCTGCACCACGGCTTCGAGGAGATCGACGCCATCGACGTGGCCGGTGGCATCTTCGAGCTGAGCCGCAGCCATTGGCCGAAGAACCCGCTGAATCCCTATACCCACCCCGGCGTTCGGACCATCGCAGCGGACGGACGTGCGGCCATCCTGCACGCCGACGAGCCCTACAGCATCATCCAGATGGTGCACGCAAACCTCTGGTCCAGCGCTGGCCTGATGGCCAACGCCTGGTCCCCCATGCTGCTCGAGACCGTCCAGGCCTTCGACACCTACCTGGAGCACCTGGACGAGGACGGAATCCTGAGCATGGGACGGGGCCGGCAGACCAGGCCCATCGAGCGGGCGGCCGCACTGGCGCTGATGCAACGCGGCGTGAAGAAGCCCTGGCGGCACATCGCCTACATCGAGGGACACGCAACCGTCCTTCTCGTCCGCAAGAAACCGTGGACCGAAGAGCAACGCGAGCGGCTCGTTCTGGAGCTCGTGAACTACCCCAAACAGCGCCTGGTGCACGATCCTGGTCGAAAGCCCGACGAACCCCTCTGGAAAGGGGCCGCTCCGACGGACGACAAGCCCTACACGGACTCTCCCGGCGTCATCAAGCGGCAGATCAAGAACACCTTCGCGACCGCCACGGGTGAGAACACACAGCCCGCTGCGGCGCTGTACCGCTCCATCGTGGTGCAGGTGGGCTTCGTCCTAATGGCAGGGCTTCTCTTCGTGTTCGTTCCCATGCTGCGGCGAGGGCCGACGGAGCTGGCGGGCCTGCGCGGCGTAGGGCCCGTCCTGCTCTACGTGTGCGGCCTGGGCTATGGCTACCTGGCCGTCGAGACCGTGCTTCTGCACGAGCTCTCGCTCTTCGTGGGACACCCCACCTACGCCGTGACCCTGGTCGTGCTGGCCATGCTGCTCTTCAGCGGTCTGGGCAGCCTGGCCGCTGGACGCGTGAGCGAGACAAGGCTGTTGCTCACCCTTCGGGGGGTGCTGGCGATGGTGCTCGGGCTGGGAGCCCTGCAGGCCCTGGTGGTTCCCGAGCTGCTGCACAGCCTCGCTCTGGGCCTGCCGGTGGGCATCCGGGCCTTGATCACCTTCACGGTGCTGGCCCCGCTGGGCTTCGTCATGGGCATGCCCTTCCCCCTGGCTCTACGCCTGCTGCCCGAGAGGGCCGGTGGCATCGTGCCCTGGGCCTGGGCCCTCAACGGCTGGACCAGCGTCGTGGCGGGGCTCGCCACCGTGATGCTCTCGCGCGCCTATGGCTACAGCGCAGCCTTCCTGGTCGCGCTGGGGGCCTATGCACTCGCCCTGCTGTTGGCGGGTCAGCTCACCCGCATCCGCTAGGCGCTCAGTCCCTGCGACGGGCGAGGAGCAGACCGAAGAGCCCGGCGAGCATCGACGCACCCAGGGGCGTCGTGCTGCAGATGCCCTGCTCCTCTACGGCGGGGACAGCGCAGATCTCCACGGCATCCCCGCGAACGCCCGAGCCGTCCTCCTGGACGGCCGACACGCAGTACTGCTCCGGCAGCTCGTCCAGCGTCCCGTAGAGGTACTGCCGGCTGTCCCTGTCCGTGGCACCGAGCACCTCCCCCTCGGGGTCCAGCAGCAGCACCAGGCTCAGCCCGTCCGGATCCTCGCCAAGGGTCACATCCACCATGCTGCTGAGGCCCACCCTGCCGTCGTCCCGGTCCCAGGCGTCCACGAGGAATCCCGAAAGCTCTGGGTCTCCCGCTCCTTGCACGTAGCCACTGCCCGTCGTGAAGAGCACCTCGGTCAGCTCGTCCATGCCGTCGGCCGTGATCACGAGCAGGTATTCGGTGTCCGCCTCCAGGTCTTCGCCCAGAAGGAGCCTGCCCGCGCCAAAGAGTCCTCCGTCCGCATCGACCCGCTCCTCGGCGAGACGTTCGCCGTCTCGCTCCAAGGCAAACTGGAAGCTGCCGCTCATCCCACACTCGTCCATCCAGATGAAGGCTGGCGCGACATCCAGCGGAACATCCCCGGCTCCAGCGGCAGGCAGGGTGCTGCTGACAAAAGGCTCGCGACAGGGTGCTCCAGCAATGTCGGCGTCCGCAAAGGCCAGGGTGAGCAGTGTGATCATCGTCGTCTCCTTGAGTTTGCTTCCCGAAGAAGCAAGTCATGTGCCAACCCCATGAACGCGCCCCCATAGCCGCTGCGGTGCTTCGCGGTAAGGCAAACCAAGACATGGCTGCCGCGATCCGGGCTCACGATGCCGAGGATCAGTTCCAGCTCAGGATCTCGTCGTAGTCGGTGCCGACCTCGCCATCCTCGCCCCAGTCGGAGGTGCCGTAGTCACCACCGATACCGCCCTTCACGGTCGTGCTCCCGGTCACCGAGAGGCTGGTTCCGTAGAAGAGCTTGATGCGACCGCCGCCGCCGGCACCACCGCCGTCGTTGTACGAGGCTGCGCCGTCACCACCGTCACCACCATTGGCCACGATCGCCCCACTCAAGTCGAGAACGTCTCCGTAGAGCAGGATGCCACCACCGCTGCCGCCACCACCGGCGATGCCTCCGGAGCCAAGGGTGCCGGGCTCGCCGGAGACATTGATGCGACCGGCGACGTCGATGGTCTCGGCCTCGATCCAGAGCGCTGCGCCCCCCGCGCCGCCCAGGGAGACAATCCCGCCGCCGCTGCCCACCGAGAGCTCGAAGCCGTCCTCCGACCCATAGGTGGCCCCGCCCTTTCCGCGAACCTCCGAGCTGGAGCCATCCCAACCACCGTGGCCACCACGGCCGCCATAGCCGCCGCCACCGCCACCGGCATAGCTGCCCGCTGTACCCGCGCCGCTCCCGCTCTGGGCGCCTTGTCCGTTTCCGACACCATCGATCTCGCTGGAGGAGTCGACCGTGAACTCGTCCGCATGGATCTCGACCAGTCCCCGAATGCGCAGGGTGGCTCCATTGATCAGCTCGACGCGGGCGTACTCGTAGGTGCCCGCGCTCAGCGAGACCACAGCGCCGTCCACGCTGAGGACCTCGCGGATGGTCACGCTGTCGCTGGTCATCGACACGCCATCGCCGACGTCGTCGGCGGGAGTCCCCGTGCAGGTCCACTCCTGCCCCACCGCGGTCTTGCTCGCCGAGATGGTGTCGCCGGGCACCGTGGTGGTCGTGGCTCCGCTCACCGCGCTGCCGTCTCGGCGCCAGCTGATGGTCCAGTCCAGAGCGTCGCTGTCCGCATCCTGGCCTTCGACGACGCAGATCAGAGGCTCATCCTCCGCCGCACCGTCGATGTCCACCAGGGTGGCGACCGGGAGTGTGTTCTCGATGGTGCGCGTGTCCAGGGCAAAGGGCTCCCCACCCTCGATGTCATCGAAGGGTGTGACCAGAGCGGAGACCTCATCGCCCCGGTCGAAGAAGAGTCCGGTGAGGGTGAGCTGCTCGGGGTCCGTCCCAGTGACCGCGCTGCCGTTGACCAGCCAGGTGACCTCGTAGCTGAGCGCATCCCCGTCGGGATCGTCCATCTCGAGCTCGATCTCGAGTGTGCTGCCTTCCACCGCCGGGTCCGAGTCGACCCACTCCGCGTTGATCACCTGGGGAAGCGCGTTGTCGATGATGACGGTCGCCTCGACCGCGGGGCCCGCCTCTTCGCCATCGTGGGGAATCACCGTGATGGTCCAGGCATCGCCTCGGTTGAGCTCGGGCGCTGGAATGGTCTGTGTCGTGAAGATGCTGGCCTGGCCGTTGAGCGTCCAGGAGATGTCGAAGACGACGGCCTCGTCGTCGGCGTCGTCGGCGACGATCTCCGCCACCAGGTCCTCGTCGCTGCGGGTCGCGGGGAGAGTCAGCAGAAGCTCGGGCGGCGAGTTCACCACCGTGACCGTGTGGGTAATGGTGGAGCCCCAGGTCGAGAAACCCGGTCCCGCGGCGTCGTCGAGGGAGGCGACCTGGAGCGTCCAGGTCTCTCCCTTGGCGGTCAGTGCGCTGGACACCAGCGTGGCGCCGGCCAGCTCCTCGACCTCGAAGCCGTCACGCAGCCAGCTGATGTTGTGGGAGACATCCGCGTCGATCTCACTGATGGTGCCGATCAGGTCGTCCGAGGTGGTCGGTTCGGCCGGCTCGATCAGGACTGTGGGCTCACTCGGCGGTGTGGTGCAGGCCTGGGTCAGCACAATGAGCATAGGGATCCATAGCGTAACGACGAGCGCTTGGCGTAGAAGTCCTGTAGCCCCTCATCGTGCAACGGCATTCCACACGCACTCAGCCCGGCACACACAAGGCGAAACGAACCGTCAGAAACGCACACCCGCACTCAGCACGTGCTGACTCACCCGCATGGGCTTCGGTTCATCCCACGGCCAGTTGTGCTGGTCGTAGTCGAGCAAGGTGTAGAAGGCGAACCGGGTGCCCCAGAGTGCCGCCATTCCAGCGATGTCGAAGAGCAGGGGTTTGCTCGTCTTCTCCCGAAGAACCGCCATCGGGACGATCAACGGAAGGGCGGCCCCCGTCACGATCAATTGATGCACGAACCAGTGTCCGATGCGCCAGTCCGACTCCATGCTGAGCCACATGTGCTGGTAGCCCAGGGTGAACGGCGAGGGGGTCAGCAGCCGGGCTCCTGCACCGAGTCCCCAGGTGTAGTAGCGGCCATCGCTGTCGACGCCGAGCTCCGTGCCGTCCGGAATGCCTTGGGTCCAGCCGAAGCCACCTTGAGTGGTCGTCTCCAAGACGAAGGCCCAGTCCCCGACGGGAATGGGCACCGAGGTGGGCGTATTGAAGGCCAGCTGATGGACCATCCCCGTGCTCAGCCGCGCCTGGACGTAGTCCACCATCAGCCCCGAATCCAGGAGCCTCGAGTCGCTCTCGAGCGGGTTGCCCAGGCCAACACGGGCCCCCCATCCCAGCGCCGGGCCGGTCAGGTCCTTCGCCAACCGCTGCGGGCTCGTGTAGACGCCAACGGCCGACACATCCAGCACCACCTTCTCGGCGGCATCCACCACGGCACCTGCTGACACCAGTCCGATCAACGTGAACATTCGAGCCTCCGGTGTGGCACCCTACCGCAGGTCCAGGAGGCCCCCGTGCTGCCCTCCCTGAAGAACGCCGACACCGAAACCTGGGAGAGCATCGAGTGGCTGGCGCACTGCGCCGACCTGATCGCGGTGGGCCGCGTCGTTGCCGCAGCCGACCACAGCGGAGGAGGCAAGAGCCGTCACCTGTTCAGCTTCCAACTGGACGGTCACCGCCTCGGCCACGACGGACCGGGACGCTTTGATGTGGCCTTGCGCGATGTGTCGCTGGAGAGCCTGAACCAGCTCGAGGAGTCCGGTACAGAACTGATCGTCTTCCTGCGCCAGACCGCCCAGGCCTTCTCCCTGAACGGGCGCTGGATCGACTCCTGGCCCCTGCGCCCCGAGGCCGGAGGCCACTGGGTGGTCCCCCTGGAGAGCTCCGTCTTCGTGAGCGCACGCAGCCTGCAGACCCTTCAAGGCGAGGCCGCCCTGGCTCGGGCTTGCGTCCTGGGAGACGGGCCCCCGGAACAGACCAAGGCCTACCTGCCCGTGCCCGAGGACGCACCGCTGGTCCAGGCCCTCGGCGCCCGCGCACCCACCCGCCTCATCGTTCCTGCCGCCTTCGGGTGATGCCCAGGCCGCGGTCCGAGGGCGCGGTAGAGTCCCGGCAAAGCCGAACGGGCTTCTCTTTCCTTCCTCAGGGAACTCCATGAATCGACTTCTTCTCGCGAGCAGCGTCGGGCTTGTCCTCACGGCCTGTGTCATCGGTGACAACCAGGACTCGAGCGCGGCCGCTGCCGATGAAGACGAGGACGGCTTCACTGGCGACCAGGACTGCAACGACTTCGATGCCTCCGTCTACCCCGGGGCCGCGGACAGCGTCGGCGACGGCGCCGACCAGAACTGCGACGGAGTGGACGGGGTGGACACCGACGGCGACGGCATCGCCAGCTCGGTCAGCGGGGGGACGGACTGCGACGACGAGGACCCGCAGACCTACCCGGGAGCGGCCTACGAAGACTCGGAGAGCGCCTGCATGACCGACGCAGACGGGGACGGCTTCGGGGACGTCTCACCCGCGGTGGGTGTAGAGCCCGGCACGGACTGCGATGACCAGGATCCAGAGGTCAGCACCATCAAAGACGCGATGCTCACCATTTCGGACTACCTGCCCGAGGGCGAGTTCTGGTGCTCGATGCAGTTCGCCTACGAGCGGGTGGACGCCGCTCTCGAGAGCTGCCCGGAGTGCGGGTGCATCGCAACGCTCGAGGCCACGGGAAGCAGCGGCGACTGCTCCGAAGGCACCCTGGGAAGCCTCTGGCCGGAAAACGGCGTGGTCATCCAGGAGGAGATCACGGTGGGGGTGAACCCGGCCACACAGACGATGTACCGCCACTCTGAGGAGGAGGGGTGGACAGCCACAGAAGAAGACTGCGAGTGGGCGGCCAACTTCGTCACCTGCACATCCACCTTGTTCGAATCCGAGGCCTACGGCTGGATCACGGAGGACGTCCTGCTCTCCTGGTGAGGACCGCCTAGTAGGGAAGCAGCTCGAAGTCGTCGAAGTGCGCCGGCTGCCGACGCGCATAGACCCCTGCGGGTCCGGCGGAGGTCAGTGGCTGTCCAAGCCTGGCGCTGACGTTCTCCAGGTCGCCGGAGCTCTCGTCGAGCACGAACGCGTCCAGCCCCGTGGCGATCAGACGCCGCTGCTCTCCCGAACCCAGCCACAAGCGAAGGGTCTGGCCGTCCAGCTCCAGCTCCATGGTGGTCTCCAGAGGGCCCAGGACCTCTTCGTCCTCGGCGTTGAGTTCGACCTGTTCGGACAACACAGGCAGCTCGATCAGCTCGTCGCTGCGGCCCACCACCAGCCACCCGCCGGGCAGCTCCGGGTTCTTCACGATGATGCGGGCGATCCCGGCGTTGGGATCCAGGTAGCCCAGGACACAGTGGGCGCTGTCGGAGCAGCGTCCGACCACGCCGATGCGAGGGTTCTGGTCCAGCTCGGTCCAGCTGTCGATGCGGATCTCGACCCGGACGCGCTGGTCCAGGGTGTTGGCTTCCTGGCTCGCCCAGACGGCTTCGCTCCCCGGACCGGATGTGCTGGTCCAGACCAGGGCGCCATCTTCTGTGGTCCACCCGTCCTCCGCGATGCACTCGGGCGCCCATCCGGAGCCCAGGGAGCACTCGGCACCCCAGGCGCTGTCCAGGCTGTCGAAGTCTTCCTCGACCAGGAAGAGGGGGAGCGCCTCGGCGCCGACCTCGGCGGACGGGGGACCTTCCAGGGCCCCATCGAGCGCGGAGACCACGAAGCGGTGAGGAATCCCCGCCATCCGTCCGCTCAGGACCAGAGAGGGCTCGGTGACGAGCTCGCTCCAGGTGTAGATCCCCGGCTGCACACCCCAGCTGACCCGGTAGCTCTCCGCCCCATCGACAGCGGGCCAGGCGAGCGAGAGGGTCTCGGGACCCGCGCTGACCGTGGGGGGCTCCGGCGCAGCGGGTGCCTGCTCCGCGTAGACCCGGGGCAGCTCGATCAGCACCACCGACCAGGCCGGAATCATCCCATCGGCGAAGGAGAGTTCGGTCAGACCCACATCCTCCACCGGCGTCTCGGCCTCGGGAGCGTTCGTGTCGTCCCCTGCCGTCCCCGTGTCGTCGGGGTGGGTCTCGTTCCAGCCTTCCACGTCCCCGTCGTTGGCAAAGAGCTCCGTCTCGGTGCTCACCACCCATGCAGCGAGGATGTCGTCGGGTCCCAGCTCGACCTCGTCCTGAATCAACCGAAGGGAGTGGGGGCTCTCGGAGCGGTTGGTGATCAGCAGGCGGGTGACGCCATCGCGCCCGGCATAGGCCTGGGCGTAGACCGACTCGACCCAGTGCTCGTCCTCCGAGAGGTGCCACTTCCAGTCGCCGAAGAGCTCAACATCCTGGATGACTTCGCTGGCCGCGACCTGGACACCACCAAAGAGGGTGGTCGAGACCCGGTAGTCCGAGGTGTTGACGCTGCGGTTCACCAGCCGAAGAGCCAGGCAGGGCAGCTCGTCGAAGAGGCCGTACTCGAGGTCCTGGGTGTCCACGACATAATTTCGGTTGAAGGCGACGATCGGGGGATAGCGGTTGTCGTCCTGGGCGCCGATGCAGGTCGCGGTCAGCGCGTGGTAGCCCACGTGGGCGATGCGCTCGGTGCCAGACCACCGCAGCACACTCTCGGCGGCGTGGATGGCCGAGAACATCGAGCTCGTGTAGGGCACGGTGAAGCGGAGGTTGTACTCGGTGATGTACCCGAGCATGTCGTCTGGGACCGGGTCGCCGAAGTTCGGCCTGCCGCTGATGGGCAGGTAGTAGTCGGCGATGTGCCCGGTCGCTCGTTGGGTGATCTCGTGGTTGAGATCGCGCTTGAACAGGGGCCAGAAGTCGGGGTCGGTCTTCCCGACGCTGAGATCATCAACCTGGTAGGCCGTCTTCCCCGGGTACCAGTGGTGGACCCACCCGACCCAGTACTTCTCGTGGCTCGCGTCCGGGTCGTGCTCGCTGCCGTACCAGGCCAGCCCACCCTGGGTGGAGCCCTCGTAGACGCCGTCGATCAGGTCCACGCCGTCGAAGGTCCGCTGCCGCTCGGTGTCTCCAGCGTCGGAGGTGCTCACGATGATGGGTGGGGCTTCCAGACCGGCTTCGACGTAGGCCGATCGGATGGCCTCCTCGTAGAGACGCATCGCCTCGGCGTAGCCATCTCCACCCTCCCAGAAGGGGGTGCAGGGCCCATCGTCACACCAGTTCTCGTCCGCCCAGTTGTGAGGCTCCCCCGCGAGCTCCCACAGGAAGACGTCGTAGCCGCGGCTGACCACCACCTCGGCCCACTCGCCGACGCTCTCGGGGGTGTCCGTCATGGCGTTGACGCCCAGGATGAGGTTGGCGCCGGTGGCCTGGGCGAAGCGCACTTAGTCGTGCAGCTTGACGTAGCCCTTGCCCGCGCTGTTGCTGCGGTAGTCGTCGAAGCGGACCTTTGAGCGGTCCTTCAGCGTGAAGGCATCGACATAGGCTGCTGGCGTGGAGCCTGTCTTCCAGTGGTAGACGTAGGAGGAAGCGCCTCCAGGAAAGCGAACGGTGCCGGGGATGACCGCCAGGGAGGCCTCCACGAGACGCTCATCCCAGGGCTGCCAGCCATCCCGGAAGTTCTGCACGTTGAAGCCCGAGAAGTGGGGCTTCATCGGCGTGGTTTCCGAACCATCGATCTGGATGCACAGGCTGGCTTGCCCCTCCAGTTCCTCGGAGCAGCTCGCCGGCGGCGGGTCGCTGTCCTGCCGTTCAGAGTCATCCACCACCGGCGAGTCGGAGCAGCTCAGCAGAAAGACAAAGGGGATCATGAAGGGCCTCGGGGCCCCTCTGCTATACCAGAAAGGCCGCTGTGAAGGCAGCTCTAGAGGTCCTCGACCCGTTCGCCGAAATGCCGCTGCAGCTGGATGCCCGCCTTGGCCAGGAAGGTCGTGGGCAGGATGCCTCCGGCGAAGACAAAGAGGTAGTCGTTCGCGAAGACCACTTCCTCGTCGCCGTGCTTCAGGACCACGCGGTCCACGTCGACTCGGGTCACGGTCGAGCCCATCAGCAGGCGAATTCTGCCCTCCTCGCAGGCCTCGCCCAGCCGAGTCTTGTTCCGCGGCTTGGGGCGCTTGAAGTTGGCCCCTCGGTAGGAGAGCGTCACCGTGTTGCCCTCCTGGTCGGCCAGCTCGCAGGCCGCTTCGAGGGCGGAGTCGCCACCGCCCACCACCAGGATGTGCTGGTGCTGGTACAGCTCGGGGTCGATGAGGCGGTAGGCAACCTTGCTCTGATCCTCGCCAGGAACGTTGAGTCGCCGCGGTGTGCCACGTCGGCCAACCGACAGCACCACCCGGCTGGGTCGCAGCTCGCGCTTGTTGGTGGTGACCACGAAGCCCTGTTCCTCCGCCACCACGGAATCGACCCGCTCGGGGGCGCTGATCTCCAGGCCCGTCTTGGCGACGACGTCTTCGAGCAGCTCGATCAGCTCCTCCTTGCGGATGGTCTGGATGTCGACCTTGCCGTAGAGGGGCAACTCCAAGGGCCGGGTCATGACCAGCTTCTGCCGGGGATAGTGGCGGATGGCCCCCCCGAAGCTGTCCTGCTCGAGCAGCACGTAGCTGAGGCCCAGCTCCTTGGCCCGGAGCGCCGCACCGAGTCCAGCGGGGCCCGCGCCGACGATGACCAGGTCCAGCTCACCCTTGGGCAAGCCCTTGGCCAGGTTCTCCGCAGCCTGCTTGCCCTGCCGGATCGCGTTGGCGATGAGGCCCATGCCTCCCAGCTCTCCAGCGATGTACAGGCCTTTGACGTTGGTCTGAAAGTCGGGCCGAACCGACGGCAGATCGACTCCGCGCTTCTCCGACCCGAAGACCAGCTTGATCGCATCGACGGGACAGGCACGCTCGCAGGCGCTGTGCCCGACACAGTGACCGCCTCGAACGATCGCGGCCTGGCCCTCGATGATCTCGAGGACGCTCTGTTCCGGACAGACCTTGATGCAGAGCGCGCTGGCCATGCAGACGGACAGGTCCACGTAGGGGCGGATGCTGGCCGGTTCGTGGGAGCCTTCGCGGCGGGCCTCCTCCAGCAGCTCCCGCGACCGCTTCTCGTTCCGCCGCATGCGGAAGTACTCCGGGATCAGGAAGCCGAGCGCCACGATGGCAACGACGATGTAGGGAAGCCAGGCCATCTAGAAGGGAGGCTGCATCAGGGATTGAAGGCCGCCGCTGAAGAGCAGCGCAAAGGCCACGTGCAGCAGGATGATCAGGTACATCACCTTGGCCAGAGGCAGGTGGAAGAGGTGCCAGTGGCGAAAGACCCGCTTGGACATGGCCCAGGTCTCCTGACTCTTCCGCAGCTGGAGCTGGGCCAGCAGGGTCTTGGTGGCGAGTTTTCGGGCCTCGTCGGGCAGGCCGGCCTCCGCCATCAGCATGTGGATGAGGCGTGAACGGCGACGCACCTCGAACTCGAAGCGCACCAACTGCGGCAGGCTGTTCACGCGGAGGTCCACCTCGCGGGCCAACAGCACCGCCTGGGCGATCTGCTCACCGTCGGCGTCCTGGGTCTGCTCGACCAGCTGCGAGCGAAGCGCGCTGAGGTCCTTGGCGGCCTGGCTCAGGTCCAACTCCAGACCGGCGGCCGTACGGGGGAAGAAGCCGTAGATGTAGCGCCCGAAGACCCCGGACAGCGCCACCGCGATCATGAACCAGAAGCCCATGGCGATGAGCCCGGTGGGCATGCGCAGTCCGCCGTGCAGGATGATGAAGACGGGCCCCATGACCCCACAGATGATGTGGAAGACCAGCCAGTTGCCGACAGGGCCCAGCCATGCCGCCCTCGTGAGCTTCTTGCGCACGCTGTAGCTCAGCATCCCCACCATCAAGGCGGTCCCGAGCACCCCCAGCCACAGGCCGATGAAGCCGCTGGCGCCCACCATGTCGTGCATGGCGTGCTCGAGCTGGGCTTCCTTGCCGAGCATGTAGTAGTCGCGCCAGATCCACAACACCACCGCGGAGATGACCATCAGCGATCCCGCAAAGGCGCCCGCCGCCGCGACGCGCAGAGCTCTGGGCGGGCTGGGCATGGTGGTGAGTCGTGGGGTCTCAGCCGCCATGGAGTCTCCAGGTCACGCGGGCCAGTCCGCCCACCGCAGTATCGACGTAGGACCCGGACTGCTGACCCTGGACGAAGACCCCCGCTCCGGCGCTGATGCCCGCCTGGGGCGCCACCCAGCTGACGAAGCCGTCGGTGTAGTAGCTCGGTTCCCCGTCGATGAGCTGCAGGCGCACGGAGCCATCCACCGCCAGGGGACGCTCCGGCTCGTACCAGACGGTCAGCCCCAGCTCGGAGCGGTTCTTCTCGTCGACATCGAGCACCAGGTAGTCCACGGTGAGGCTGAGCGCATCGGTGCACTGCACACCCAGGCGCGGACCGACTCGGGAGTAGCGTCGGGCCGCCTCTGCGTGGTATCGGTAGCGCGCGTCGAGCTGCAGGCTCAGCCGCCCGGCCGAAGCCCACCGGAGCGAGCCGCCCATGAGCTGGTAGAGGGTGGGGTCCAGGGTGTTCTGGGGTAGGCCCTCGCTCAAGCCCAGCAACTCCGACCGCGCCGTGAAGCGCTGGATGGCGGGGTCGCGGTCGGCTGTCGCCAGGTAGCGCTGGGTGCTGTAGGCATCGTAGAAGGCCACCAGCCGAAAGGTCGGCAGGGGCTGCCAGCGCACGAAGAGCGCGGCGTCCGCCAGCGGGCTCCCCCCGGAGACCGCCTGAAGGTCCAGCCGCGTGTCCACCCACAGGTTCCGGTTCAGGGAGGAGCGTCCCTGGACCAGTACAGCAGCCCGATCGAAGCCGACATCGCTGAGCAGGAGCTCCCCGACCAGGGAGACCTGGTGTTGATCGATCTGACGAACCAGGATCGGCCCTCCGCCACCGCGCTTGGCAGGACGGGTCGTGAAGAGGTCCGGCGCCTCGCCCAACCAGAAGCCTGCGGTCCAGTTCTCGCCCACGCCCAGCACCTGCACCCCGTCCACCAGGCGCGGCCCTCCATAGGCCACCGGCGAGCGGCCCACGTCCACGCCCAGCCGAGGGGTGCTGAGGTGCAGACCGGCTTCCCGCACCCGGGAGGTCTCGAGTGTCACCGACCGGAAGGGATCCACGGTGAAGCGGGCATCCAGACGCAGCTGCACGCTCAGGTCGTCCTGCTCCCACAGCCCCCAGCGCACCCGCTCGGAGAGCACCAGGTCCAGCTCACCCTGCTCGGCTGGCGGGCTGTAGATGCCCTGCACACCCACTCCGGTCCAGGCACGGTCCGGCTCGACAGCGAGCGCAGAGAGGACAAGGGTCAGCACTCAGTCCTCCTGGCTCAATTGGGGTAGGGGGGCACAGCCCACCCGTAGGGTCTGTGGCAATCTCCGCAGAAGTCTGCGGAGGCGGGTTCGTGAATCGGTCCCGGGGTCTGGTCCTTCTTGTGGCAGGACTGGCAATCCCTGGGGGTACCGGTGGTGCCGGTCGCATGGCAGTCCTGGCACGCGGCCAGGCGATGGCTGCCTCTCACCGGCCAGCCGGTCTGGGAGTGCGTCCACGAGCTGCGGTACCAGGTGGTCTCGTTGTGGCAGCTCCCGCAGTCGTCCCCCAGCATGTTGCGGTGGGGGTCGTCGCTCCTGTGGCAGCTGGAGCAGGTGGAGCCGACGCGCTGTCCTGGCAGATCCGGGTCGTGGCAGTCCGCACACTGGAGCTGGGTGTGGGTACCGTCCAGCGTGAAGCCGGTGACGCCGTGACCCAGCTCACCCAGGGTGGCCTTGGACCAGGTCTCGGCGACATGGCAATCCGTGCACTCGCCATCGAAGTGGTGCTCGGGGCGGTCTTCTTCGTGGCAGCCCGAGCAGGTGGTGGGGACCTCGACGAAGTGCTCCTCGCCGTGGCAGTCCGCGCACTCCACCTGGTGGGCAGGGGTGAGCTCGAAGCCGGTGCTGGCGTGGTCGAAGGCGATGTCGGTGAAGCTCAGAGTGTTGTGGCAGCTCTCGCAGCTGTCCGCCGACACGGTCTCGTCGTGAGGGCTGTCGTCGGCGTGGCAGTCCTGGCAGCTCGCGTGAGGAAGCTCCGGCCCGGTGTCGGGGCCGTGGCAGGACGAGCACTCGGCCTCGGCGTGCTTGTCCTCCAGCGTGTAGCCGGTGAGCGCGTGGTCGAAGTCCGGGACCGTCCACTTCTGCGCTTCGTCGTGGCAGGAGGAGCAGGATCGCGCCTCGAAGGACTCGCCGTGCGGGCCCTCATGGCAGTCCACGCAGTCGCCGAAGGCCATGTTGGTGAAGCTCTGATCCGCCCCTTCGCCGTGGCAGGAGTCACAGCTCAGCTCGCGATGCTCCCCCCGCAAGGGGTAGTCCGTCGCGTCATGGTCGAAGTCCATGCTGGAGAAGCTCTGGCTGAGCTGGTGGCAGCTGTCACAGTCCCGCGGCTTGAACTCTCCGCGGTGGGGATCCCGGTGACAGCTCTCACAGCGTGCGTGGGGCACAGCTTCGGTCCGGTCCTCGTCGTGGCAAGCCCCGCAGGAAACCCGCTTGTGCAAGCCACGCAGGGAGAAGTCGGTGAGATCGTGATCGAAGTCATCGACTTCCCAGCTCTGAGGCCCCTCGTGGCAGTCCTCGCACTCCGCCTCCCAGCCACTGGTGTGGGGATCGTCGTGGCAGTCCTCGCACTCCCCCGCCTCGACCGGAACAAAGTGGAAGTCCTCGTGGCAGTCCTCGCACTCCGCCTCGCTGTGCTTTCCTTCCAGCGCGTAGTCCACCTGGTCGAGATCGCCATGGTCGAAGAGCTCGGCGGGCAGCGGAAGGGCCGCCCAGTCCGGATTGATCTCGTGGCAGGAGACGCAGTCCGCCAGGAGCTCGCGACCGCTGCCGTCCTGGTCGTGAAGCTCGTCCTCGGCGTGGCAGGGAAGACAGGAAGACCTCAGGCCGGTCCAGTGGGACTCGTCCTCATGGCAGTCACCGCACTCCAGATCCGCGTGCTCACCCTCCAGGTTGAAGCCCGTCTTGTAGTGCTGGAAGGTGGACGCTTCCATCTGCACCAGCTGGAAGTCCAAGCCCTTGTGATCGGAGTGGCAGCTCTCGCAGCTCTCCCCCAGGGTGGCGTGAAAACCGCTGCCGTTGTTGACCTGGCCTCGGACCGACTCGTGACAGTCCATGCAGTAGGTGGCCGAGACGCCGGCGCCAGGCTCGTGGCACTGGAGGCAGCCTCCCAGGGTGTCCAGCTCAGCGTGCGCTTCGGCGAGCTCTCCCGGGCTGATGAAGGAGCCCAGGCTCTGCGCGGCTGCGGCCAGGGTGAACAGGCCCAGAAAGCCCATCGCCAGACCGAAGACGAGCGTTCGAACTCTCGAATCCAGGGGCACGAAGAGGACCTTAGCAGAGGCCCACCCCTCCGAGTGGGGAGCTGGCAGGATCCCCCCATCTGGTCAACGGACTGTCAAGCAACACGAGAAGGTGGACACCCTCTACTACAGCTGTAAATACTACACCTGTCGTACTTGGAGCCCCCATCATGGCCACAGCCAAGACATTGAGTGACCTCCAGCTGGATGTGATGCGGGAGGTGTGGACCCGCGGTGACACAACGGTCGCCGAGGTTCACGAAGCCCTGGAGAGATCCCGCGGTCTGGCCTTGACCACGGTGGCGACGGTGATGAACCGCCTGGCAAAGGACGAGGTCCTGACCCGCAGTCGAAGTGGTCGGACCTATGTCTACCGAGCGCTGGTCAGCGAATCCGACGTCACCCGCTCGGCCGTTCAGTCTCTGCTCGGCCGACTCTTTGGAGGCGATCCTCGGCGGCTCGTCTCGCACATGGTCTCCCAGGGCGACGTGAGCGCCGAGGAGCTCGAAGCGGTCCGTGAACTGCTGGACCAGGGGGCGGATGGCAATGCTTGATTTCGCGACCACCTGGTGGATTCACGCCACCCTCGCTCTCGGGATCGTCGCCCTCGTCGATCGCATCCCCAGAGTGCCCTTTACGCTTCGGGACGCCGTCTGGCGCGTCGCGGTCGTCGTCCCCTTCCTCACGGCGGCGCTGCAGTCCCTTGGCGTCGAGCCCGTGCTCACCACCACGGCCTTCTCCGAGCCCCTCCAGATCATCGCCACCAGCGCACCAGCAGCCTCCACCGCCATCGACTTCCGATCGGCCCTGTTGGCGGTCTGGGCCATCGTGGGGGCGCTGGGCCTGCTGCGCTGGCTCGCGGATCAGCGCGCTCTGACGGTGTGGATACGGGACGCTCAGCCGGCGCCCGCGCGCATCGCAGAGCTCACCAACGAGATCGCCCTGAAGGCTGGCCTGAGGCGCAGCGTGCGGGTGCTCCAGACCCCCGAAGCCACCTCCCCTGTCGCCATCGGCGCACAGACCATCGTCCTGCCCGATCGGCTCCTCGCCGCCAGCGAAGAGCGTCTGCGGGGCGTTCTGGGTCACGAGCTGGGCCATCTTCTGCGTCGCGATCCCCAGTGGCTCTCCGCTCTCTCGCTCCTGATCGCCATCCTTCCCTTTCAGCCACTGCTCCGCCTGGCGCGACGAGCTCAACTGCAGGTCTCCGAACCCCTCTGCGACAGCCTGGCCGTCCAGTGGGGCGCGAGCGCACACACCCTGGCCAGGAGCCTGAACGACGTGGCGCGCTGGCAGCACGCGTGCTCCCTCCCCGCTGCGGCCATGACGCGGCCCGGAGGATCGCTCACCCAGCGGGTGCGGCTCTTGCTCGCGGGCGGTCACGCCGCACGTACCGGAGCGCGCCGACTCGGGCTGGCCGCTGGAGTCTGCGCCGCCCTGACGCTCATGGTGGCCGCGCCCAAGGTCGACGCGAAGGCCCCACACGACAGCCCCATGCTGGGCGCCCTCGACAAGTCCCTGATCGATGCGGTCATCCTGGAGGACCTCAGCGGCATCCGGCGGTGCTACGACCAGCGGCTCCGCGAAGAGCCCAGCCTCGAAGGAGAGCTGGTGACGCACTTCCGAATCGAGGCGGACGGACGGGTCGGGCACACCGAGGTGAAGCGGAGCACCCTGGATGATCGCGCCGTCGAGCAGTGTGTGCTCGGTCGGCTGGAGGATCTCCGTTTCCCCGCCCCCAAGGGGGGAGGCATCGTCATCGTGAGCTACCCCTTCGTGTTCTCGGCGGGCTGAGCCGCCACCCCACCGAGGCCTCCTGAGGGAGTCCTCAATCACCACCAACACCGACGGGCACTTCCGCCCGAAGGACATCCGTGCGCCCGGCACGGAAGGAGAAACCATGAGCCGCACCCTTCCCATCGTCCTGAGCCTGGGTCTTCTCGCCTGCGCCGAAGAGCCTGCAGGAGAGCCTGCCGGAGAGCTCGACCCCACCTCCAGCCCCCTCCTGGGCTCCCTCGACAAGGAGCTCATCGACGACGTGATCTTCCAGGAACTGGGGGCCATCCAGTACTGCTACCAGCGGGAGCTCAACCTGGACGAGACCCTCGAGGGCAAGCTCGTCACCAAGTTCGTGATCGGGGTCGACGGCCTCGTCGACAGCGCCGAGATCACCTACGACCAGCTGGACCGGCCCGAGGTCGGTGACTGCGTCCTGGATCGCATCGAAGAGCTCGAGTTCCCCCCGCCTAAAGGCGGAGGCATCGTCATCGTGAGCTACCCCTTCCAGTTCTCACCGGGCTGAGTTCCAGGCACTTTCTGCTACCAAGCCAGTAGGATTCGGGGATGTCTGCGGAGCAGAGCCCCCCGGATCCGCTCGAGCCCCTGTCCATTGGATCTCTGGGCCGCGCCGCTCAGGTGACCCTCCTGCTCACCGCGAGCGCCGCGCTCGTGGCGATGGTTCCCTGCTTGGGGATTCTCAACTGGCTGGTAGCGCCCCTGTGTCTGGCCCCCGTGGTCATCGGGCTGGTGGGCCTGCTGCTCCCCGACTCGAAGGAATACCCGGGGCCTCTGTTGGCCGGCGTCGTCGGCGGCCTTGCGCTCCTGTGCCTCTCGCTGGCTCGCCTGGCGCTGGGCGGGGGCCTGATCTGATGGAGGTCCTGGGAGTCCTGCTCGTGCTCCTGAGCGCCGCTTTCGTGTTGGGCGGCCTGGTCTTTTCGGTTCTTCCCGGCATTCCAGGCCCCCCCTTCAGCGCCCTCTCCCCTGTGCTGGCCTTGCTCGGGCTCCTGGCCGGTGGCTTTCCCGTGTCGACCACCTTGTGGGTCGTCGCCGCGCTCTTCGCTGTGGTGGGTGCTCTGGTCACGATCGCCGACCTGTTGGCGCCGCTGGCGGGGAAACTGCTGGGGGGAACCAGTCGAGGAGCGGTGGTCGGCTCGTACTACGGCCTGGCCCTCGCCATGCTCTTCTCACTTCACCTGGGTGGCGTCAGCGGCGCGGGGTCGCTGGTCACCCTGGGCCTGAGTCTGGTCCTGGGAGGAGCGATCAGCGTGACCTTGTTGATCCTGGGCCCTCTGCTGGGCGGCTTCGTGGGTGAGCTCGCATCCAAACCGGTCCAGAAGAAGACCGCGATGGTGCCCCACGGCATGGCGCCCATGCTGAAGCGTGCGGCACGCTCCGGCATCGCCCAGTTTTGTGGCCTCCTGCTGACGACGACCACCAAGTTCGCCTACGGGATGGGCTCGGCGCTGTTGTGCCCAGCCTTCGTGGGCTGGGTGCTCTACCAGGGATGGGTCTGAACCGATCCCTCGTTCTTGAAACATCCCGCGACAATTGGTCCTAGATCCCATCCGTACAAGCTGTACACCCACAACCCATGAGTTGGATGACACCTGTTCTTCTCCTTCTGATCGGCTGCAAGGAGCCCCTCGGCTCCGACACCTCCGAGCCCTCCGAGCCCCAGGCGGACGAGTTCTACGATGGCGGGGTCATCCTCGACGCCTACGAACGGGGTGAGCTGCGGGAGGGGGAAGCCGCCTTGGCGCTCTGGTCCCTCTGGGCCGGGTTGCCGGTGGAACCGGGCCTGCTCGAGCCCACCGAAGAAGGGGACGATGGCCGGGTCCATCTCTTTCTCCGGGAGGTCTCCTTGCGCATGGACGAGCTTCCGGACGAGGACCGGCTGGCCCTGGAGGAGTTCTTCGAGACCATCGAACCGGAGGACGCGCGGCGCTCGGATTCGGGAGACTGGTGCCACTGGGCGGACGCGGACATGGCCGGCCACGCAAAGGTGTACGTGCAGTGCGAGGATGGCCAGACCAACAGCGCCGCCATGGCGGCCCTGGTCACCGAGACCGCGGCGATCGTCCAGACGAACTTCGAGTCGATCTTCGGCCACTCCGTCGGACCCGGTTCACGCATCATCCAGATCTGGGACAGCACTCCGGCCAACTGGGACGGGTTTAGCGGATACGCCTACCAGAACGACGAGGACGTCTGCAGAATCCACGTCACCGCCGCGCCCGGCCCGTGGTCCGGTGCGCTCTTCCTGAGCGCTGAGGATCAGGTCCGCGGGGTCATCATCCACGAGCTCTTCCACTGCGCCCAGTTCACGGAGGGCTACACCGATAGCGGCGGGCCATGGTGGCTGATCGAGGGCACGGCCATGTGGTCCGAGGACTACGAGGGCGACCAGTTCTGGCCGGGCATGGACACGGAGCACAGCCAGCTGGACAACTTCTTCGATCCGCTCGGCATCCACCCCTTCCTGGAGCGAAGACACGACGCCGTGAACCCCCTGATGCAGCTCTCCGAGGCCGCCGATCCAGAGCTGGGCTTCACCCTGATCCAGGCGGGCGACCCGCTGGACGAGCTGGTGAACACCGGGGACTTCGCCACGGTCTGGCACACCGCGTCG
>PVBE012822900.1_pt1 | contig 27066 bp, 21 predicted proteins | sample 1631181 | NCBI WGS metagenome assembly PVBE01 (sample SAMN08397723, study PRJNA350692) | Marine metagenome, whole genome shotgun sequencing project. | isolation source: water | place: Pacific Ocean | collected 2012-04
CACCCTGCCCCTGGGCGTCGCTGATAACGGCGCGGTGGCAGCCCGCGCCGACGTGCTGGTCTACACCTCGGAAGCGCTCGATCGCCCCCTCGAAGTGACCGGCCCTATCCGCGTCACGCTTTGGGCCGCGTCCTCCGCTGTCGATACGGACTTCACCGCAAAGCTGGTGGATGTCCACCCAGACGGGTACGCGCAGAACCTCCTGGATGGGATCGTCCGCGCGCGCTATCGGGAATCTGGCAACTCCCCATCGTTGATTAATCCGGAGCAGCCGTATCGCTACGTCATCGACCTATGGGCCACCAGCACCGTCTTCTTGCCCGGTCATCGGATCCGTCTTGAGATCAGCTCATCGAACTTCCCTCGCTTCGATCGGAACCTCAACACCGGCTTGCCGTTTGGCGAGGGCGCGGAGTGGCAGACCGCTGAACAGACGGTCTTTCATGAGACGGACATGGCGTCATGTGTCCATTTGCCGCTCATGCCCCGCTAGCGCCTCTTGCCGGTTGATGAACCGTCCGCCGAAGCCAGGTGCTGTCCCAGATTCGGACAGCACCTGAAACCCCGGTCCTATGCATCGACTCCCGCTCGGGCGCGCGACTCGGAGTACTGTGCCGCGACCTGCAGGTTTTCAACGCCCTTCGCAAGATTAAGGTCAGCCACGGTTTTCGGCTCGTGCTCAATGTCGCCGTCTTCGAAGGGGCGGCCCCAGCAGGCGAACTCCAGCGTGATCCCATCGGGATCCGCGAAGTAGATCGAACGCACAAAGGTGTCCTCTGTTGGCGCATCAGGCGTGTATTGGTCCCGCCCGCCCCGAGTCCCGGCCTCGCCCGGGCGGTTCGAGTGATTCACCACCTCGGTGACCTCGATCCCCATGTCCACAAGCTTCTCGCGGTACTCATCGATCTTGTCCCGGGCGACATCGAAGGCGACGTGGTCCATCGCGCCAAACGCAGACCTGAAGCCGCGGGGGGCGCCTTCAATCCGGGAGCTGCTCATCGCGATGCCAGGGGCGGCGGGAGGGGTGTTCTCGAACCAGAAGAACGCGATCGCATCGCGGCCGTTCCCCATGTCGAAGAAGAAGTGCTGGCCGTTGCCGATCTCCCCGCTGTATTCCATCGTCTTCACGAGTCGCATCCCGAGGATGTTCGTGTAGAAATCGACGGTTCTCGCCATGTCGCTACAGACTAAGGCGAGGTGGTTCAGTCCTTGAATTTCGAACTTCGGGTTCTCGTGCGGTGCCACAGGCGTCCTTTGCTTCACTATCAGTCCGTACAGCCGTACTTAGGTCGGAGAGCCTAGCCCGCCACGACTACGGTGACATCGGGGGGGACCTGAGCCTCCGTACCGGCCCTGGCCAACCACGATCAACGCGCGGGGCCGGATGGTGAGGGTCCTGAAATCGCGACCCGCGAAGTCCGGTGTGGCGCGAAGATCGGATCGGGCGTCGATCTGGTAAGCGGCGTCTGACTGCGCCCGGGCTCCACCACCGGAGCCAGCCAGCAGTCCACGATCCCGCCCAACATGACGTTCCTGGCGCCCGCGCGAATTCGAGCCGCACCCGGCCTACGTCGCTGAAGGTGCCGATCGCCTCATCAATGATCGTGACCGCGGTCGCGGTCTGTGGGACTAGTTGCCAATTACCCGTCTGCGGCGAGCTCACGGAGCGTGCCCACGATCTCATCGGACGTGGATCCGGGACCAAAGGTGGCGGCGACTCCTTTGGCCAGGAGGTCGCTCCTGTCGCCTTGGGTGAGAACAGAGCCGCCGATAACGACGGGGGTGTCGAGCCCGCGATCCTGGAGGAACCCCATCAGTTCCTCCAGGTAGTACAGATACTCCCAGGAGTGGCAGGAGAGGCCGATGATATCGACGTCTTCCTCAAGAGCGGCGTCGACAATGGTCTCCGGGACACCAAAGCGCCCTAGGTAGATCACTTCCATCCCCGCGTCCCGCAGAAGATGCGCGACGGCAACCGCGCCAGACTCGTGTTGATCCAGTCCGAGCAAGGTGAGTAAAACGCGGATCGGGCGTTCCCCGCTCATCAGACCGGTGGCTCCATCGCACCGAGCGGATCGTAGGACGCGCCCGCCCCGAGGCGCAGAGCTCCGGAGATCTCCCCGTGAGTGAGGTTCGCTTCCAGGGCATCGGCGATGACTGGTATCAGATTGCGACTCGGTTCCGCCACCAGGTCGCGTAAGAGTGCGAAGTGGTCGCGCACGGGTCCTTGGTCACGGGTCTCCTTGAAGCGACGGATCTCGTCGATTCGATCCCAGGAGGGCTCGATCTTCGCCTCCGTCTGATCCTTGAGGAGCGTGTCCTCGTCTTCCGGGATGGTGAACGCGTTCACGCCAACCTGGAATTCGCTCTGGTCCTGGATGGCTTGGACGCGGCGAGTCATGGCGTCCTGGAACAGTTCCCGAAACCAGCCACGATCGGTGAGGTCCTTGAGGGGTCCCATCGACTCGATCGTCTCGACCATCCCGAGAATGCGCTGCTCCATCTCATCCGTGAGCTCCTCGATGAAGTAGGAGCCACCTAGAGGGTCGGCCACGTCCCCCACGCCAGATTCGAGCTGCACGATCTGCTGGGTGCGCAGGCTCACCATATGGGAGTCGTGGCTGGGGGTGCGGTAGGCCTCGTCGAAACAGGAGATCTCAACGGCTTGGACACCGGCCAGTGCAAGCGCCAGCCCTTGCAGCGCTCCGCGGGCAACATTGTTGATCGGTTGCGCCAGCGTGAGCGACGCGCCCGAGGTGTGGGCCGTGATCGCGCACGACCAAGAGCGTGGGTCCTTAGCCCCGAACTCGTCCCGCATCATCCGGGCGAAGATGCGCCGCGTGGCACGGATCTTCGCGATCTCCTCAAAGAGGTCCATCCGGCAGTTGACGAGGATCGCAACGCGCGGGGCGAAGGAATCGATGTCGATCCCTCGCGCGAGGAGTTTCCGGACGACCTCCCGGATCTCCACGAAGCCGAGCGCCATCTCCTCCACGGCATCGACGCCGCCATCACTGATGTAATAGGTATCTTCCAGGAAGGCGTGGAAGCGCGGCATCTCCCGCGCCGAGAATTCGATGGAATCCAGCGTCAGCCGCGTGCGCAGGTCGTAGGGCATATGGGTGCGGTAGCTGCCGTCCTCACAGTAGACCGGGATCTGAATCGTGGACCCGCGAAGCGCGGAGGGGTCCAGACCGCGTCGCTTCGCAACGCGGTGAAACGCGGCGATGGCGTAGGCGCCGGGCGGGAGCGAATGGGAGAAGGTGAGCTCCGTCAGCGGGAGTTCGGAGTACAGCTCCTCGAAGTCCTGGAAGCGGCAGATCGAGACCCCTGTATTGCCGACGGCGTGCCGCGCCAGCGGGTGGTCGGGGTCCATCGCGGACATGGTTGGCGCGTCGCCGATCACGTCAAGGCCACGAGCGCCCTTCGCGATCAATTCCCGGAACTGTTGGTTGGAGCGCTGCGCCGTTCCCTCGCCGGAGAGTTCCTGCTGGATCCACGTCTCCCGCCGACGAGGGCTCGGGAGCCGGCCGCGAGTGTAGGGATACTCCCCAGGATCGTTGAGTCGTCGGTGGTAGTCGGCTTCGCGTCCGGCCGTGGGCGCGTAGAAGGGTTCGCGAGGGATCCGCGACTGGTCAGCACGTTCGGCCATGGGACAGCTCCTCGCGGGTGGGGTTCCGGGCGTCCAGCGTGTCCGCCGCGGGCAGGCACATTCTCTCGCCGACAACAGCTCCTCGTCTAGCGGGCGGAGCGACAGCGCTCAATCCCGACCGCAGGACCGGGCGACGCTTGAACGCTAACCACCCGTAGGCCCTGAGGTGCGTGGCGCGTAAGATAGCGGCGCCGAGGCTGGTCGCGGACGAGCCTGCGGGAGGTGTGGGTTGGACAGCGAAGCTTTTGCCGAATTGGTGGCGCTGGAGCGCGTCGACGCGGAGCATTTCATCGCGCCGGTGGGCGCCGAGCAGGGCGAGCGTACCTACGGCGGGCAGCTGCTGGCGCAGGCGCTGGCCGCCGCACAGTGCACCGTCGACCCTGAACGGCCGGTGCACTCGCTCCACGGCTATTTCCTGCGCCCCGGCGGCGTGGACCGGCCGTTTGAGCTCGCGGTCGATCACGTACGCGACGGCCGGGCGTTCAGCGCGCGCGCTGTAACCGTGTCTCAGGATGGCCGCGAGCTGTCCCGGCTCCTCGCCTCCTTCCATGCGCCCGAGGACGGACTCGACTACAGCGGCCCGGCCATGCCCGAGGTAGCGCCCCCAGAGGCCGTCCCCGTCACCTACAGCCAGTTCACGCACGCGTTGCGCCCGGACTACGGCGGCGTCTGGTCCGGCGATGCGCGCGCAATGGAGATCCGCTACGTCAATCCGCCAACGGCGCCCGAAGGCGAACCCGTCACCGAGGATCAGCGCGTCTGGATCCGGATCAACGAGCCGCTCGCCGACGACACGGCGCTGCACGCGGCCGCGCTCGCCTACTTGTCCGACAGCACCCTGGTCGATCACGTCATGCTTCCGCACGGCTACCGCTGGCAGGACGCCCGGGTTGAGGGCGCGAGTCTGGACCATGCGATGTGGTTCCATCGCGCCGCGCGAGCCGACGAGTGGCTGTTGTTCGATCAGACCGTGGTCGCGACCGCGGGCGCGCGCGGTCTGGTGACTGGCCGCTTCTATACGACTGCCGGTCTGCTCGTAGCAACCTGCAGTCAAGAAGGATTGATGCGCTGGCCAGGTTGACCTGGGTGCCGCCTCCGTCCCGGAATCCTGGCAGCGGAGACGGTCGGCCGGGGCGCGAACCGGAAACGATACGCTCATCGTGTTTCGCGCTGCGGGGCCCCGAGTGAGCCGGCAATCCACCAATCAGCCCTCGGTTGCGACGAATCTTGTGACGGCATCCGCCACCATCCCCAAAAGGATGAGGTCGCCCTGGAGTTCCGCCGCCCCCTAGTATGCGCCGGGGGGAGCACGACGCAGGTTGGCCTTCTGACTCTCGTGGACACATACGCGGACGGATCACCGGTGAGCGAACGCTACCGGCAAGTCTGCGATCTAGCGTGTCTGGCCGAAGAACTGGGCTTCGATACCTTCTGGGTGGGTGAGCATCACTTTTCTCGATACGCGGTACCGAATCCGGTTCCCCTCCTGACAGCGATCGCGCTGCGAACCTCGCGGATCCGCCTCGGGACCGGGGTGGCGCTGGCAGCCCAGCACGATCCGATCCGGCTGGTCGAGGACTACGCCATGCTGGATCAGGCATCCGACGGGCGACTCGATCTGGTCATGGCTCGCGGGGCGTTCCTCCAGGGATACGCCGGGTTCAATCAGTCAGTGGAGTCCGGACGAGAGCGTATGGCGGAAGCCTTGGCGATCGTGCGAGGCGCCTGGACGGAGGCTCCGTTCACATACGCAGGGCGGTACCGCGCCGTGGATGCGGTGACGGTGCAACCCCTCCCCGTGCAGCAGCCGCATCCCCCGATCTGGCCTGGTGCGGGATCCCCCGAATCGGTACAATTCACAGCCGACCAACGCTGCCACCTCGCGCTCCCATCCGTGTTTTCGCCGCCGCTCGCTTTCAAGGGAACAGTCGAGGCGTTTCGTGCCGCCGCGGGGGAGTCGGCGCAGGATTTGCGCGTCTCGGCAGGACGCCATACCTACGTCTCCGAGAGCACAGAGCAGGCCGAGGCGGAATGGGAGTCACATTTCGAGCGCTACGCGCGCTTTGTGCAGGGGGAGTTCACGGGACCGTGGTACGAGGGAAGCAACATGCCGGAGAGCGTCCGGGGCTGGTCGGAGGGCTCGTATCGCGACCGGGTGCGGAAGTTTGCGCTGTGCGGCAGCGCCGCCGATGTGGCCGCTCGCACGATCGAGATGTGCGACGGCCTCGGCGGGATTGATCACTTTTGGTCCTACTTCGATATTGGTGACATCGCGACGGATGACCTCGCGCGGAGCGTGGAACGCTACGCACAGGACGTGCTGCCCATCCTGCATGGTCGCTATGGCTAGCGGCGACTGAGGAGCCTCCTTGCGCGCTGACTAAGCCGATCGGCTCTTTATAGCACCGCTCCAACACCGCCTTGCTCAGCGGACCCTGCCGCTCTCGAGTGCGCCTGTTCCTCCGGTCGTGTCAGCCGTTTTCGGCGGCTCCTGACTTCTTGACATGGAACATCCCCAATCTAGGAAGGTTCTCACCTCCCCCTCAGGCAAGGGGTCTGCCGCCTATTTCTGCGCGGAGCACCTACATACTTTAGGTATACTATTCGCCTCACATCAAACTGGTGCGCATGACAGACTTCGAAGGACAGCTGCCCGCGGAAGACGCCGCCCGCCAGGCAGGTTTCGAAGTTGGAGCCCGTCTCGCCGACCGCTATCGCGTCACGCGTCTCAACCCTCCCGAAGGCACCAGCATTGTCTGCGACGCCTGGGACGAGCAGGATCAGTGCCTATCGCCGCACGATCGAACGACTCGATCAAGAGTTTGGTCGGGCCAGGCTCGGTCCGATCAGTCTTCGGAACACAGACGACATCGAGTTGATGACGCCCGCCGGTGACAATCACCCAACCGGGACCACGCGAATCAGCGACGATCCGGCACGGGGCGTGGTCGATCGAGACTGCCGCGTCCACGGGATCGAGAACCTCTACATCGCGGGCAGTTCGGTGTTCCCGACCAGTGGCTATGCGAATCCAACCTTGACGATCATCGCGATGGCCGCGAGGCTCGCGGATCACCTCAGAACATCCGGCTAACGCGGGGCCACTCCGACCGGCAGCGCCTCCCTCGTCTCTAGGACGATGCGCCTCGTCCTAGGGGCGCGCGGCATGCAGAATCCCGCCGAGGCGGTTGGCCCGGAATTCCCACGTGTTTTCGAGCCGCCAGCGACGACGGGTCTCCAGATCGACCGGGGGCGTTCCGTCGACCGCGGCGCGGAGGGCGGCGGCCGCATCGTCGGGCGTTGTGACAATCCGGACGATCGGTGCCAATCGCGTCGCCTCATGTATTGCGGTCGCAATCACTGGCCGGTCGGTAGCTAAGTACTCAAAGAGGCGTAAGGGGCAGCGGCGATCATTGTGGGCGTTCACGCGCAACGGCACCCAGAGGGCGTCGCAGGCGTTGAGCAGCGCGGGCAACTCCGCTCGCTGACGCGGGCCGAGTGAGGTGACATTCGGTCGTGCGAGCGTGGCTTCGATCGTGTGCTGAGCAGCTTCATTTTCGGGCCGCGACGGCCCGATGAAGACGAAGGAAACGTCAGGACATCGTTCGGCCACCGCGTCGATCAATGGCCAATCGTACGAGGCGCTCAACACACCGAGGCAGCCGATTCGAGGCGGGCGGGCGCTCAACGCCTCTGGTTCCCCGGGAGCGGTAGCGGCGCCTTGCACGAACGACTGTGCCACCGCGTTGGGGAGATAGTGCACGGGAGTCGCGGTTCGCGCCCGTAGGTCGTCGGCCAGCAACATTGAGACGGCGAGGACGAGGTCTGCGCGCTGCATCGCTTCGTCTTCACGCGCGCGCGTCTCGACAGAGTCCCACGCGTAGTAGAGGTACGGGTCCATCGCGTAATACATGCGCAATGCGTCGCTAGGCTGATCGAAGAGGGCGGAGAGGAAGGGCGAATCGATCACGACGACGTCGGGCTCCCCCACCCGCGCGGACAACGATGCGAAGCTGCGCGCGAGCACGGCATCAGATAGCCGCTGTGCTCGACGGAGGCCGGGGATCGGGAGCACGCGAGCATGTGCCTGACCCAGGTCGGCGCGCCAGGAGAAACCGATGTCGTCTTGGCCCCGACGCAGCCGCCACCAGGCGAGCGGGTTCCGCACAAGGTGGAGATAGACCGCCGAGTCGCCAGCGACGGCCGCATAGAGCGGAGGCAGCACATCGGCATCCTCATGGAAGACGAACTGTCGCTGGACCATGAATGGCGCCTCTCCGGGCCTGAACCGGGGACAGGGTCTTTCAGTGAGTACCAAAGATGGGAGAGTCAGATCCCCAATCGACTCGAGCCCACCGCATCGCCTGGCAGGACGCAGATACTACGATTCAAGTATCCCCCAGCAAACCGTGGAACGTACTCCTTAAGCGCGCAGCGGAAGTGCCGCTCGCACGAGATCGGCTCGGTCGCATATCCCGAGTTGCCCGATATGCTGGATCTCCTATGGTGGCTCCTTTCGGTCTCACTTGGCGCGGGTTCGGCCTCTTGAAGGTGGTGCGTGGGCGCCTCAAGCGTGACAAACGCCTTCGGAGTCGGCTGAATCGAGAAAAGCGGCGGCGCCAATTCGAAGTGAGGCAGACTCAGACGCGCACCTGGATTCGTGCATTCGCCTACCTCGGGGGCCTCGAGACCACGTTGGCTGCGTCTCCGGCCGACCTTGCAGTCGCCATCCGGAAGATCGGACCAGCCGAGACTAGCTGGAAGTCGTTCGCTGGCACGACGGAGCCCGGCGAACACATTGAGAAGATTCTCCGCAGCCCGCGCAAGCAATGGCTCGAGAACGAGCCGCAAACCTCCGCGAAACTCCGCCCAATCGAAGTGCTCAACACGGCGCTCGAGCGCGACTTTGCGCGAGTCGCCAAGGGCCACCAATCGGAGCTCTTCAACTCACTGTCTTAGCCTGGCTATCCGCGTGCAACGACGACACCGATACCATGTCTACGACTGGGCCGCGGACACGGACGGCCGATCGCCTCTTCCCGCTTACTTGGGACTTCCCGCTGGGCGCTTCTTTCGTTTGCTCAGAATGTTCGGCTGTTGCACCGGCGAATAGACAAATCCCACGGCATCGTTCGCCCCGCCGTATTTGGCTGTGAGCTCTTCCATCGCCCCCGCGTCCAAGGCCCTCGGGGGGCAGGCGTCAACACAGGCCGGGTTCTTCCCAGCCTCCATGCGGTCGTAGCAGAGGTCGCACTTCTGCATCGTGGCGTCGTCGTCGACCGTGAACTGGGGGGACGAATAGGCACAGGCATCCTTGCACAGATGGCCGGCACAATTGAGGCATCGCTTGGCCTCAGCGACGGCGGCCTCGGCATCGAATCCAAGCACGACCTCGTCCCAACTTGAGACCCGATCGGCCACGGGCAACATCCGCTCGGCCTGCCTGCGTTGCGTCGGGGTCCCGGCCGGGACGTTCACCACGATGTCCGACGGCTGCACGACACCCTCCGGCCTCACCCGCACCACATCGCCCTGAAGGAAGCGATCCATGTAGGACGCGGCTCGTTGGCCGGTACTGATGGCATGCACAATGCTGCCCGCGAGGTCGAAGCTATCACCGGCTGAGAAGATGCCCGGACGCCCAGCCATCATGGTCTCGAGATCGGTGCCGATGGTCCCCTGCACGTCTCGCTGGATCTCACCGTCGTGGGGAAGGCTGGTCAGGTCTGGGGTCTGACCGATGGCGAAGATGACAGTGTCGACCGAGGTGGTCTTAGCGCTTCCCTCGACGGTTTCGTAGCTTCGCCGACCGCTCTGGTCGATCGTGGGGCCCGTCACCCTGACAGCTTCAATGCCCGTGACCCTTCCCGCTTCGCCGAGCACCTGCCTGATGGATTGACCCGGCTCGAACTGGACCCCTTCTTCTATCGCTTGTTCAATATCGTCTTCATCGCCCGCCGCCTGTTCGATGCTCCCTTTGCGGAACATGACCCGAACCGTGTTGGCGCCGAGGCGACGGGCGGTTCGAGCGCAATCAAGGGCAGTGTTTCCGTCACCGAGTACCACGACCTCGTTGCCAACATCGGTGGGGTTTCCAAGATTGACGTCCCTCAAGAACGCAGTTCCGGTCAGGCTTCCTTCGAATTCGGACCCAGGCACGTCCTGCTTCGCGCCGCGATGTGCTCCGATCGCGATCAGGACAGCACCGTAGCCCTCCGCAAGCAGGTCGTCTAAGCCCTGGCCGAGGTCGACGGGGGCGTTGGTTTTGATCTCCACACCGAGCGCCTCAATGTAGTCGATGTCTTTCTGGAGCGCTTCGCGGGACAATCGGTAGGTTGGGCCACCGACGGTCAGCATGCCGCCGACGATGGGCAGGGCTTCGAAGACGGTGACGCCGTAGCCCATTCGGATCAGGTCGTAGGCCGCGCCCAGTCCGGCCGGCCCAGAACCGACGATCGCGACCTTGTGATCCTCGGTCTGTATCACTCGCTCCGGCGCCTCATAGGGTGTGTTGTCGAACGCGACCCGCTTCAGCGCCATGATGGCGAGCGGTTCATCCAGCTTGCTGCGGGTGCACGCCGCTTCGCAGGGGTGAAGACAGACGCGCCCGCAGACGGAGGGCAGGGGCATGTTTCGCCGAATCAGCTCCAGAGCCTCGCGGTTCTTCCCTTTGGCGATCAACGCGATATAAGCAGGAACATTCAGTCCCGCCGGACATGCCACCTGGCAAGGGGCTGTCGCCTCACCATAGGTGTAGCCCTCGCCCATGGCTGACACATCGATGAGACCGCAGGGCTCCGGACCACGGCACTTTTCGCGATCCACAACGACCACGCCGTCATCCTCCCGCTTCGTAATGGCGTCGTTCGGGCAGACGAACGCACAAACCGGATTGTCGCAGTGGTAGCACGGAGCCGCTTGGTGGCTCACGAAGAGGTCCGGGAAGTTCCCGGCTTCGCGATAGTGAATTTGCATCCAATTGGCCGGCCCGGCCGGGGTATCGTGCAGGTCTTTGCAGGCAACGGAGCACGCGAAACAGCCGGTGCATCGGTCCTGGTCGAAATAGATGCCTCTTTGCATGCCGTCTAGTCCTTAGTCAACGATACTTCGACGAGCGAGGATTTCAGAGCCGACGCGCCTCCCGGTGAATAGGTGTCGTTCGTGAGGACGTTGACGCAGCCGCCTCGACAGATCCCTTCCTCATCCGGCTCGTACCACGTCCCTTCGTAGATGGCCACGACACCGGGAGTGATTCGCCGCGTCACCCAGACATCGATGGCCAGCTTGCCGCGATCGTTGTAGACATAGACTTCGTCCCCGTCCCGGATCCCTCGCTGCTCCGCGTCGACAGGATTGAGCCACATCGCGTGCGGTTCGGTCTCTTTCAGCCACTCCACGTTCTGCAGGGTGGAGTGTGCCCTCACCCTGGGGTGTGGAGTGAGCAGTTGCAGCGGGTACTTCTCGATCAGCGGATCGTTCCGGTCCTCCGGAGAGGGGATGTACTTTGCCACAGGCGGAATCATGGGACTGTCTAAGTCGGCGAGTCGCTGCGAAAAGAGCTCAATCTTCCCCGAAGGTGTCTGGAAGGGATTGTTCTCGGGATCCTCGATCTGTTTCTGGAACGCGATGTACGCATCGTCCATATCGATTCGATGGATGCCCTCCGCCTTGAACGTCTTGTAGTCGTCGATGTGTTCTTTGTACTCCGGATTGTTTTCGACGAAGAATCGCAGCCAGTCGTCCTCATCGCGTTCGTTGAAGTTCTCGAAGCCCAGTCTCTCGGCAAACAGATTGCCGATCTCCCAGTCCGTCTTGCACTCGCCCAGCGGCTCGATGGCCTTGTTTGCGTAAGTGAAATAGGGTCCAGACGGCCATGGCCGGGTCAGGTCGTTCTTCTCCGCGAAGCTGGAGACCGGCAGGACGATGTCGCAGTAACGCATCGTGGGAGTCAGGAACAGATCCTGGCCCACCGTGAACTCCAGGCCCTTGAGTGCCTTGACGCCCTTGTTCAGATTCCCTCGCTGCCCCATGGGATTGCCGCCGGCAAACCAGGCCGCCTTGATATCCGCCGGATACCCAGCGGAGGTCCCATGCAACATCGCATCGAAGATTCGGTTGGTGTGGATTCGGCGCACGAGCCGCAGATCGAGGTCCAGCGTGCCCCGGATCGATGGCCCCCCGGCTTCTGCCGGATTCCTCATCCCGGGAACGCCCGCCGAACGGAACATGTGACCGTAGGGGATGCCCATGAGGCCACCACAGGCAGCACCGCCCGCCTTGCCTACATTCCCCGTCATGGTCGTCAACGCAATCGCGCCGCGGTTGTACTGCTCTCCCATGCTCGCCCGCGCCGGCCCCTGGCAATCCATGAGGCAGGCCGGATCCGTGCTGGCATACTGGATGGCCAAGCTCTCGATGCGCTCCGCTGGCACGCCGCAGATCGCGGAGGCCCAGGCGGGGGTCTTCTCAATCCCATCTTCGGTCCCAAGCACGTAGTCCTTGTATTGATCGAAGCCAACCGCGTACGTGTCAAGAAACGCCTGGTCCTGGAGCCCGGCCTTGATGATCACGTTCCCCATCGCGGCCATCATCGCGGCATCGGTCCCTGGGATGATGGGGATCCACTCATCGGCGAAAACGGCTGCGGAGTGGGTGAAGCGGGGATCGATGCTGATGATCGGGATCCCCGCTTCCTTGGCCTTCGTCAAGGTGTAGATGGTGTCCGAGCCCGAAATCATCCTGACCGGATCCCACCCCCACATGATGATCAGTTTGGCGTTCAGCAGGTCGTCCCGGCCGTGCCCAACCATGACGTCGCCGTACGAGGACATCACCGCATAGACCGCGCCCTCAGAGGAAATGTTCCCGTAGAGCGTGGTGTATCCGCCCCACATCGCCAGCGCCTTCGACAAGGACCCCGCCGTATGCAGCGCGCCCAAGCTTCCTCCCCCGCTATAGAAGAGGCTCTTCTCGCCGTGCTCTTCCTTGATCCGGCTCAGTTCGCTGACGATCGTATCCAGGGCTTCGTCCCACGAAATGCGCTCGTACTTCTTCTCGCCGCGTTCGCCGATCCGCTTCAAGGGGTACTGCAGACGATCTTCGTGGTAGATGTACTTTCGATAGGCCCGGCCTCTGAGACAGGCCCGCAACTGCTTCTCTGGGTCCTCGTGGTCATCGCCCTCTATCTGGGTAATGACACCGTCCTTGACGTGGACCACCATCGGGCAACGACCGCCGCAGTCAATCGCTGATGTACAGCGGAAGAATTTCTCTGCCGCGATGACGGTTTCGTTCGCAACACTCATCGCGCTCTCCTCAGCCCGCCAATGAACAACGCCGCGGAGCGGCTGCGTCCACGTTCTTGGTCGTGCGAGGGTCGCCACCGCCGTGCCAGCAGCCAACCACCGTGGAGAACCCACGCCGAGTCAATACATCAGAACGGCGCCAAAAGCGCCTCAGTCGAGCACCCCATTTCGCGCGGCGCACCGTACCCGTATCCTCCTCCTGCGATGACCGCACCGCGAAGCCTCAGCCCCCTCTGGGACGCGCTCTCACTCGACACCGTCCCGCGCCCCGTCGTAGCGGTCGTCGGTGGCGGGGGCAAGAGCTCACTCATCTATCGGCTCGGCGCCGAGGCCGCAGCACTGGGACGGCGCGCTGTCCTGACGGGCACCACACGCTTCACGCGGGTGGAGACGGGCCCTCAGCCCCGAATAGTCATCGCGGCAGAATGCTCACTCCCAAGCGCGGTCGCCTCGGCACTCGCAACCGAGCAGGTCGTCGTTGTGAGCAGTGGGTTCCAGCCAAAGGGGCGCCTTGCGGGCCTGACGTCGTGGGGCGTCGACGCGCTGGCATCGATGCCCGGCGTCGATCTCGTGGCGATCCACGCGGACGGGAGCAGGCAGCGCTCGTTCAAGGCGCCCGGCGAGCACGAACCGCTTATCCCCGACGCCGCCACACATGTCGTGGCCGTCGTCGGCCTCGACGCACTGGGCGCACCAATCGACGAGGCCCACGTGCACCGCCATGAGACATTGCAGTCGCTGGTGGGGGCCGCGACGCATTGCGATGCGTCGGTGATCGCGCGGACGATGGTGGACGCGCGGGGAGGCCGCAAGCACGTGTCCGCTCGCGCCTTCATCGTGGTGGTGAACAAGAGTGCGGCCGACCCCGCGGCGGCGGCCGCGCTGGCGCGAGCGATCCGGGAAGCGGGCGCCACACGCGTCGTCATGACCGAGCTTCACGACGCCACCGACCCCGTGCTTGGAGTGCTGACGGCGTAGCCGTCCCGACGCCACAGGCTGGTCAGGCCCTCGGCGTTTGATCGGCGACGATGTCGGGGGCGAATGGGGGCGAGGCGCACACAGGCTGAACGGATGAGAGTTGATGCCCCACGGGGCGTCGTCTCGGGTATTCCCTGATAAATCACCGCCCTCGGGTACCGATGATCTTGGGGCAATGCGATCCGATCCCCGGATCGCAGACGGCCACGGCGCGGATCGCTCGAACGGAGCGGGATCGCAGCTGGCACATGGAGTCCGATATGAGACTGCGAACTCGACGGGTGTTACTCATCGTTGCTGTGCTTGCGTTACTAGGGCTTGCCGGATGCAGCGGCGGGGACGCCAGCATCGAGACCACGACTGCCGGCGCCAACGTGACCGAGGCGCGGGAGGTTGGCAGCGATGATGCGCCGCCAACGGCGGGTCGGATCCTTCTGTCCTCCAGCGCTATTACCGACCAGGAGGGCAAGCTCCTCGTTGTCCTTGGGCCGGACAACGCGTCACGGGTCTGCGCCGCGATCGACAGCGATCGATGGACTCTCGCGGAGACGCCTCTCGTGGACCGCGTCCTCGTCGCGGACTCCGGCCCCTGCGACGGCGCTACCGACGACGCGCGGTTCGAGCCCGGTGAGCATTTCGTCACCGTGGGCATCGTCATTCCGGGCAACCCGGTGTCCGAAGTGACCACCGTGGCAGCGGTGGAGCTCGTCGACGGCGACGTGAGCTTCGAGATTGACGGCAGCAAGCTCTCGGAGGGCGTCCAGAAGGTGGGCGCCCCTGGCCGCATCCTCGTCACGATGTCCGAGATTCGCGGTCAGGAGGGGAAGATCCTGGTGGTCGTCGCCCAGGGGAACGCGGGCAGCACCTGCGCCTCCATCGATGCCGATCCCTGGACCATGCCTGCGGCGACCGCGATGACCGCGTTGCCGGGCCCCGACGACGGCCCATGCGGGGATGGGGCCGGCGAGGTCACGTTCCTCACGGGTGACAACCTGGTGACCGCCTCGATCTACGTTCCTGGCGAGTCCGTGCCGCGGGCGACAACGCAGCTAGTCCTCAAGGTCGACGGCGACGTGACGGCAGCCCTCGACGGGAGTCCCCTATCGGCACGCTGACCCCGCGTGCAATCTGACCTCGGCGCAAGCCGTTCCCACCCCTAGGTCTTCTAGACCGGATAGGAGCCCGTCCGTCGGTGCCTATCCCGACCCCGATGCGCCGCAACGTCTGACCGCACGGTGCGGAGCAAGCGGTCATCACTCCCCTGGTCCAAGATCCAATCTCTGAGGGCCCAGCCACGCCAGCCCCACGCCGGATCACGCAACAGCGATCGGATCGGCGCCGGTCACTGTGGTTCGTGGGTCAGTCGGAACTCGCTCATTTCCGAAGCGCCCGGGACACCGTTCACGGGACCGACATATCTGGACCGGGCGAACAGATCGGGCTCACGAACGATCTGGAAGGTGACCTGAGGCCGACGACCGATCAGCGTGCGGGCGGCGATGAAGTGGCCATACCAAAGATCGAGCTTCTGCTCGAAGCCCGCACACGAGAGGATCTCCTCCGGACGTTCCAAGAACTCGATCAGCATCCGAATATTCTCCAGCCTCGCCTGGCGATAGTTCAGGTTTGCCGTGATGATCAGGTCAACTCGGATACGACCGTCCTCGGCGTCCGGCTGACATTCCGCCGGGAATTCCGAGAGGAAGTAGCCCTGGTGATAGAGGGTGTCGGTCGTGATCAAATCATCTTCTGCGGAGAGGACGATATCAGCGTTCACCGCCGTCAGATATTCCCCTTCGCCGGTATCCCCCTCGAACGTTGACGTGATGTCGAGCCGGAAGCGGAGGCATCGATTGATCATCTCCGCGTGTTCGGCGGAGTCGAGCCCACCAAAACCCCATAGGCCAAAGTGATTCGCGACCGAGCTCCAGATCAGCAAGCGTGCCGCCTCATCCGGCCCTCCGGCCCCGATGCAACGAGTGAAGGACCTCTGCATCGCCTCGCGAAGAGCCTCCGCCATGGGATCCCAAAGTGCGGCGATCTCTGCATCGAAGTCGACCGCGATGCCCTCCTCAATACTGGCCACGGCGAGTCTGTTCGCCAGAGTGATCCAAGAGTTCGCCTGTCGCAGCGCGATCGCCAGCAAGATGTCGACGCCCTGGCTGCCTTCGAGATCGGGGAGGACCGTACTGACGTGCCAGAGGCGGAGGAGCTGGGACCATCCCTCTGCCAATTGGACCTCTTGCGCGTCACTGATCTCTTGAGGATCGGGAGCAGCGTGCCTACCCCAGGCAACGAAACGTTCTTCGAAGCGCGCCTCGGCGGCGCTGGGCTCGTAGCTATTCAGAAAGTCCCCGGTGATGTCATCCGGACCCACGATGCGGAGACTGAAGCGCGTCACATTGATCGAGATCGTGCCGTCATCCCAATCAGAGAGGGTGAGGTGGAAGTCGCTGCCCTCCTCGAACGTGGCGGCGGCTACGAACGAACTAGCGTCAGTGCCTGCCGGGACGACGATCCGCAACTCGGCGCCGCCCAGGAGAACGAGACCATCGGGCTCCAACTGCACGCCGCGCCGCGCTTCGTTGGGGGGAGCCCAACAATCTGGCTCAACGGCGTGATCGCCATCTCTGTCTCGCCCTGGACTGCGCCGGGCGGCACAATCAGCGTGTAGGTGGTGCCGTCCCGGTCGGTGGTGCTCAGCGTACCGCCCGCCGTCGTGACCAGGCTTGACACTCGGAGCTCATCTGCTGTTTCGACGGTGAGGTTGAGGGGATCCGGATCCTTCAGTCCTGAGAGGTCTGGCCCGGCATCGGACGCTTGCCCGTCCTGGCTGACCTCGGGATCTTCCGGCTCTGCGAGATCTTCTTGTGCCGACTCCTCGGATTGCGCCTCTGCGATCTCGCCTTCATCTCCGGGTGTTTCCTCGACTGCCCCACTCGCCCCGGTGCTCTCATCTTCTCTGGGAGCCGCAGACTCCGAAGCGGTCGCTGACGACGGATCGCCGGTCTGGTTCCCGCCGCAGGCCGCGACGATCGGTATACCGATCAAGAGCACGAGAAAGACCCAGAGGCGCATCGTCGAATCCTCGCTTCAGGCTGGAAGTATCAGGACGGTAGCAGCTCTGGTCGGTGGGCAGCCCTGGTCCGGCTCTCGTTCTCGCCGCTCAACGCGCGCTCGTCGGGACCGTCGTACCGTCTGACGGGGCCCAGGCATCTCAACACCACCACGACCTGCGGCGCTGCCAGCTCGACTGATCTCAGCCGGCGCAAGACAGACCTGGCGACGACCGGCCAACGGAAACAGCGGGGCTGGTCGCGACGACCAATCCGCCTGGCGAACAGGGGCAGGGAAAGGTCCACGCCCGCTTGGGGGGCCGCCACCGGTCTAGACCTGAATTCAGAGGTGCACCTTACCCTTCCCCTCAGGTGGCGACTCGATGGCGACAGCAGGCACCCTCTGAGAGGTTTCAAGCAATGTACCGTCCGGAGCGATCGGGGGAGCCAGTGACTGAAGAGGGAACCATCGTTCTCGAACTGGAAGAGATCGACGCCAGCAGCTTGCCAGTCGTCGGTGGCAAGGGAGCCAACCTCGGTGAGCTTCTGCGCGCCGGCTTTCAGGTCCCGGCCGCCTTCGTCGTTGGAGTCGAAGGCTATCGACGCTTCATTCAGCAGGGCGACACCGCTGCCCAGATCGAAGCATCCATCGCCGGCCTCGATCCCGAGGATTCGGCCGCCACTCGCGCGGCCGCACTGCGGGCCCAACAGGTAATCCTGAGCACCCCCATCCCCGCCAGCGTTGAGACGGCGATCCGCGTCGCCTATCGCGAACTCGGCGGGGGGCTCGTTGCGGTGCGCTCATCGGCCACGGCGGAGGACCTTCCGGACGCCTCGTTCGCGGGCCAACAGAGCACGTTCCTCAACATGGAGGGCGAAGACGAGGTGGTGGATGCGGTACACCGCTGTTGGGCGTCTCTGTTCGAAGCACGCGCCATCTACTACCGCGCGCAAGGCAGCTGGAAGCATGAAGATCTCGCGCTCGCGGTCGTGGTCCAGCAAATGATCCAGGCGGATACCGCCGGCGTGATGTTCACCGTCGATCCGACGACGAACGATCCCACCTGCATTGTCATCGAAGCCGTCCTCGGCTTGGGTGAGGCTGCGGTCTCCGGAGCGGTCACGCCCGATCATTACGTCGTCAACAAGCAGACCGGGGAGATTCGCGAGCAACAGATCGGGACCCAGACCGAAGAGCTCATCCGCACGGCGGCCGCGAACGGCCGCACCGAGACGCGCTGGGAACCCGTGGCGGAGTCCCGGCGTTCCTTCCCCAAGCTCACGCCCGCTTTGGCGCGAGAGCTCGGGGATCTCGGCCGGAGGATTGAAGCACACTACGGCGGACCGCAAGACATCGAATGGGCGCGCGCGGGCAACGCCTTCTACCTCCTCCAAGCTCGGCCCGTCACCACCGCGAACACGGGATTCGATAAGATCGGCCAGCCGCCTCCCCTCTCGCACCCGCCGATTCTCACCGGCGCCGCCGCAAGCCCCGGCGTGGCGTCTGGCCGTGTTCGCATCATTCACGACGACGAGGGACTTCCCGAGGTCGCCCCGGGCGACATTCTGGTGGCCGGGATGACGACCCCGGACTTCGTGCCGGCCATGCGCCGCGCCGCTGCCATCGTCACCGACCACGGCGGACGCACCTGTCACGCGGCGATTGTCAGTCGCGAACTCGGCGTTCCCTGCGTAGTCGGGACCGGGGAAGCAACCGCCCTGCTCGCGCCCGGCGCCCTGATCACCGTCGATGGCTGCGAGGGGCGAGTCTGTCGCGGCGAGGAGCCGGAACTGCTCGATTGGTGGGATCAGCAGCGGCGACAACTCACGACGGACGAGGCCCCGCCCACGGAAACGCGCATCTACGTGAATCTCGCGAACCCAGAGGTGGCACCCCGGGTCGCCGCCCAGGCCATTGACGGCGTTGGCCTGCTGCGCGCTGAGTTCATTATCGCCCAGATGGGATCGCATCCACGGCTCTTCCTTGAGGAAGGCCGTCCCCAGGAATTCGTCGAACTCCTTCGGGCGGGCGTCGAAGAGATCGCACGCGCGTTCGTTCCGCGCCCCGTCGTCTACCGGGCATCGGACTTCAAAACCAACGAATACCGCAGGCTCCGAGGCGGCGATCAGTTCGAGCCCACGGAAGCCAATCCCATGCTGGGGTACCGCGGCGCCATCCGCTACATCCGGGAGCCGGAGCTCTTCGCGCTTGAAATGGAAGCGATTAAGCAAGTCGTTGAGCACTGCGGCAACGTCAACCTTATGATCCCCTTTGTCCGCACCCCCAGTGAGCTACGACAGGTGGTCCGGATGGTGGAGGCCGCCGGTCTGAAACGCGGTCCGCATTTCAAGCTCTGGATGATGGTGGAGGTCCCGTCCAACGTCCTCATTCTCGATGCGTTCATCGACGAGGGAATCGACGGGGTCTCGATCGGTTCCAACGATCTCACGCAACTGGTCCTCGGTATCGATCGCGACAGTGAAACCCTCGCGGATTCGTTCGATGAGCGGAACGCGGCGGTTCTGGAGGCCATCGGCCGGACGATCGAGGTGGCGCGTCGACGCGATGTCACCGTGTCCATCTGTGGCCAAGGCCCATCCGAACACCCGGAGTTCGCGGAATGGCTCGTCGCGCGGGGCATCACCTCGGTCTCGGTCACACCGGATGTGGTCGATGCCACACGTCGTGCCGTCGCCGCAGCTGAGGTCCGTCTGCGGGGAAGCTAGCGCGCCTCGGCCTTCGTGGGTGACGGACTTCCACGTGCATCATGGGAAGCATCTTCCGGCATGGCTCGCTGGGGACGCATCGGCTCTGGCGCCGGCGGGGACCCATCCGCCGCGCACATCGCAAAGCTGTGGCCCGACTCACGGGTATGGGCCGCCGAACGCTCGCGGCGCTCCCCAACACGACCTCGCCGCTAGCGAGTGGTCGCGTCTGCTCGCGTTACTGAGACCGATCGATCACACCCGACCCACCCGAAGGCGGCCTGCCGGGGCTTCAGCCTGGAACGTGTCCAGTCCTCGTTGTAGGAACCCGGCAAGACGCAAGCTAGGCGGCCTCAGCCGACGTCCTTGTTTGGGTTGATCAAGTACTTTTCGCCGGTGGCGCGCTGGTTGTAGATCGCGATGTTCTCCAGATCGAGGGCTTCGGCAAGCGAGATCACCTTGGCGTAGTTGCTGGCGAACGTGGTCGTCACCTCGTCGGCGACGCGTTGACGCAAACGCGCCGCAACCTCGGGGCCCACTCGCTCAAGGAACGGCGGCAAGAGCCACCCCCCAATGCCCCAGGCCATGCCAAAGTTGCGCTGCAGTTCCGTGGCGGAAGTGTCCAGGCCGCCGTAGATATAGACCTGCTTGTGAACGTTCGAGCCGTAGCGGCTGAAGCCCGGGTTGTTGGCCATCGCCGCGGCCTCCATCCCACTGAGGATCTGGCTCGCCAGAAGGCCGCCGCCGGTGGCATCGAACCCCAGAGTTGCGCCCGTTTCGCGCAGCGACTCTGTCAGATCGTCTTGGAATGACGGAGCGCTCGTGTCACAGACGTGCCGAGCGCCGATCGACTTCAGCAGCGCCACATGTTCCGGCTTGCGCACGATGTTCACGAGTTCGATGTCCTCGGCGAGGCAGATCTTCTGCAGCATCTGACCCAGGTTCGACGCAGCGGCGGTGTGCACCAACGCGCTGTGGTTCTCCAACCGCATCGTCTCAACCATCCCGAGGACCGTCAGGGGATTCACGAAGCACGACGCGCCCTCCGTCGGCGTCGTGCCCTCCGGCAGGACAAGGCACCCGGCGACGTTGGCCACGCGGAACTGGGCATACATCCCGCCGCCCAGTAAAGCCACGGTCCTGCCGAGCAACGCCTGGGCCGCATCGCTGGCGCCCGCCTCAACAACAATCCCCGCGCCCTCATTGCCGACAGGCATGGGGTGATCGAAGCGATCGGCCATCGCCGGCAGCATCTCCGGCGAGACTGGCGCCGTGACCGCCGGGAGACCGGGCCCGCCCGACGCCTCGGCCTGACTCATGTCTGCGGGACCGAGCAGCAGCCCTAGGTCTGACGGGTTGATCGGAGCGGCCTCGATCCGAACGACGACCTCATCTGCTGTCGGTGACGGCGTCTCGATCTCGTCAATCGAGAGCTCAAGTCGGCCCGCACGAGTAATCGTGGAACGAAGCTGTCGTGGCATGGAGTTCTCCTCAAAGGTGATGGCCGCGCGGGGAGCGGGACGGCGGCGCAGGGGACAGGATATCGGACCGACGGTGGTCGAGAAGCGGCGCACGACTCGGGAGCTGTACGACTTCCGTCTGGCCCCCAGAGCCCCCAGCGAATCAGGATCCAAGTGTCGTGGCCCCGGCACACGCCGTCCTCCGCAATTCGTGCCGGTTCGGGTCGTCCATCCGACAGAGGCAAGCCGCACCCAGTGACCACATCGGTCGCCCGCGTCCGTTGTCGGGAGCTCAGAACGGGGGCCTCGTCCCTACGGGACAGCCGCGGCGGCAACGTTTCTCGATGGCTCCCAAACGCGTGCCGCGGTCATCCGGAACCACAGCAGATCCCCTGGGTTGACGGCGTTCAACGTGGTCAAGAAGGCGGGCGCGGCGGGTCGATAGACGGTGTAGCGGCGGGTCCGAAGACTCCACGCGTACACGGCTTCTAACCCTTCCAGCAAGGGGAGGAACCCATCGCTCGGAGCAATGGTCCCGCCTTGCCAGGTGAGGTGTGTGAAACCATCCGGGAACGTAATACCGGACAATGACAGTAACCCCGCACTCGCGATGAAGGAAAGACCCCCATAGGCGTTTGGATCGGCGGTTTCCACCAGATCCCGACCTTCAAGCGCATACCGTCCGCTGAACGGAATGGTGTCCACGCCGGAGCCTAGCTCGAGGGTTCGGTGCACCGCGAAGTGGAGGTGTGCGCGCCAGAATTCGTCTGGACCGGGTGGCTTCACGATCGCGATCTGGTCCCCCCGCTCGATCCAGTCCCCTAGTCCGAGGCCGGGCGTCGAGAGGATATGACAGAGGAGGATGTAGTGTCCGGCACTATCGCGAATCGCAAGGCAGTCATCGGAGCGAAAGGCAACCGTGCCGGCAACCGGCGCCAGGATCGGGCTGCCGCCGCTGTCGGCATCCACCCGCACGAGATCGATGGCGAACGGATCGACGCCCGTGTGACTGGGCGTGTTATAGCCTTGCAGCACCGTCCAGGTGCTCCCCGGGGGCGTCGGCAAGGGCATGCCCAATCGGGTCTGCGCCTGGACCGGGCCGGTCAGCCAACTGACCACCAGCCAGAGCGCGATCGCGCTCATACCTGCCACAAGAGGCCAGGGCAACAACCACTGATATCGCATACCTAGATCGTCGGCGACTGCCGAGGCAGCCGCAGGGAGATACGAGGGCACCCGCGTAGTACGAAGGTGACTCGTGCAAGGGCTCTCTGGGCATCGGCTCGGCCGCACTCCTGGCACCCGCACCAACTGATACCGGTGCCTAGATCCGCCGTCGACAATAGATGGAGGAGGCGATCATGACTTGGGCCGTCGGCCCGACGCCCTACGAACTCTGGGAGGATGAAGATGGCGTCCCCGCCCTGCATGTCGGCGCGGACGGGACCCCCAGGGAACACGATTACGACCTCGATGAACTGCGACAGGCGCTCGTCCGCTACACCTTGCACGTTATGCACGATCCGCCCGGCGCGCTCGTCGGAGAGTTCCGCGATGTCGCGGGGCATCCGATCTTCGTGAGACTGCGGGAACCGCGGCCGGACACGCTCGGCTCGCGCATTGCCGCGCGAGCGGGCCACCTCCGCCCTTGGTCACCCACCGCCCCTTCCGGCTGAAACGGATCAGCCCCGGCCCGGAGCAGCGCCGGTGAAACCCGCCGCAACGCCATGCTCCGCGGCGGATGAGGCGTTGGCACCTCACGTCCTGCCTACCCGCTACCGATAATTGAAATGAACGTGGGAAGGCTCCACGCGGTGTTGCGGCGTAGCGTGTTCGCCACCGTGCTGCCTCGAGGAAGGACCGAAGATGAGTGTCAGCCAGACGGCTTTCACCCTGATCGTCGTCGTGGGGATCACCAGCGGGCAAGTGCTCTTCAAACTCGCTGCCGACTCCATCTCGTCAGGCGGCATCGTCCAGATGCTCCGAGAGCTGGCGGTGAGCCCCTACTTCCTTGCGGCGATCCTCATCTATGGCGGCATGACCGCTCTCTGGATCTCCGTCCTCCAGAATGCGTCGCTGTCGCATGCGTACCCGCTCTTCGCGCTGACCTTTCTCCTGGTCCCGATCTTCAGCGCCCTGTTCCTTTCCGAGTCGCTCAACACCGCGACCATGATCGGAAGCGTCCTCATTGTGAGCGGCATCATCGTCGCCACCACCAACGCGACGGCCTAGGACCATGAGTGCAGAGCGCCGGCGTGCCGCGCTGCCCTATGCCGCCCTCATCGTCGGCTGGGTCGTCGTCCACGCAGCCTTGATGTTCACGACGAACCGCCAAGTCTTCGATGGAGAGCTCATCGGTCCCGACTCGTACATGCGGTTCGTGCGGGTGCTCGACCTTTGGGACGGCAACGGCTGGTATGCGAACGCGATCCTCGACAGCAACGTACCTTTCGGTGACGAACTCCACTGGACGCGCCCCTTCGATGCGCTGATCGTCGCGATCGCCTTCGTCCCTCACTTCTTCGTGGGAGCCGAGAGCGCTCTCTACTGGGCGTCTGCCTTGATCTCCCCATTGCTGCACCTGGGCACGTTGCTGCTCATGGTGTGGGCCGCCCGGCCGCTACTGGCCGGGCGGGGCGCGTTCGTGGCAGGCTGGGTCCTGCTGCCCCAGGTCGCTTTCCTCCTGCAAAATGGCGCGGGCCGTGGCGACCACCACTCGCTCCAACTGCTCCTCCTGGTCCTTGGGATCGGGCTGGCTGTTCGGGCGCTGCGCCCGCAGGCCCCAGCCCGCTGGGCGTGGTGGGCCGGCATAGTTGGCGGCGTAGCCGTCTGGGTCGCGGTCGAGTCCTTGTTCATGGTGGCCGTCATGGTGGTCGTGATGGGTGCAGCGTGGTTGCGGCAGGGCAACGGCCGGCTGACCAGCAACATCGCGTTCGCCTCAGGCTTCGCTTCGATGATCGCTTTGGCACTGGTGCTTGAGCGCCCCCTCGGCGACCTCGCCGCGGTCGAGTACGATCGAATCTCCATCGCCCACCTGGGCTTTGCTGCCGTCTTGCTGCTGGTGTGGCTCGCCGTGCGAATCGGGAGCGGCCTTGGCCTCGCCTCCGACGTTCCGCGCGACCGCGGCTTGCTGGGGGCGGGCAGCGGCGCAGCCGGCTTCGTCGGGCTCGTCGCAGTCCTCCCCGGCATCGTCGGGAGCCCGTTTGCGGATCTCGATCCCCGGATTGGGGCCGTGTTCTTCGACCACATCCGGGAGCTCGATCCCCTCCTCCCCACGGACCTTCGCAGTGCCGGACAATTCCTCTTCGCCCTCGGATCCGGCGTTGCCGCTCTCGCCTTCGTCTCACCCTGGCTCTGGCACCGACGGCACCACGACGACTGGGAGAGCTGGCTCCTCGTGGCCGGGCTGAGCCTAGTATTTGTCGTGCTTGCGCTTCAGCACGTGCGATTCACCGCGTTCGCGCAGGTTCCGCTCACGCTGGTGATCGCGGGGGCGATCATGCAGTTCGCCCGCTGGGCAAACGCGAATGTCGCGCCAACCGCCCGACCTCTGGCGATCGGCGACGCGCTCTGGGTCCTGGTGCTTGGCTTCCCAGTCCTGGGCGTGGGCATCCTGAGCGCGGCCGGCGCGGAAGCGCCGAACGATGCCCACCTGCCGTCCAACTGTGCACTGGGCGAGGCGGCGGAGATCCTCAACGATGTCGACGGCGTCGGCGATCAGCGCCACGTGCTCCTCACCTCCGTCTTCCACGCTCCCGAGATCCTGTACCGCACCGACCACGCGGTCATCGCCGGGCCGTATCACCGCAACGACCGCGGCATCCTGGATGTCTACGACGCGCTCAGGGCCACCGACGATGCCGTCGCACTGGACGTGATCGCCCGCCGAGGCGTCGACGTGATCTTCCTTTGCCCTTCCCAGCAAGAGGTTGCGGCGCTGGATGCGGACGATGCGCCTGCGTCACTCTATTCACGCCTGCGTCAGGGGGAAGTTCCGCGCTGGCTGACCCCCATCGAGACAGACGACACCGACCGCTTCCTGTTCTTCGCCGTGCGCGACCAGAATGGAGTGTCGAATGACCAGTCTTGAACGACGGCAGACGGCATCGCCGATGGCACGGGACTACCCCTCGGCGGCGCCCCACATTGCCGTCCTCATCCCCTGCCACAACGAAGCAGCCACGATCACTCAAGTCGTGGCCGATTTCCGTCGAGCGTTGCCGCACGCCACCATCCTCGTCTGTGACAATGCCTCCGGCGATGACACGGCGAAACAGGCGGCAGCCGCGGGCGCGATCGTCACGCACGAACCCTTGCGCGGCAAAGGCAACGCGGTTCGGCGTATGTTTGCTGACGTCGATGCCGACGTGTACGTCCTCGTCGACGGCGACGACACCTATGATGCAAGCGTGGCCCCGGACCTCATCAACCGGCTCATCTCCGGAAACCTGGACATGCTCAATGCCTCCCGTGTCTTGCCGGAGGGCGAGACGTACCGGCGCGGCCACCGCTTCGGTGCGGCGATGCTGACCAGCATCGTCAGTCGGCTGTTTGGGAACCGCTTCGAAGACATGCTCGCGGGCTACCGCGTCTTTTCCCGCCGCTTTGTCAAAACCTTCCCGTCGCGCTCAAGCGGTTTCGAGATTGAGACGGAGTTGACCGTGCACGCGTTGGAGATGCGCACGCCCGTTGAGGAAGTCGCGACGCGCTACACGGACCGCCCTGAAGGATCCGACAGCAAACTGCACACGGTCCGCGATGGCGGACGCATCCTCCGCACAATTCTGGAACTCCTCCGCGAGGAGCGGCCCCTACGGTTCTTCGGCCTTACCGGTCTTCTCCTGGCCGTCGTCGCCACCGGACTCGCGGCGCCCGTCCTCATCGAGTATGCGGAGTCCGGACTCGTCCCTCGCCTGCCAACCGCCATCCTCGCCACGGGCATGATGATCGTCGCTCTGCTCAGTTTCGCGACCGGCCTCGTTCTCAACACCGTCACACGTGGCCGTCAGGAGATGAAGCGGATGTGGTACCTAAGCCTCCCCAGCTTGGAACAAGACCTCGCGACAACCACGACTCGGGCCGTCGGCGCGATTCCACGCCCGGAGTTCAGGCACAAATCAGCATCCACGCTTCCTGCCGCCTCTGAGGAGCGTGCACGCCATGGCTAACGCCTCTCGGGCGCATCGCATCCGCCATGTCCGACCCCCGCTCCACCTCATGCGCGAACTACAAGGCGAACCACGGGCCGGCGTCGACATCGCGCTTGACGTCTATTGCTCAGGGAATCCGCTCCTGCGGGAGTTCTTCTGGCTCCGCCTGCGCCTCTTAACGTGGCTCATCCGGCGCCTCAGTCGTGGGCACGCCAACGTGCTCGACTTCGGTGGCGGCAGCGGCGTGTTCCTGCCGACTCTGGCCACCGGCTTCGACCACGTCAGCCTCGTCGATTTGCGTGTGGAGCAAGCGATGGAACTCTGCGACGCCATGACCCTCGACAACGTCGAGCTCGTCTCGGCCGACATCGCCGAATACGATTTTCCCCCGGGCTCCTTCGACGCCATCACCGCCGCCGATGTCCTCGAACACTTCCAATCGCATGATCTGCCGCTGAGCAAGATCCACCGCTGGCTCGCCGACGACGGCCTCCTCTTCACATCCTTGCCTACGGAAAACATCTTCTACCGCACGCTGCGCGTGGTCTTCCGAAAGCAGAAGCCCCCCGACCACTACCACTCGGCCCGCGACGTGGAGGACGCCCTGCGCAAGGCCGGATTCCGCAAGCGCTTCGGTCTGTACCACCCGCTGCTCATACCCCTCTTCCCGCTCTTTCGCATCTCCGCCTGGGAGAAACTGCCGCCTACCTGAGCTGCAGTGCCTGTTCATGCTTTTCGGAGCCCCGGGATTGCGAACTC
>PVBE011499361.1_pt1 | contig 27054 bp, 21 predicted proteins | sample 1631181 | NCBI WGS metagenome assembly PVBE01 (sample SAMN08397723, study PRJNA350692) | Marine metagenome, whole genome shotgun sequencing project. | isolation source: water | place: Pacific Ocean | collected 2012-04
AAAGAAACAATCAAAAGCGGAAAAAAATAGAAAATCTTAAAAGAAACATTCATGAGCGGAATAAAAATGAAAAAAAAATAGGGGAATTAGAAGGAAAAATCGATATATTGCGGTTCAGACTGGATATCTTGCAGCGGGAACACGCCCTGGTTTTAGGTTCAAAAACATGGAAGATAACAGCTCCGTTAAGGAATCTGTACAACAGGGGAAGGATAATAAGACAAAAAACAAAAGCAATTTTCCATCTCTTCTCGAAAGATTATTATCTGATAAAACATTCCGGACTGTTCGATGGGAATTACTATCTTAACCAGAATCAGGACGTGAAAAACATAAGCATGAATCCACTGGTACATTATATGATAAGCGGGGCGAAAGAGGGGAGGGACCCCAATCCGCTTTTCGCTACGTCCTTTTATCTTGAACAGAACCCGGAAGTGTTTAAGGCAGGCGAAAATCCGCTTGCCCATTATCTTGCAAAGGGCGCGAAAGAGGGGAGGGACCCCAACCCGCTTTTCGATACGTCATTTTATCTTGAACAGAACCCGGAAGTGGCTAAGGCAGGCGAAAATCCGCTGGCGCATTATCTTATAAAAGGCGCAAAAGAAGGGAGGGACCCCAATCCGCTTTTCGATTCATCGTTTTACGTAAATGATCATCCTGATGTTGAAAAAGACGGCGTGAACCCTTTGTTTCACTATGTTCAGACCGGATTTAAGGAGGGGAAAAATCCCAATGCGCTTTTCGATTCATCGTTTTACCTTGATCAAATTCCAAACGCTGCGAAAAATAATGTTAATCCGTTAGTCGACTATTTAAATAGGGGTGTAAAAAAAGGCATAAACCCGAGTCCTTTATTTAATACATCATATTACCTTGACAGGTATCCTGACGTTAAGAAATCCGGCATAAACCCTCTGGCACATTATATTATAAAAGGTTGCAAAGAAGGAAGATATTCTAGCCCGATAGTTGAAAATATAACATATAACCCTTTGATAAGTATTATAATTCCGATTTATAATATTGAAGCGATATTTTTCCGAAAAGCCGTAAAGTCCGTGCTGAATCAGATTTATCGCAACTGGGAACTGTGCATTGTGGACGACGGGAGCGACAAAGCTCATATCAAATCCATGCTGGCCGGGTGTGCAAAAACAGATCCCAGGATTAAAGTAAGCTTTTTGCGGGAAAATCAAGGTATTGCCGCGGCTACCAATAAAGGCTTGGCAGTTGCGGAAGGCGGGTTTGTAGGCTTGCTGGATCATGATGATGTTTTGACCCGCGATGCGCTTTATGAGATTGTCAAGTCGATCAACAAAAAGCGTGCGGATATCATCTATTCTGATGAACGCATTATCAGCGCAGAAGGTAAATACACAGGCGCTTTCTTCAAGCCGGACTTTTCACCCGATCTGCTCCTTTCACATAATTATATCACGCATTTTCTCGTTGTGAGGAAATCGCTGGTAGACGAGGTTGGGGGATTTTCCTCGCAATATGATGGCGCACAGGACTATGATTTACTTTTAAAGCTCACTGAAAAAACAATAAAAATATGCCATGTTTCGAAAGAATTGTACCGCTGGCGGAGCATTGCCACATCTACGAGCGCAGACCCCAATGAAAAGCATTACGCGGACGAGGCAGGCAAAAAAGCGCTGGAAGCAGCGCTGGACCGGCGGGAGATCGCAGGGAAAGTCCTGAAAACAGAAAAACGGTTTTTTTATCGTGTTAAAAGGGATTTGCTTGACCATCCATTGATCAGCATCATAATCCCTTTTAAGGACGGGGTCGATTACTTAAAAAGTTGTATAAACACAATCTTAGTCAAGTCGCGTTATCAGAATTTTGAAATAATCGGAATCAATAACAACAGTCAAAAAAGTGAAACGCTGAATATTATGGACAGATTGTCGGATGCTGATAAGCGCGTTACATTTTACGATTACGACGTCAATTTTAATTTTTCACAGATAAATAATTACGGAGTCGGCCTGGCAAACGGCGATCATATCGTCCTGATGAACAATGACGTTGAAATCATAAACGCGGACTGGATGGAATCTTTGCTTGAGCACTCCCAGAGAGACGATGTCGGCGCGGTGGGGGCAAAGCTTTATTATTCCGACAATACGATTCAACATGCTGGCGTTATCGTGGGGATTACCGGCTTTGCGGGTCACGCTCACCGACATTTTCCACGCCACGCGGACGGATATATGAACAGGTTGAAGTGTATTCAAAACATCAGTGCGGTTACGGCCGCACTGTTGATGGTAAAGAAAAAATTATACCAGGAAACAGGTGGGCTGGATGAAAAAAAGTTGTCTGTTGCCCTAAACGATGTTGATTTCTGTTTAAGGTTGAGAAAAAAGGGCTACCTTAATATTTACACGCCTTATTGCGAGGCCTACCACTACGAATCGGTTTCAAGGGGGTACGAGGAAACCCCGGAAAGAAAGATGAGATTTAACAGGGAGATAAAATACTTTCAAAAGAGGTGGGGGGATGTGCTGGATACCGTTGACCCCTACTACAATCCGAACTTGACCACTGAAGCGGAGAACTTTTCTTTAAAATGAAGCGAAATCATTGCTATTACAAAATAATCGGCTGTTTTTTATTTGTGTTTTTTCTGTTTACGGTCACCGGCCGCCGGATATCCTTAGCCTTAGACAATGGAAGTTCAGCAGCTTCGACCGCAGACGGCTCAACCTGGGTTGTCTGGTCGGCTGCAAATGATACAGGAAGCAGCCTGTATTACTGTATTTTCGACGGCAGCTCATGGTCGTATCCCCAAAATATGCCGACCCATTTATCGTCCAATACCGCGGCTTCCGTCATTGTCGACAACAGTGATATCCCGTGGATCGTCTGGGCGGGCTTCGATGGCCAGGACGATGACATATACTATACCAGATGGAACGGGCTTGACTGGAACGCACCGTTAAGAGTTAACAAGGATGATTGTCTGCCCGATATTTTACCTTCCATCAGGATGGACGAGGAAGGCAATCTGCGGGTTGTCTGGCTGGGTTATAATGGCGAAAAGTATAAAAAATATTCCAGCAAATGGACAGAAACCAAATGGAGTGATGAGGCTGAAAGCGATGAAGATCTCGATACATATTCAGACATGGATGTGTATAACGAGGCCACGGATTATTACTGCACTTTTGGCGACAGCATTACCGCTGGCACCGTTAATTCCGGCATCGCTTACCAGACCGAATTGGAAACGCTGCTCGATGCAAATGTCGGGCCTTCAGAAGTGCTGAATTACGGCAAGGGCGGTGAAAATACGGCGGCGGGATTGAACAGGCTTGACGGCATTTTAAGCAATAATGTTTTTCAGTATTGCCTGATTTTAGAAGGCACCAATGATTCTTTGTTCGGAATTTCGTATCATACGACCGTCTACAATTTGGGTTTAATGGCTGATAAATGTCGCGAAAGCGGTGTAATACCGATTCTGTCGAATTTAACGCCCGACACTAGCACAGGTGGATCGGAAAAAAGAATTCCGACAACTTATAATCCAGCGATCTGGGAATTGTCAGAGGAAAAAGGGTTTCGGCTGTCCGATCAGTACGGCGCGGCCATTGATGATTGGGAGTCACTGACAGATGACGGCAAGCATCCCAATAATGCAGGATACCAGATTATGGCTCAAACCTGGTATGACACCATTCTCGCGCTGGAACCGGACCGCCCGCCGCCCATTGTTGACACGGCTTCCGCAAGCGCTATCGGCGAAACAACGGCCACGTTAAACGGGCAGGTGAATCCCAACGGGCTTCAAACATACTATTTTTTTGAATATGGTATGACCACGGGTTACGGCAAAACAACACAAAGCATGGACGCGGGTTCAGACTTTACAGATTTGACGGTCAGCGCTGATGTGAACGAATTATTTGCTGAAACCACGTATCATTTCCGGCTGGTTGCAACAAACAACTCAGGGACATCCTATGGAGACGACAGATATTTTACAACATCCGAGGCCACGGTAACGACTTTACCCGCAACTTCGGCAGATGAAACGAGCGTCACGTTAAACGGGCAGGTGAATCCCAACGGGCTTCAAACATACTATTTTTTTGAATATGGTACGACCACTGGTTACGGCAAAACAACACAAAGCATGGACGCGGGTTCAGACTTTACAGATTTGACGGTCAGCGCTGATGTAACAGGTTTATCCGCCGGGAGCACGTACCATTTTCGGCTTGTTGCGGTAAAAAGTTCCGGCATAATATACGGAAGAAGCCTGTCTTTTTCGACCTTGGAATCGTCAGGCGGAGGGTGTTTTATCGCAACAGCGGCTTTCGGTTCCCCCCTGGCACCGCACGTAACAACATTGAAAAAATTTAGAGACAGGTATTTGCTCAATAACCATATTGGCCGAAAGTTTGTCGCGTTCTATTACAGATATTCGCCACTGGCAGCCGGTTTTATCGCCAAATATGAACCAATTAAATTGATTACGAGAGCGTGTCTTTATCCTGTAGTAGGATTCAGTCATGCCATGTTAAGAAGTTCGGTGGCAGAAAAGATTTTGATATACTGCTTGTGTTTTCTTCCTCTGGCAGGAGCCGGAATTATAAAGAAGGCTCTTTTGAAAACATGAAAAATTAAGCGTTCGTGCCTCATGAAAATTCTGATGATATCCCCACAGCCATTCTTTGAATCCCGCGGTACGCCTTTTAGTGTCCTCTATCGGCTTTATGCCTTATCACAACTGGGTCATCATGTCGACCTTGTAGCCTATCACCTGGGGAGGAATATCGAGATTGCCAACGTTAAGATACACCGAATTCCGAGGATTCCTTTTATTAATCAGATCGCTGTGGGTCCTTCAAAGCGAAAGATCATTCTGGATTTTTTTGTAATATTAAAGTCAATCCAATTACTAGTAAAGAATGAATACGATTTGATTCATTCGCATGAAGAAGCCGGTTTTTTTTCGACAAAGTTCGCCAAATGGTTTGAGGTAAGTCATCTTTATGACATGCATTCATCCCTTCCCCAGCAACTGAGAAATTTCAGTTTCACAAGGTCCGCATTTATTATCCGCTGCTTTAAGAAACTTGAGGAAAAGACCATTGAATCGGCTGACGCGATAATTACGATTTGCCCGTCTCTTTTTGATTATGTGGAAACATTGTTTCCGGGGAAAAAACAGGTGCTAATCGAGAACGTTGTGGACAATGAACTGGTGCTAGGGACCAGCAGAGAGACATCCTCAGATATTTCGAGGCGGTATAATCTGAATAAAAAAGTGAAAGTTCTTTACACAGGGACTTTTGAACCCTATCAGGGGCTTGATTTATTGATACGGGCGGTAAAAATAGTTGCTAGAAGTTACAGTGACGTTTTGTTTATTCTGGTAGGCGGAAGTAAGCAGCAGGTCAGTCATTATAAAGCAAAGGTTAAAGAAAGCGAGGTGGGTGACAATGTTGTCTTTACCGGTCAGGTTTCGCCCAAACTCATACCCAGGTTTGTTGAGCTGACGGATATCCTGGTATCGCCTCGCCTTCGGGGAAATAACACCCCTTTGAAAATCTATTCTTATTTGAGATCGGGGAAACCGATCGTGGCTACAGATCACCTCACCCATACCCAAGTCCTGAACGCCAGGGTAGCCATGTTGACAAAGTGTAATCCGGAATCATTGGCTGATGGGATCAATATGTTGATCGGAGATGCAAAGTTGCGGGAAGAGATCTCGGGGAATGCATTGAAGATTTCAGATGAAAAATACAGTTTGGAAATTTACATGGCAAAGATGAGAAAGCTGTATCAGGACATTGAGCCAAAAAGGATTCTGAAGGAATAAAAGAAGTGTGTGGTATCTGCGGCATTGTAAACCTGGATCGAGAAAATCACGTCAAGTACACCCAAATTAAGAGGATGTGCGATGCTCTGGTTCATCGGGGGCCCGACGATGACGGTATATTTGTTAAAGACAACGTGGGTATCGGCATGCGGCGTCTCAGTATCATCGATTTAGTCACCGGCAACCAGCCCATTTCCAACGAGGATGATACGATCAGGGTTGTTTTTAACGGCGAGATTTACAACTACCTCGATTTGAGACAGGCGCTGAGAAAAAAGGGCCACAGGTTTTCCACGAATAGCGACACGGAGGTAATTGTTCACGCATATGAAGAATACGGCGAGGATTGCCCTGCCATGTTCAACGGTATGTTCGCCTTTGCCATCTGGGACGATCACAGGAAAAGACTGTTTGTAGCGAGAGACCGGATCGGTATCAAGCCGCTTTATTACTACAAGGATGACAAAAGAGTTGTTTTTGGATCTGAACCCAAAGCCATCCTGCAAACTCCGGATGTTCCCAGGGAAATTGATCCTTTAGCTCTGGACAATTTTTTAACTTTTGAATATATACCCGCTCCGTTGAGTATCTTCCGCGACATAAAGAAACTGTACCCGGCCCATACCCTGTCTTTGCATAACGGAGCTATATCCACCAAACGTTACTGGCATTTGCCTGTCAAGCACTGCGCGGTTTCGAAGGATGAAATCTGTAACCTCATAAGAGATTATCTGCAGGATGCCGTCAAAATACGCCTGATCAGCGATGTCCCCCTGGGCGTTTTTTTGAGCGGCGGCCTTGATTCCAGCACCCTGGTCGCCATGATGAGCCGGGCAACCGATCAGCCGGTGAAAACCTTTTCCATCGGATTTGAAGATTCAACATACAACGAACTCAATTACGCAAGAGTAGTCGCTAAACAATTTCAAACGGAACATCACGAGTTTGTTATCAAGCCGGATGCGGTGGCACTTACTGAAAAGCTCATCGGGTACCTGGATGAGCCGTTCGGGGATTTTTCCATTTTTCCAACCTTTTTGGTTTCCCAGATGGCCAGGGATTATGTGACGGTCGTCCTGTCAGGGGATGGGGGAGATGAGCTTTTTGCCGGCTATGATACCTATATCGCGAACAGAACTGCAACCCATTTTGAAAAGCTGCCGCTGTTTATTCGAAAAAAAATAGTTGCCCCGGTCATGAGAAGCATACCCCCGACTTCAAAGAAGAAGGGAATTGTAAACAAGGCCAAACGGTTTGTTGAAGGCGCAATGCTGCCACCGGATTTAGAGCACGTTCGCTGGATGATTTTTCTCTCGTCTTTGGAAAAAAACAGGCTTTATACAGAAGAATTCAGCAAAAGATTGCAAAAAGAAGATGCATATGCCTTTATCCGGCACTATTTTGATAAAGCCAGGTCGTTCGATCTCTTGAACCGTCAGATGTTCGTTGATATCCACAGCTATCTCGTTGATAACATCCTGGTGAAGGTGGATCGGATGAGCATGGCCACGTCTCTTGAAGCTCGGGTCCCATTTCTTGACCACCGGTTTGTTGAGTTTGCCGCAAACATCCCCGGCAAATTGAAACTTAAAGGTTACCGGACGAAACACATCCTGAAACAGGCGATGTCCGGAATCCTTCCCCCTGAAATTCTTGCCAGAGGAAAGGAAGGTTTCAGTATTCCCATTAAAAATTGGCTTAAAAAAGAGCTCAATCCAATGATGATGGACGTCCTTTCACCGCAGAGGATCAAGCAAGAAGGATATTTTTGTTCCGAATACATAGAGAGATTGAAGAATGAGCATGTAAACGGAATCGAAAATCATAGCCACCGGTTATGGGCGCTAATGATCTTTGAAATATGGCAGGACAAGTATTTAAAACAATTAACACCGGGAAATTTCGGCAAATGAGATTTCAATTATTTGTTCCACCTCAAGGTTATGTGGCGCAGCGTTGGTCAGAAGGCAGTTCGATGCCCTCTTTAGGCATTTTGTATTTGGCAGCCGTCCTAGAGAAAAACGGGGTTGAAGTTGATGTCGTCCCTGCCGATATTCTCGGATACGACTGGGAAAAGATTACAAAAAGAATTGAATCATTCAAACCGGAAGTCGTTGGTGTTACCACGACTACGGAGAATCGTTTTGATAGTTTTAAACTCATTCAGACTGCCAAAAAAGTAAATCCGAATATTGTCACAGTGCTCGGCGGACCACATATTTCCATGGCAAGAGAAGATACCCTGATCAATGTAAAGGATGTCGATATTTTGGTCATCGGCGAAGGGGAAGACACAGTAGTCGACCTGATTAGGGCGTTGGAAGCCAAAGAAAATGTTTCAAAGGTGAAGGGAATTTTTTTCAGGGATGATCAGGGCAAAGTCTGTTATTCCGGAGACAGGGAAAGCATTAGAAACCTGGATACGCTGCCATTTCCTGCGCGGCATCTAATACCGATGAATGAATACAATTTTTTCATTGCGACACGAGACGGAAGAAAAAGAAAGGCACAAAATATTATTACTTCCCGGGGATGTCCGTTCAATTGTTATTTTTGTTCAACGCCGGTGAATTGGGGCCGCAAGATGCGCGGCCATTCGCCTGAAAGAGTTTTGCTGGAAATTGAACATCTCATAGATCGTTACGGAGCGGAATATATATGGTTCTATGACGATACCCTGAATTATCATCCCTCACGGCTGCATAAAATAATGGATATGATCATAGAGAGAAAGCTGGGTATTAAATTCACCTGTGAGTTCCGTATTGATCTGGTCGATAAACCGCTACTTGAAAAAATGAGAAAGGCGGGTCTTGAAATCGGGTCTTTTGGGATTGAAGCCGGCAACAGCAGAATAAGAAAGAATGTCGTGAGGAAAAATTTTGATATCAAACTGGCATATCAGTTTTTAGAGTGGTCAAAGGAGTTTGATTTTATTCCGGGCCCTTTCTTTATTTTCTCACATTACACGGAAACATGGGATGAGGCCAGGGAAACTGTGAAAATAATGGAAAAGGCGAAATCGATCAATCCCCAGGCTGATGTCTCCACTGCTATTTTGCACGTGTATCCTGGAACCCATCTTGAAGCAATCGCGAAAAGGGAGGGGATCATCCCTGATGATTTTTCGTGGTCAAAAAAGAAAGATATGAGGCGGGTGCATTCTATACCTGCCGCACAAGGGCATGTTCCGATTTTCAAAGACAGGCTAAGCTGGTGGCAAATCGCCGATCTGGTTATGATGTGGTCATCTGTAAGCAAAAAGAAAATATCCGGGTCCAAAATAAAACAGTCAATTAAGTCCTTAAACAGTTTTGCTTGTATTTGTGTTAATGTTATTTTCTTTCTGACCCTATTGAAGCAAAGATTCAAAACATTTCTGCTAAAGGCAAAGATAATTAAACGTTTCTGAAATTCTACAATCAACTGAAATTATATAGTTTTTAACGGCACCATCCTTATGCGCCACATGGGATGATGGAAGGTTGGAAAATGAAAATCAGAAGATGGCGAATATTAACTTTTATCACATTGTGCCATTTGTTGCTCTTTTCAACCGGAACGGCTAATAGCAGCTCTGCCGATACCGATCGTGCAGGTTCTTTTCAGGCAGATCTGGCATGGGTGGAATATGATCGCGGGAATTATCAGATCTATTACAGCCGCTTTTGGCTCTTCCCTGGAACCGCATGTGTTAACCTTGAAAGCGTACAGAGACAGGTATTTGCTAAAGACTGAATGGGGAAAGAAGTTCGTTGAATTTTATTATAGAAGCTCGCTTCCACTGGCCGAATATATCTCGGACCATCGCACTCTAAAAATAATGTCAGAGCTGCCTTATATCCGGTTGTCTGGTTATGCGGTATGATGGTGAAGCCTCTGTCCGAGTCATGATTCTCCTTGGGGTCTTTTTTATATCAGTTATTTTTGGAACCGGGATGATCTGCCTCCACAAAAGGTCCGGAGGAAAAATCGGATCATTTTGATGGCGGTTGGTTTTTGGAAAGTGAATTAAGATGACAAAAATTGTTAGAAATGTTCAAAGCATGACAAATGAAGATTACGATATCATAATCATCGGAGGCGGGATCTATGGCATCATGTTGGTCCTGGAATCCGCCTTGCGCGCCAAGCGCGTGTTGTTACTGGAGGGTAATGATTTTTGTGGGGCAACGAGTTATAACCATCTCAGAACGCTTCACGGCGGTCTGCGTTATCTCCAATCAATGGACATGAAACGTTTCATCGAATCGGTCCGGGAACGCAGGTGGTTCTTGACTCATTTTCCGCAATTCTGCGAGGTGCTGCCCTGTTTGATGCCGATATACGGAAAAGGCCTTCGCCGCAGGCCTGTTCTTCGCGCCGCATTTTTAGCAAATGATTTTTTATCTTTCAAACGGAATGTTTCCGTAAGCCGAAAAAGGCATCTGCCGGGTGGACGAATCATATCGGCAGAAGAAACAAAGAAAATATTTCCTAACGTCGATGACAGAGGTTTGAAGGGAAGCGCGCTCTGGTATGATGGGACAATGCCTGAACATCAACGGCTATCGATTGAAATACTGCTTTGGGCCTGTGAAAAGGGAGCCGAAGCGCTCAATTACGTAAATGTTGATGGATTGATAAAAAAAAACAATGTGACAATCGGTGTAAAGGCGATCGATAGAGAACATGATGATCAACTGGAATTTAAAGCGCCGGTCGTGGTTAACGCAACTGGCCCATGGAACCGTGAAATTGCGAAAGCTTTTGACAGGGATTATCCGATTCTGTTTGAAAGGCGTATCCTGAATTGGAATATTCTATTTAAAAGGAAAGCGCTTTCCAGCCACGCCCTGGCGTTGACGCCACATAAGGGGGCAGGACACACCTATTTTTTTCACAACTGGAAAAATCGATTGTTGGTCGGAACGGGCGAGGTTCCCCTTGATGATTCATGCTCGAATTTTCCCACAGAGATGCAGATCCATTCATTTATTCATGATTTAAATTCAGCTGTCCCTGGATTGTCTTTGAGCATGGATGATATTGAACATGTCTATTCAGGGGTTCTGCCCGGGACCACCAGAGGGAAGCTGGCCAAAAGTGATGTTATAATCAATCATGAAAATAACGGCGGGCCAAAGGGATTGTTCAGTGTGTCCGGGGTGAAATACACAACATCGAGACGCGTTGCCCAAAAAACCTTGGATCTCATTTTTCCGGATACGAAAAACAGAACATCCAATAATACAGCGGTATACCCGGTATCAAGCAGCAGCATAAAAACTTTTGGTTTTGACTGGATGCCTTCCGATGAAAATAAAGGATGGTTGCAAGCTTTAAAACAATTGATCGATGATGAATCAGTGGTTCATGTTGACGACTTGCTGTTCCGAAGAACGAGTCTTGGGGAAAACAAGCGGCGACTTTCAACAATTATTCCTCATCTTCGCGATATTTTTCCCTTAAATGATCATCAGTGGAGAGAAGAATTAAAACGATTAACGGCTATAAATAGGGTCTCAAGTTTCGCATCTCATTAACAAACTGTATCTTATCGGAAATATGCTTTTCTTCAATGCGCTATCAAGTACTTCGTGCCATCTTGAGATACGATTGTTATGAATAAAGCTCGACGCTGCCATGTGCTGATTCAGATGCTTTTGAGCTACTGGTCGAAAAGATCGAACCTCCCTTACATGCCGATCAGGCTTTGGATCGAAACGACCAATCATTGTAATCTCAGGTGCATCATGTGCCTCAACCAGTCGGACAGCATGAACAAAAGAGGGTTTATGCCGTTTCCTCTTTTCAAAAAAATCATCGATGAATCAAAAGGGTTCGTGCATCGTGTCAACCTGCATCACCGAGGCGAGCCTCTGCTGCATGAAGATTTGCCCAAAATGATCAAATATTGTCAAGACAATCGTGTATTTACACAAATACACACAAATGCCACACTGCTCACCGAGGATAAATCGTATGAAATGATTAAGGCTGGATTAAATTTCATTTCTTTTTCAATTGATGGGCATGATAAAAAATCCTATGAAAGGGTTCGTATCGGAGCTCGCTACGAGGATACCATCGAAAACATAAGACAATTTTTAAAGATTCGAAAGCAATTAAAGAAAAAGACACCCTATACAGCCATCGAAGTCATCGATTTTTTCCAAAATGATTGGTTGAAAGTGAAAACAATGCGAAAAGAAATCAACCATATTAAACCGGATAAATTGATTATCAAGAAAGCACATAATTGGGCAGGGGAATATCATCTGGATCCAATGGAAAAACCTTCTGAAATAAACCCAAACAGCAAGCTGCTCTGTACATTTCCATGGTATGCACTAACGATTTTTTGGGACGGTACGGTTGTTACCTGTCCCCAGGATTTTTTCGGCGAAAATAAAGTGGGAGATTTAAATAAAGAAACCTTAAAAACCCTATGGAATAATAAAGCACAGCTGAATTACAGGGAAAAGATAAAAAAAAAGAAGTATGATGAGATCAATTCATGCCGCTCATGCGATAGACCTCGAAGACGACATTTTTTCAGTATTCCGACGTCTCATTTGGGCGCGTTTTTAAAGGAACATTTTTAAAAAGTTCTCAAGTTTCACATTTCATTAACTATCTGTGTTTTATCAGGAAATATGCTTTTGCTGAAGAATTCTGAAGCGAGCTTCAGAAAATCTTCTCCGTAAGGTTCTTTATCAATTTTTAAATTTGCTCGCTAACCCTTGCCTGCCAGAGACAGGCTGCTAATCTCGCTCTTTGGGTGGGAATTTTCATTTCACTCCGGCAAACTAGTACGCTCGCTTTCACAGATCAATGCCCTATCAACTATTTTGTGCCATGTGGCCTCATATTTGGGATTCGTATAAATCTGAACAAGCCTTGATAAACCGTGCCATGAATCCCAAATATGAGGCCACTGTGAAACTGGTTGCTGATAACTCAGATATCACATTTCAGAAAAGATATTTCCTGATTTCAATCGTATGAAAAAGAAGAGACCAAGTTTAAACAAAACAATCGGGATTGGACTGTTGTTGACGATCGTAACAATCAGCTTAATTTGGCATTATAAGAAAGATAAACTGATCATTTTATGCATGGGAGACAGTCTGACGGCAAACGGATATCCGTATTGGCTGCAAAAAAAGGTAAGAGAAAATAACATAAAAGCGACGGTTATAAACAGAGGGATTAACGGGCATACCTCCGGAGAATATTTACATTACCTCAAAAGGTCCAACTCATTAAAAGAGATCGATCCTGACATCGTGCTCCTGCAACTCGGAACCAATGATATCAGGATTGATGCAGATCACACGCCAACAGATCATTTTATCAAAAATATGAATCAAATCATTATGGAAATCAGTCTGTATCATCATTCAAAGGGAAAAAAACTGAAGATATTAATCTCTACAATCACGCCCATTAATGACATTAGGCATATATCGACTTTTAACCACGAGTCCATCCGGAGAGTAAAAGACGAGATCAATCCTGCAATTGAGGAGATCGCAAAGAGGTGGCGCCTCATTTTGGTGGATAACTATCGGTTATTTTTGGATCACATGGATTTGGTCCCTGATGTTCACCTGTCGGAGGAAGGATATATGCGAATGGCTGAAAACTGGTTTAAATATCTAAAAATGGCAATATAACGTCTATATCAGTATGATGTAAACCGTACAAACAAGGAAAGGAGTGAAATAATTGTTAAAATTTTTTAACAAAGGGGCATTAACCGCGGGCGTATTTCTATTCATCTTTGTGATCGTCGGATCGGTCTGGTACTTTAGCGACACATCCGATGACCTTGGCGCTGAACCCGCGACAACCAAACCAGAAACCGCATCGCAAATTCATAACTTTGAAGAAATAACAGGAAAAATTGTTTTTCAGTCAGACAGAGACGGCGATGAAGAGATATATGTTATGAATGCACAAGGGAGGGAAGTCATACAACTTACAAATAACAATGCTTTCGACGGATACCCGGTCTGGTCGAAAGATGGAAAAAGGATATGCTTTGAATCCAACCGGGACGGTTCTTTTCAAATTTTCATCATGGATCATGAGGGAAACAATCAGGTTAAAGTTACAGGCGGATCATTTTACAACAGGTACCCCAGCTGGTCGCCGGACGAAAAAATGATCGCATACCAGTCAAAACGAGACAATGGACTTGAAATCTATGTTATGGATTTAGAAAAAAAGACTGAGATGATCTTAACCGACGCATGGTACAGGAGCGGCCTCCCAAACTGGGCTCCGAACGGGAAGAAGATCGCGTTTACCGCAAACAAAATATTGGGATGGGGTGTCTACGTGATGGATAGAAATGGCTCCAATATTAAGGCTTTGGACACGGAAGGCGGGGCCTGCAGGCCTCATTGGTCCAAAGATGGGAAGATGATCGCGTATGTGTCGCAAAAAGCGGACAAAAAAGGAGATATCTGGATTATGAATGGAGACGGATCGGGAAAAAGACAGTTAACCACCGATTCCATCAACTATGATTACTACCCATCTTGGTCCCGAGACGGGAATTGGATCGCATATGCAAATACTTCCCACAAAAACAAGGGGAATTGGGAAATCCGCATTATCAATGTGATCAACGGCCAATCGAAACAGATAACCTGGCATCCTGCCCAGGACAAATTTCCTGACTGGTATTAAAACCGATCGGTTCCAGGTTCAAAGTTCAAGGTTCAAAGGTTATAGCCGATTGAAACTGTGAACAATTCTTGTCACGACATGGAATAATCAGAATAACCCGTTTGGTGAGACGATCTTTAAGCCGAATTAAAGACAAGAATCTTTTGATAACAGCTGGGTAGGGTTTTTCAACCCTGAAGCATAAACACTGAACCGCTTAACCTAGGTAAAAGCAATTACTCAAATCGAAATACTAAGCTCTATTCACCTGATGGATTGGACTCGACAGCGATATGGCGATATCGAACGGCAATAAACTATTTATTTATTTCGGATTGAGTGTAATCATATCGGTCATTTTAGTTTGGTATCTCCTGTCTCAGATTGAAATAGATGACTTATTCAACACGTTTTATAACCTTTATCTTCCGACATTATCTCTCTATTTTGTATTGGCATTTTCGGGAGCGCTTGCCCGTGCTTATCGGTACCATATTTTGATCGATTCAACGGCTATTCGATTTAAAGATTTAGTGCTTGTGACGATAGTCAGAAATCTGTTTGTTGATTTGATTCCGGCCAGAATCGGTTCCCTTTCGTACATTTATCTGGTTAACCGACGATTTGGTTTCCCCTTTGAAATTGCCGCTTCGACTTTTTTATGCGCATTTTTGTTTGATTTCATTATTATATTCCCCATGCTTTTTATTGCGATTCTACTGGTAAAGATCGATTCATTTTACATGCTTTCCTTGCCTTTTATTGTCACTTCTACGTTATTATTTTTAGTTCTTGTTTCAGTTCTTTTTTATTTGAGTTCTATTATTCGTTTATTTACAAGGGTATTTGGATGGCTGATTGAAATCACAAGAATCAAAGACAAAACCAAGATGACTTTAATAATCGATAAAATGTTCCTTACCGCGGAAGAGCTTGATAAAATTATGGGCCGGGAAAAGGCATACGTGAAAATCATTATAAGTTCTTTTTTTGTCAGGATTTTTAAATACGGTTCTTTATACTTTCTGTTGCACTCAGTTTTATTTCATTTAAACTTTAAAATAAAAGATCTGAATTTTTTCAAAATATTTTTAGGTATTTTAGGGGCAGAATTTTCAGCTTTGTTGCCGGTCCATGGAATAGCGGGAATCGGCACTTGGGAATCTGCTTGGACGTTGGCGTTTAAATGGATGGGCTATCTCGATCCCAAGGTTGCCATCATATCCGGCTTTGGCGTCCATATGACCACCCAGGTGTTTGAGTACTTTCTCGGAATCATGGGCTTAGTCATTTTATACTTTCCTTTAAGAAATAATATGAGGAAAAATTCGAAATAACATGTCGACTCCTTGGCAACTTCAAATCTATCAAAAATCTTTTAAAAAAAAAGAAAAAATTGCAGCCATCGAAGATTATATCGAAGATTTAAAAAATAAAAAGTGTCTGGAAATTGGATGCGAGAAGGGCGTTACCAGTTATTTTCTGCGAAGAAAAGGAGGCAGATGGATCAGCACCGACATAGACAAAGAAAATGTGAAAATTACAAAAGAATTAATAAAAAAGAACGTGCTTTATTTTAAAGATGACGCGCTTCCATTTTTAGATTCATCTTTTGATTATATTATCGCGATAGACACGTTGGAGCACATCGAAGACGATGAGTCGTTCTTGCGAGATATCTATCGAATCCTTTCCGAAAATGGCACACTTTGCATTACCGTGCCATGTAGTAAAGAAACCCTGGTGCTGAGCAAAATCGCTAAAAAGATCGGTTTAACAAATGAATATTATGGACATAAAAGGGAAGGGTATACGATAGAAACATTGCGCAACAAGTTAGAGTTAACTGATTTTCGTGTCCAAAGATATAAATATTTTTCAAAGTTTTTTACCGAATCCATCGAGTTGTTCATTAATTTTTTCTATGTATTTATTTTAAATAAAGGTTTAATTAAACAGGGTATTAAGGGAAGCATATCTCCATCGAGCAAAAAAGATTTGAATACACACGCCTGCTTCTTTAAATTATACACTTCAATCTATCCGATATTTCGTTTAATCAGTTATTTAGATAAATTGAATTTGTCTCCGAACGGTTATTGTTTAATTCTTGTAGCAAAAAAAATATTCCACAAACGTAAATGAAGATTTTGGTTACCGGCGCAACCGGATTTATCGGCGGGCATCTTATCGAGGAACTTGTAAATCGAAATCATCAGATTCGAGTGATAATCAGGGACAAAAAGAAAAGCGAACTTTATTATGGCAAATCGATTGAAACGTGTATTGCTGACGTAACTGATCCTTCATCGCTTAATAGTCTTATGGAAGGGGTGGAAATTGTTTTTCATTTAGCATCCATTATCAACTCAAAGATTGAATCTTATGATGTTTATTTCAAGACAAATTCCCTGGGAACACTCAATTTGCTAAAGGCTGTCAAATTGAGTTCTGCAAAAATTAAAAGGTTTGTATTTTCTAGTAGTGTCGGTGTTTTTGGACCCTTACAGTCTATTCCCGCAAATGAAGAAACAAAATGTAACCCTTTAAATTATTATGAAAAATCAAAATATGAGGCGGAAGAAATTGTTAGAGATACTGGGAAAAGACTGAATGTGCCTGTTTCGATCATCAGGCCGAGTTGGGTGTATGGTCCAAGCGATACCAGAACGTTCAAACTGTTTAGATCCATAAACAATAGGAGATTTTTTATTATCGGAGACGGCAAGACATTAATTCACCCCGTTTACGTCAAGGATGTGGTGCAAGGTCTTATACGATGTGCTTTTGAAAAAAATGCGACAAACAAAACATATATCATTGCCGGAAACAAAGCCATAATGCTTCAGAGCCTGGTCGAAATCATTGCAAAACACTTAAATCGAAAAATTCCGCGAATCCGTTTCCCATCTTGGGCTGCGAAAAAAATTGCAATCGGATTCGAAAAGATATATGGGCCATTTCAAAAAATTCCGCCTATTTCACAGCGAAGGTTGGCCTTTTTTTCAAAAAACCAGGCGTTTGATATTTCAAAGGCCAAAAGCGAAATCGGTTATCAACCTGAAGTGGATTTAGATGATGGCATTATGCAAACCGTTAAATGGTATCGAGGCAATAACTGGTTATGACCAAATCAAAGGATGAAATCATCCATTCAGAATTGAGAAGCAGAATTACAGATCCATCTGTTTCCCCCCTGAAAAAATATCAATCCTTTGTTCTCGGAGAGAAAGGATTATTATTTTTATTGAAGTACGAAATTATCACCGGCATTTTTGGTCTTATCCCGGGTGTCTCGGGGCTGATCACGAGAAAATTGTTTTATCCTCTGCTATTCAAGAGAACGGGGAAAAATGTCATTTTTGGAAGAAACCTCACCATCCGGCATCCAAAGAAAATCAGCGTAGGCAACAATGTTGTATTTGATGACAATTGTGTCATTGACGCCAAAGGGAACGCGAACAACGGCATTGTTATCGGCGATAATGTATTTGTCAGCAGAAACACAATTATCAGTTGTAAAGAGGGTGATATCGAAATCGGAAGTGATTCAAATATAGGTACGAATTGTCTCATTCACTCCGAGACGTCGGTAAAGATCGGCAGTTACGTACTGATGGCCGCATATTGTTATATAGTTGCCGGAGGGAGCCATGATTTCAGCAAAACCGACATTCCCATTATTTTGCAGCCATCCGTTTCAAAAGGAGGCATAAGCATTCAAGATGATGTATGGTTGGGAGCGGATGTTAAAGTTTTGGACGGTTCGATCATCGGAAAAGGGACGATCATTGGCTCCGGCGCCGTAGTAAACAGCGAACTGCCTTCCTATTCCATTGCTTTTGGCATGCCGGCAAAGGTAGCCAGAAAGCGGCAGGATCCTCAGATGATGAAAAAGTAATTGCATGAAGAAAAAGATAACCTTAATCGTAAAAATCACGGTCAGCCTCGTTTTGATCGTTTATGCATTGCGCTCTGTGGACATCTCTGCAATCCTGAAAGCTATGCAATCGGCTAGATTTTATTTTATTTTAATCGCCCTATTGCTGATTGCAATTGGATTCATCATCAGTGCGTTGCGCTGGCAAATTCTTTTAAAAGCCCAGCATATTGACTTCTCAATGTTTCAGCTCATCAAATTTTATTTGGTCGGATCCTTTTTTAATAATTTCCTTCCGACGACCATCGGTGGAGACATTATTAGAAGCTATGATGTCTCTAAGACCTCAAAATCTTTAGCCCAGTCTTTTGCTGTGATTGTTGTGGAAAGATTAACAGGCCTGTTTGCTATTATTACCTATGCATTCGCAGGATTGGTTTTTGGTTATCAAACCTTCGGAAACATCACACTGGTATGGCTTGCCGGGGGCATTTTTTTTCTGATTGTTATAACTATCATTTTGGGCGTTTGCCTTTATGGCGGAAAGCGGATCCAGACGGAAAAAGGGGGCTTAGGAGAAAAAGTTAAGGTAAAAAGCAATCAATTATTTAACTCGCTTTATTTATATAAAGGCAAAAAAAAAAATCTTTCGTATGCCCTTTTTCTGGCATTCCTGCTTCAATTTAATGTGATCGTTTTCTTTTTTATCATTGCGATGGCCCTTGGATTAAATCCACCATTTGATTATCTTTTAATTATCGTTCCATTAATCCAGGTTATTCTGATGTTTCCGCTATCTATAAACGGAATAGGTGTTCGAGAGAATGCTTTTATTTTCTTTTTATCGGAAATCGGTATCACTTCAACCAGTTCAATTGCACTGTCGTGGTTGTCCTTTGCGTTGATATTAATCTATGCCTTAATCGGTGGTCTCGTTTATGCCTTTCGAAATTAATCACTCGGGATGGAAGACTTAAAGTGAATCGAAAACAAAAAAATGATCTGCATATGATCACCAGCATGTGTTGTATCGTATTTAGCTTGTTGGTTTTTGGTTGCCAGAAAAAAGAAGCTTATCGCATTTTTGAGACACCTTACCGCGTCATCGATCAACAAGGTAATAACAGAGAATACAAACTTTATCTGCCGGCGGTTCAAAAGAGAAGCGATATTCCGTTGTTGGTTTATTTTCATGGGGTCAGATCTGAATGTTTCAAAAAATATCCGGGATTGAAAAATTATACGGGCAGCCCGGTAGAGGAGACCGGTCTTATAGAATTTAGTAAATTGAACAAGATAGCACTTCTTGTTCCTGAAGCAAGATACGAGTACAAGTTCCATAACTGTATGTGCAAAGGATGGTCCCCTCTTAATCTTGAGATTGACGGCATTGAGAAAATAATTGACGTAATAATCGAAAAATATCCAATTTCGAAAAAAAAGATATTTTTAGCGGGTTTATCTGCCGGAGCAGTGCTTTCTTTTCATCTCGCGAATCGAAGGCCAGGATTGTATAATTCGATCTTAGCACATTCGCAAGGATCAATTTATGATGATTTGCGATATTTAAAACCCCGTGTCATGGGGCCCAAATTCGGGGTGCTGATTGGTTATACGAAAGGTGATTATAAAAATTTAATCAAGATTTGCCTTGAAACTGAAAAGATATATAAAGCGCATAACTATAAAGTGGTTTTATTGAAAGATCTTCCACCCAAAAGACACAGATGGTCAGAGAAAAGCAACGATATTTTCTGGAGCTATTTGAATAACCTGGGTCAATATACAGGAAATTTAGAATAACTTTTTCACATCTTTTTGATGATGAATAACAATATTAAAACCAGGGCAGCGACTTATATAAAACGACGGAATCTTATAGAATTGCTGCCATTTTTAGCAAGGCACTGGTATATCATTCTTATCCTTTTATATATTGCCGGGACCCGTTTGTATAACCTTGATGTGGATCCGCCTATCCATTTAAGTTCAAGTGGGGGATTATTCGGAGATGAAACGGCTCTCGCGCATAATGCCAGAAATAAGGCGCTTTTCGGCAAATGGATAACCGATGAATGGAACCCGTTAATCTACAATCCAATTTTGACGCTATTTGAATATGTATCCTTTCTAATAGCTGGGGTGGGTCTAATTCAACTCAGAAGTGTCAATATCATTGCTGTTTTGATTGGCTTTTACCTGTTATTTATCGCTTTAAAACAATCCAGTGGGCCAAGGATTGCATTCCTATCGATCATATTATTGGGTATTAATTATATTTTTTTAATGTACAACCGATTAGGTCTTAATGACACGTTTTTATTCTTCCCAATGACCCTTACCCTGTATCTCTGGCAAAAAGGACTGCAAAAACCGCCCATCCTTTTTTTTGCGGGTATAAGTTCATTTGCATGTTATGTGACTAAGGCTACGGCGATCTATTTTATTCTTTCGGCCTTTATTTCACTTGGATATGCGGTTTTTCAAAAATATGTAATCGAGAAAAACCTTAAAAATTCCTTTTCACAGATGATTTATTACATCAGCGGATTAATCATCTCATATGTCGGATGGTATATATTCTTTTTTTCGCCGAATCGATTGGAATTTGCTCGGGTAAGTTCCAGTTGGTCTCGCCTGTCGGTGCCTCATGGTTTAGAGCGATATTGGGACAATTTAAGTTCTTTGAATTTTGCGAAGTATATCGCCAACTCTCCAATTGAGTTGATTATTAGCTGGCTTTTTATTCCCTTCTTTATCTATGCTTTTTTCCGCAATTGGAGAAAAGTAATACCAATAGAAATGCTTGCTTTTTTGTGGCTCATCGGTGGATATGTTGTACTCAACGGATTAAATTACCGTCCACTCAGATATTTTGTTCCTCTGATCCCAGCAATGTGTATTCTCTCATCGATGGCGCTGAATAAAATTTGGGATTGCAAATATCAAAAAAAGATAGAATTTAACAAAGCAACAATATTTCGAAACATATTTCTGTGCGTTGTATATTTTTTTTGGGTCAATCTTTTTTTTCAGCGACTCATCAGTTTTCGAAAAACACTGGAGCTTGGCTCTTTGGTTTTAGGCGCCGTGATTTTACTATTCATTATCTACTACTTTATAAAGAAGGTAATCATAAGGGACTCTTCATCGCCAGGAAATGGGGCACTTAATGTTTTTTTCCGATCAACCGTGGTTTCACTAATCCTATTGAGCATGTATCATAATGTGCCTGGGTATATGAAGTGGGCTGCAAATCCTAAATACACGGTTATAGAAACCTCTAGGGAGCTGGGGAAAATATTAGATCAGGCATATATCGCAGGGCTATGGTCTCCTTTAGCGACGATAGAAAATAGGCATAAAGCACTTTATGTGGGTAACAATTGGTTTAACTATAGAGATACCTTTAAAAAATATCCCGTGACACATTTGTTTTTATGGGATGGAAACAACAGAGAAGAACTGCGCTTTTTAAAAAAAGCATATCCGGGAATAATGGAAAGGGCGAGTATATTAAAAATATTTGATATCAAGGGTCTTCCGGTGAGGTTATTTAAGATAAACAAAGCAAATGAAAAGTCAAACGATACGCCTTCCTAAAGAAGAGAATATTAGTCACACAGAGATCGCTGATCCCCTGAAATTTTACTATCTGCCTTTTACCAGGAGTTTTTACATTAAAAGATTGGATACGCTCGTTTCCTTCCTTCAAGAAGATCGGTATGATAAATTATTGGATATTGGATGTGGTTCCGGGATATTCCTCAAAGAGCTCGAAACCAAATGTAATAGCTTGCACGCCATAGATGTCCATAAAAAAATGCATCTCGTTTTGAATATGATTCAAAAAGAGGAAATAAACACAAATCTCGCTGAAGCTTCTGTTATCGATCTGCCTTATGATTCGGCAACCTTTGATTGTGTGATAGCGGTCAGTGTATTAGAGCACATCAGGGATTTGGGCGGGGCGTTTAATGAAATATCAAGAGTTGCGGCCAAGGGTGCTGATATTGTCCTGGGATTTCCGGTAAAAAATATTGCGACCGATACGATTTTCAGGCTGTCGTATACACTGCTGCCCGGAGCGAAGATTGAAGATGAACATGTATCAGACCACTGTGAAATAATAGACACGGCAAGTAAACTTTTCAAAGATATTGCCATTTATAACATTCCCCCTTTTTTGCCGCTAAACTTGTCATTTTATTGTATTTTAAAGGCAACAAAATAAAAAGGACTGAGTTGATGATTTCCATTATTATTCCGGCAAAGAACGAGGCATCAACAATTTGTGATGTTATCAGTTCTATTTATGACTGCAACATAAAAAATTATGAGATTATTTTAGTCGACGGCCATTCAACAGATGGGACGGTTGATAAAGTCAAAAATACGTTTGATCGTGTGAAAATTGTTCTTCAAGAAGATGAAGGAAAAGGAAACGGAATGAGATTGGGTTCCGAACAAGCCAAAGGAAATATCTTGATTTTTATCGATGCTGATGGCTCTCACGATGCATCTGATATCATTAAGTTATGTCAGCCGATTCAAGATGATGAAGCGGATATGGTCGTCGGGTCGAGAGGAAGAGGGGGAAGCGATGAATTACACGGCGATCTTATCAAATTCCTGAGAATGACCGGTTCCGATATGATTGGTTTGTTTGCCAATTACTGGTTCAACGTCCGGTTGACCGATTACCAGAACGGTTTTAGGGCCATAAGAAAAGATGTTTTTCTGAAGTTAAAGCTAAGGGAAAAACATACGACGATCGAACAGGAAATGGGGTTTAAAGCCTTGTCCAACGGTTATCGAATCAGGGAAATACCGAGTCATGAATATGCAAGAAAGGGAGGAGAATCAAAAATAAAGCTAAAACGCGTATGGTTTAGATACATTTACACGGCAATTTTGTATTTATTTAAGAAATAAAAAATCGTAATAGCTGCAAGATGCTTGAGAAATATAAAAGATATCTCGTTCTCTTATCGAAAGCCATTCGATCAAATTATGTCAAATTACAATTGCCCTATAAGCTCACATTCTCCATTACCAACTTGTGCGCATTCAGATGCAAAAGTTGCGGTATTTGGAAAAAAAGCCCGAAGAACGATCTAACGTACAATGAAATCGAGCGTTTTATTATAAAAAACAATTACTTCTCATGGATCGATCTTACTGGAGGAGAACCCTGGCAGCGTGCAGATTTCCCGGATATCTGCGAGTTAATTATTGAGAGATGTCCTAACTTGATGCTCCTTCATTTCCCGACGAGTGGCTTTTTAACAGATAAAATCGTTCAAGGAACGGAAAGAATAAGGAAATATAGCAAAAATAATAAAATCATCATATCAATAAGTATGAACGGCACAAAAGAAATTCATGATCAATTTACCGGAATAAAAAAAAGCTGGGAAAAAGCGGTCGAAACATACTGTGCATTAAAGGAAATTGAGGGGGTTGAGGTATATTTCGGATATACGATGTCTTCCTTTAATTCAGATACAGATATTTTTGAGTCATGTTTCGATGAATTAAGAAGCAAAATTGGAAAATTGGATTATTGTGATATTCATCTGAATATTTATCATACTTCCTCCCATTATTATCAAAATACGGATTCAGCCATCTGTGAGGCAAACAACAACTGGCTTTTGGAAAGTATTAAAAAATACAGAACAAAGAGAAACTATCGAATCTATCCGGTGGATTACCTGGAAAAAAAATACCAATCGTTAGCTGAAAAATACATTCAATATGGATATTCCCCTTTAAACTGTTTGGCGATTACCAGTTCTGTTTTTATTGATCCAGAGGGATATGTATTTCCATGCTCCATATGGAACAAGAATCTGGGCAGTCTTCGTGAAAACCGATTCGATTTAAGAAAAATTATTCACTCTCCTTATTCCGGAAAAATTCAAAAGAAAGCATTTGATCTCAATTGCCCCAATTGCTGGACGCCCTGTGAAGCTTATCAAAGTATATTGGGGAATATTTTTAACCCTTACAGAATTGTTATGAATAAATACAGGAAAAGAACTAGACAGCGCGTAAAATGATTGTAATGAAAATATCGGGCTCGAAGAACGCAGAAAAAATCGTATGGTTTTCAACTCAACACTCTTCTTTATAACACTGGCGCCCTTTTTGCTGTTCTATTTTTCGGGGAGAACTAGACGGTCTGCCGTGAAGAAAACCGGCCTGCTAATTTACAGTTATTTCTTCTACGGAATGTGGAATCCTGTTTTCCTTCTGCTGATCATGATATCCACCATAACGGATTATCTTGCTGCTCTGGGTATCGTTGCTTATCCCGGAAGAAAAAAAGTCTTTATCACAGGCAGCCTCGTTATAAACCTCGGGCTTCTCGGGTTTTTCAAATACTACAACTTTTTTGCGGACACCATGGCATTATTGCTGAATTCGATCGGAATTGAGTGGTCCCCTTCGCTGACAAAAATACTATTGCCCGTAGGGATATCATTTTACACTTTCCAAACGCTCAGTTATACAATTGAGGTTTATAGAGGCCGCATTTCTGCCGAAAACAATTTATTAGATGTCGCGGTATTTGTTGCGTTTTTTCCCCAGCTTGTGGCGGGCCCTATCGTGCGTGCAAGTGATTTCCTTCCGCAGCTCGTGAAGGAACCGCCAATCTGTCAAAACAAAATTGCCGATGGAATTTTTTTATTTTGGCCGGTCTGTTTCTAAAAGATGTAATCGCGGACAATATCGCTCCAAATGTAAATTATCTTTTCCAGAACTGGAAATCAAACGCGATTATGGATAACTGGATAGCGGGAATGCTTTTTGGTGTTCAAATATACGGCGATTTTAACGGTTATTCTTTAATCGCAATCGGTCTTGGCAGGATACTCGGTTTTGACATTCAGCAAAACTTTGACGCGCCTTACGGCGCGGCCGGTTTTGCCGACTTCTGGCGCAAGTGGCACATCTCCTTGTCTACATGGCTCAGAGATTATTTATATATTTCACTTGGCGGGAATCGAAGAGGAACAGCCAGAACTTATTGGAATCTTATGATTACAATGCTGATCGGGGGTCTGTGGCACGGCGTGAATTTCATGTTCATTATCTGGGGGGGACTCCATGGGGTGTATCTTTGTGGTGAACGTTTAATAAGAAGAGTGGCGCATATCTCGTTCGGAAATCGCGCTGTTCAGCGAATGTTTCTAGCACTCGGTATTGTTTTTACTTATCTGACCGTTTCAATAACCTGGATACCATTTCGAGCTGAAAGTGCGGAACAGGGCATAGAGATGATGAAAGGGCTATTTTGGGGAAATTTCGATTTTCAGAACAGCTGTCTTTTCGACTGCGTAATTATTGTAGTTGTCTTTCTTTGCCAATGTGTTTCACGACACTACGATTTTTTTGTTTTGGTTGAACGAAATAACACTCTTCGTTTTACTGCCGTGACAGTTATTCTTTTTTGTTTGTATTTCTTTAGTGGGAAAAGGACCGATTTCATATATTTTCAGTTTTAAAAACATTCGAAAACATAAATATACATGAGATCTATTTTATATGCCGTCCTGGTGGCCTCTCTTTTTATGGTAGTTTTGGAATTCTGCTACAGGTATACAGGAGGCGTTCCATCTATTTCGCCCGGAAAGACACATCTTGAATTTCAGTGGAAAATGAAGAATAGCAATGAAAGCCCGCTTATTTACCTTGTCGGTGACAGTCGAGTTGACATGGGATTTGGTGACAGACTGTTCACAGAAAAGTTCAATGAGTTGCACGGTGTTAAATTCAAGGCTGTTAACGCGGGTCTTCCTGCCGGATCGGTGAGTGATATCGTCACATACATTGTTGGTAACCATCCCAATGACAAACCAGGCGTGATTGTCATCAACTTCACACCGGCGAGTTTTTGTTTTTTCAGCGAGTCTCCAGGGGTTCCAATCCCAAATCTCAAAATGCAGGACTTCGTGGATCATCGTATAAAAAATTACCTGTTAGAAATCCTTTACACAAATGGCACGGGCTTGAGAATGCTGTTCAGGCACTTTCAAGACTATATGAAAAATGGTTACCGAAAGAGGTTTGCGTGGTATTCACGGACACTGTTCCCTGAAGGCTTCATTGGTCTTTCAGGAGGGTATAATGATGGATCAAAAATGATAACAGATATCAGTCCTTATCAAAAGATGTTTAGCCGAATACGGAGTAAATCAAATTATTACATGAAACGAATGGACAGGGCATACAATGTTATCAGAGAAGCAAAAAATTCAGGGTGGGCTGTTATCCTGATCCGTATGCCTATAGGTAAAAAATTGTTGGAATTGGAATCCGGTCTGCCGGGAGGTTTCAAGGCGGAAAGGGTCGCATATGAGCTGTCATTAGAATATATTGATTACAACTCCGATCCAAGAACCAGATATGTACCGAGGGGTGAATCTCATTTAAATCCCGCCGGAGCCAGGGAGATGTCCGGCATACTCGCACATGATATGTCACGATTGCTTGAAAATCGTAAAATATATTCAGAACTCGACAATGTTGAGTAAAACTGTGAAAAAGTAAAGAAGGAGAAGCGGGTGGCCAGGACTTCAATCTGGTTCCAGTTGCGGATAAACGGGGTATCAGGATTTTCTGTTGCGAGACTATTCCAGAGCGCCCCATTCGCCAACGT
>PVBE011385097.1_pt1 | contig 27050 bp, 16 predicted proteins | sample 1631181 | NCBI WGS metagenome assembly PVBE01 (sample SAMN08397723, study PRJNA350692) | Marine metagenome, whole genome shotgun sequencing project. | isolation source: water | place: Pacific Ocean | collected 2012-04
CGCAACTGGGGCTGACCGTTCTCAGCCATAACCTCCGTCTGCTCGCCAAACTTCGAAATCAAAAGAAACGGGAGTCAGCCGTTGAGAATACGCCTAGAATCGCGGCATAATAAGTCAGAAAGTCTGCTCGGGGAGAAGGATTAGGATGAGTGGGCGAACTGCCAAATGAAATCAGCCTCCCCTCATCCGGCCTTCGGCCACCTTCTCCCGAAGGGAGAAGGACATGTTCAAGGCTCTCCTAAACCTCCAAAGCGAAAAAGTCTGTAAGAACGATGGCAACACACGCAACGACACGGCGAACAGTCCGGAGACCCAAATGGCAACCGTTCACAGGTCGGGGTCTGGCTTGTTTTTCGGTGGCAGATTTTGGCCTTTGGAAATATGCGTTGGCCGAAGAATGTGCCCAACCCCTTGGTTTTCACGTTCGCCACCGAAAACCAGCCGGAGGTGTGTAGATAGGGGCGTGCGGCGAGAGTATGCTGTCAGCGTACCGGGACTGCGCGTAGGGGCGCAGTGGATGTGCCGGCAGCACGCGACCAACACGATCAGGAGATCAGTCATGTCGAAGAAGCGAACGCAACTTCATCGGCGTCGGTTTTTGAAGACCGCACTTTCAGCTGGTGGTGCCGCAGTGATGGCACCAACGATTATCCCCAGTTCGGCCTTGGGCCGCGACGGTGCTGTCGTTCCTAGCGAGCGGATCGTGGTCGGTGGGATCGGCATTGGAAACCGGGGAACGTACGATCTCGGTTGCTTCCTCGAACAGAAGGACGTTCAGTTCATCGCCGTTTGCGATGTGAAGGAGAAGCGTCGCGTTGCCGTCAAGAAAACTGTCGATGGCAAATACGGCACGGACAACTGCGATATGCATCGCGACTTTCGCGAACTGTTGGATCGCAAAGATATCGATGCCGTGCTGATCGCCACGGGACCGAACTGGCATGCCACGGCCGCGATGACTGCCGCGAAGGCCGGCAAGGATATGTATTGTGAGAAACCGGTCACGAAGAACATCATCCAGAGCTTGATCCTGGCCGAAACGATGCGCCGCACCGCACGCGTGTTCCAGGCCGGCACTCAGCGACGAAACCTACCGCACTTCGCGTTTGCCTGCGAGCTGGCTCGAATCGGAAAGCTCGGCAAACTCAAGAAGGTCTTTGCCCACCCGGCGGGAATGCAAGCCATGATGAGTGGCTGGTTGCCCCCACAGCCCCAGCCGAATAAAGAGGTTGTCGACTGGGACATGTATCTCGGGCCAGCTGCATGGAGGCCGTTCAATGCAAAGCTGCTTGATGGATTCAATTTTGAAAAGGGTGGTGGGCTGGTTGGCGGTGGCGTCCTCGAATGGGGCTCGCATTGCGTGGACCTTTGCCAATGGGCCGTCGACGATTGCCTGCCTCCGGTCGAATACAACGCGCCGAAAGACGGCCACTTGGTCGCGCGTTACGAGAATGGCGTCGAGCTGATCTTCCGGGAGACAGGCTGGATTCCGCTCGGCTCGTGCCCAGTACGTTTCGAAGGCGAGACGGGGTGGGTTGAAGCGGGCGACAGCGGCAAACTCGTTTTGAGCTCGCCGGAATTGCTTGCCGGTCGAACGGTCGCCGAAATCGGCGGCTATCCGGCAACCTACCACGTTCGCGATTTCCTCGACTGTGTGAAGACGAGAAGTCTGACCAAGGGCAATGCCGACGCGGCCTGCAATGCACACATTGCCTGCCACGCTGCAAATATCGCACTCCACTTGGGACGCCAAGTTAAATACGACAACAAAGAACACGTATTCATCGACGACGAACAGGCCAATCGTCTGCGATCCGAGGCATTGCGTGAACCGTGGAGACTGTAGGGCTGCCAACGCCACCTGCGGTTAAGAACTGAAATCACACCGTCCTCAAGGCTCTGGACCGATACCATGTATATGACTCGAAAATTCTCAAACGCCGTCGTTTTTCTCGTTGGATTGATTGTGATGGGCATTGCGCCGGTGCGGGCTGCCGACGGTCCTAACGCATCCCCTGAAAAGGAAAAGGAATTGCTGGCAGTCCTTCGTTCGGACGCACCGGCGAGCGAGAAAGCGATCACATGCAAACGCCTGGCCATCCACGGATCGAGTGCTGCCGTTGCTGATCTGGAGCGTCTCTTGCATGACGCGCAGTTGGCGTCGTGGGCGCGGATTGCGCTGGAGGCGATTCCCGGGGTGGCAGCGGACGAAGCGTTACGGAAGGCGATCGATTCGCTTCAGGGAAGACTACTGGTTGGCACGATCAATTCGATCGGCGTCCGGCGGGATGCCAATGCCGTCGATCCGTTGACTGCGCGTTTACAGGACAAGGACGCTGACGTCGCGTCGGCCGCCGCCGTTGCTCTGGGACGCATCGGAAATGCCGCCGCCGCCAAGTCACTCCGACAATCGCTAGCCATCACTTCGACCAAAGTCCGTTCGGCCGTTGCCGAAGGGTGTGTGCTGTGCGCCGAGCGGCTTGTCTCCGAAGGCAAGGCCGTCGAAGCAGCGGAGTTCTACGACGCAGTCCGAAGATCCGATGTTCCCAAGCAGAGAATTATCGAAGCGACGCGGGGAGCGATTCTCGCTCGGAACCAAAAAGGGATCCCGCTCTTGCTCGAGCAGTTTCGGTCACCGGACAAGCGATTCTTCCAGCTCGCCCTGACCACGGCTCGTGAGTTTCCGGGCGGTGAATTCGACAAGGCTCTCGCAGCCGAATTAGGACGCGCGGCACCGCAGCGGGCAGCCTTGATCATCCAGGCCATGGCTGACCGCCAGGAGACCGTTGTTTTGACGGCCGTGTTGAAAGCTGCCGAGCAAGGCCCCAAGCCAGTTCGACTGGCCGCCATCGACGCACTTCAGCGCGTGGGAGACGCTTCGTGTCTGTCCGTTCTGATGCAGATTGCGATCGAAGCCGACGCAGAGTTGGCACAAACAGCGAAGGTGACATTGGCCGATCTTCAAGACGAGAAAGTAGACGCGCAGATCGTCGCACTCCTCCCCACAGCCAAAGGAGCAAGCTATCCGCTGCTGATTGAGCTGGTTGGGCAGAGACGCATCGACGCCGTGCCCGTTCTGCTGAAGGCGTTGGACGATTCCGATAAAGTGGTGCGCAACGCCGCGCTGACCGCCTTGGGAGAAACGGTCAACCTCAAGGGGCTCTCCGTGCTGGTCTCGCAGGTCGTGACCCCCAAACATCCCGAGGACGCACTAGTGGCTCGACAGGCACTGAAGGCGGCGAGCGTTCGTATGCCGGACCGCGAAGCGTGTGCGTCTGAACTCGCGATCGCCCTTGCACGCTCGCCGTCGGCGACGAAAAGCACTCTTTTGGAAATTCTGAGCGACGTCGGAGGAACCAAGGCCTTGAACACGCTGGGCGCGGCGGCCAAGAGTGACGATCCTGAACTTCAGGATACGGCCAGCCGTCTGTTGGGCAAGTGGAACAGCGTGGATGCAGCGCCGGTGCTGCTGGATCTGGCGAAGACTGGGCCGGCGAATAAGTATCAGGTCCGAGCGCTGCGCGGTTACATCGGTCTGGCGCGGAAGTTCGCTATGCCAGAACCACGACGCGCCGAGATGTGCCAGAAAGCGTTGGACGCTGCCCGTCAGCCCGCCGAGCAGAAGCTGGTGCTGGAAGTGCTGAAACTCCATCCGAGCACCGCGGCGCTCAAACTGGCGATCAATACCATGAAGGTCCCCAAGCTGAAGGACGAGGCGACTCAAGCCACGCTAGTCATCGCCCAGAAGATTGGCGGTAAGGGAGTCGACGTAAGTCAATTGCTCTCTGGCGCAGGTCTCGCCAAGGTGAAGCTGGAAATCATCAAAGCGGAATACGGAAATGGGTCGACTCAGAAGGATGTGACCGCTGTCGTCCGGAAGCAAGCCGGTAGCCTGCCGCTGATCGCCTTGGCGTCGAAAAGTTACAACACCAGCTTCGGCGGCGATCCTGCCCCGGGAGTTGTGAAGCGATTGAGAATTCAGTACCGCATCAACGGCAAGACCGGCGAGGCATCATTCGCGGAGAATGCCCTCATCATCCTTCCCATGCCAAAGTAGTCCTCGCTAGCGGTAGAGCCATTCGAGGCTGAACCGGGTGATCTGTGTTTCTGCCAGCCCGTTGTTCTTGCGCCGGTCGCCGGCGCAATGGCCGAGCAGAACATGGTCATCGACGAACTGAACCGCCGTGTAGCAGTACCAACCGCTCGGGTTGTCCGCGAGTGTCTTAATGTGACGCCACGTCTTTCCTTCATCTTTCGAGATCGCCACATTCAGCGGCGTTCGCCTGTTGACGTATTCGGCAGCGACGTCTTGATGGTTGTTCCAAACCAAAAACAGGTCTGCTGTGTTGGGAATCCTCTCGATCGAAGCTGGTGATACGGGTGAGACGATGTTCGAGGTAACCAACGGCGACCATGTTTCTCCTTGGTCGTTCGAGAAGGAAATCAACTGACTTCCCGCGTTCGACCGCACGAACATCATCAGCCGCCTGTCCTTCAACTCGACGATGCCCGGTTCCTGCGCAATCAGTCGCTTGCCTGCCTTGTCTGTAGCGGTCATGATGCTCTTGCTGCGCTGCCATGACTTTCCGTTGTCGTCGGACAGGTAGCACATGATGTGGCCGTTCCAATCCGGTTTTGGATAATCCGATTTGTTGTGTAGAGCAACGGGAAGCACGAGACGACCACTCTCGAGCTGCACGGCCCGGTCGTTGTTCAGGACGTAGTATCCGACTTCGTCCGTGATGCACACGGACGGTTCACTCCACGTTCTCCCTTCGTCGGTGGAAGTTCGCATGATGGGCCGGCAGTCGGTCAGTGAATTCTTGCGGGCATAGAACAGGGCGATCTCGCTGTTTTGCAAACGCAGCATCGACACCGACATCACGTTCCAATCGCCTTCGTTGGCGACGATTTCAATATCTTCGTTAGTCCATGTGCGCCCAGCATCCGTCGAGAAGCGAGCCACGATCGACGCCCGATCATGGTCTCCTCCTCCGCCGGAAAATCGTGTGTATGCGAACATCAGACGACCATCCTTGAGCCGAATAAAATCGCCTTCGCTGTTTCGCGGATTTTTGGTAGAAGGCGGAAGCGCCAAGACCTTTTGTGGATCGGCCTGCTCCTTTCTGAGGCTGTCATCTGCAACAGCGGAGGATGGCGAAAACAGGCAGATAGCGAGCAGGCAGTTGAGCCAAAACATCGGCGGACGGTTTTCTGAAGCTGCGTTAATCGAAGCCCTGTTAAATGTCATGGTGATCTCTCTGATTGATGGATGTACTCAGTCAGTGAATCCAGTTACTTCCCCAATTCAACTCGGTCCAGCGAACGCAGCAGTTCAATGCGGTCGAACAACGCCTCGCCACGCATCGCCGTGGGCGCGATGCCGGTCAGCGTGAAGTTACCGAAATCTTTCCAGAGGTCACGTGTCACGACGCTCCACTGCGTCGGAGCTTGGTCGGAGACTTCCGTCGCCTCCCAGTCGGTGGTGTTCTTGCCGCTGTAATAGCGGCGGAGTGCCTTGTCGGCGGGTGGCCAGTTACCATCGGCGGCCAGTTCGATCAAAACGCCAGAGCCGCCGCGAGTTTTCCAGGCCAATCGGATGTAACGGAACTCGCCAGGAGCGGGCTTCTCACGAATGCGATAGTTCCAGCCGGGAATCCGTGGCGAATGGCGTTGCAGCGGCGTCACACGCAGGGCCGCCGTTCCCGTGAACTTGTCTCCCGTATCGAGCGTGGCTGTACCGGAACCTTGGCTGAGCGCGGCGATGAACGCACGGTCGTCCTCGAACAGTGTGAGTACCGATGGTGGAACCGGTCCCAACGTCTTCCGGAGATACGCGATCAGGTCTGCCACATCTTGCGGTGAAACTTCCTTCTCCAAATTGTCCGGCATCAGCGACTGATCCGAGGCGTTCATCGCTTCGATGTCCTTACGCAGGATCGTCTGCTCGACAACCTGGCGAGCATCTTTCGCAATGGCCTGATCGGCCGCGCTGCGCAGCGTGACGCTAGTCGCGGTTTCGGATGCCAAGATGCCGGTAAAGACTCGCCCCCTGACATCCGCCACAACGTAGGTGCGATAGCCGGCGGTGATCTTGGCGCTTGGTTGAAGCATGTCGAGCAGGAAGGAATCATCGGCCCGGTTCTGGGAGGCAGACAAGTCAGGTCCCACTTGGCTGCCCTGGCTTTTCAGTCGATGACACTTCGCGCAGACCTTCTGAAATACGGCTTCACCTCGCGTAGCGTCGCGCGCGCCTGCCAGCGCCACGCGATAACGCTCGACCAACTCGCGGCTTTTCTGCGGAACTTGTTTGGCGAGTAGCGTCGCGGCGCGTTTGCGAAGTTCGGGATCGGAGTGTTCGAGTAATTGGATACGGCGGAGTGTGCCAAGGCTTTGCGGCGAAACGTCGCCTCGCTCGATCGCGTCGAGCAGTCCCGTCAGGCGGTTGGTACGGCTGAAGATCGCGTCAATTACGGCCGTTTGAACACTCGGTGTGAAAGCGGACCAGCTGGACAACAAAACCGTGGCAACGGCAGGGTCATCTGCCGAGGAAAGCGATTTGATAGCCGCCACTTGAACTTCCAGTGGCTGGCGAGGACCGAGCAGCGCAGCGACAGTCTGGGCGAGAATCTCATAGGGCGCGCTGGCCAACATACCGATAGCGGCCTGACGCTTCTCGAGCGGTTGGTTCTCGTTCAGCGCCTCCTTCGCGGCGTCGACAAAAGCTGCTTTCATCAACGGCGATTCGGACAGCTTCACCAGACCGGCCACTCGCAGCGCCAGCAGGCGAACTTCGCCCGAAGGGGCACCGAGAAGTCGCAGCAGTGCCCCTCGTCCATCCGTTGACGTAAGGGCCAGCGATTGTCCGCGCTGGAGCCCCTCGAACAGTCCGGTCAAACAGGCAATCTGTGCCTCAGAGCGGTCCTCGTTCTCACTGGCAGCGATGGTGACAAGCAGGTTGCCGATCTCGTTGTCCAGATGCCGGGCGCCGGTGATCGAAGCGAGCCCGCTGAGAAGTGATCTACTGTCGCCAGCGTTGTCCGGCTCACGGAAAATCGCGGCCAACAACTCGTGTGACGACTGCACCACGGAACTCAAGATGGCGGCCCGCATCCACGGGTCGGTCCGATCGTTGGCGTTCAATTGTCGTAGCGTTTGACTTATGCGTCGGCTGTGACTCTCGCCCAGAGTAAGTGCCAGTTGCAGCCGTACTCTCACATTCGGATCGCCCGCCATCGATAGCGCGTCGTCCAACAAGGCCGGCTCCTTGTCCAACCATCGCTCGGACAACCGGAGAGCGTGCACACGGACGGCAAAATGATCGTCGGCGAGCGCCTGCTTGACGACACCTGCTTCAAGCGCCTTCAGACCATTCAGCGCATAAAGAGCGTGCAGCCGGGCTTGCGGTGTCGCTCCAGTTCGAACCGTCTCGGTCAATGAATCGGCGGCCGCCTTGTCAGTGCGTTCTATCAGCAGTCGCTGCGCGGTCTGCCGCCACCAGCCGTTTGGATGCGACAGGTAGGCAACCAGCTGGGAAATGGTGGTGTCAGCAAGATTCGGTTTACGCTCAGCAGAAGCCTTGCCTTCCCGGACAATGCGCCAGATACGGCCCCGATCCTGGCCTTCGATCAGGCCATATTGTTGCTGCAAGTAGCGGGGGATCGCCGAGTAGTCTTCGATGATCTCGCGATACATGTCGACGACATAGATTCCGCCGTCCGGGCCCAAGGCGAGATTGGTGGGCCGGAACCATTGGTCGGTCGAAGTGAGGAACTCTGACCGCTCTTCACTCGGCGCGCGGCGAGCGTTGAACCGCAGCCCGTCGCGCTCGATCAGACAGCGATGGATCAAGTTCTGTGACGGATCGCAACAGAAGAGATTGCCGTGATACGCTTCAGGCAGTGCATCGGCACGATAAATCAACTGCCCACAGGCGGAGGTGAAGTATCCGTTGGGCGCTGATTCGGCCTCACCGTACCGATCGCTGTAATACTTGGCCCACTCTCCCTTCTGGCTCCGTTCCAAACGCCACGGGTGAGGCCGGCTGGCCGGATAGACGCGGATGTAGTCGGCTGCATTGGCAACCGCACTGGGCGATGCCACGTAAGGGTTCCGCGCCAAATAGCGATACGGTAACGGCGCGGCGTATAAGGCGGGCGACCGCGTCGTGATCAAGAATCGGTCACCCCAGTCGTTCATCGTTTGGCCGAACGTGGACGTGCGGCCCGTGACCGGCTCGATCGACGTGCCGTCTGGCTTGAAACGAAAGTCCGTCGTACCAATCTGGACGGGCGTCTTTAAGTACGGTCCAGTGATCCGGCCGCCCGCGTTTCCGCCAGAGACGTAGATCCAGTTGTCCAGACTCCAGCGCGGGTTGTTAATCGAACGTTCCATCGTCGTGAGTCCGAAACCGGTGAACAACGTCTCTCGCACTTCCGCCTTGTCGTCGCCATCGCGATCGGCCAGAAAGATGATGTCCGGTCGGCACACGACAATCACACCGCCGCGAGACACCACCAGCCCATGACACGGCGGAAGACGATCAGCCCAAACATCCGCCTGGTCCATGCGACCGTCGCCGTCGGTGTCTGTCAACAATTTTACGGTGCCGTAGGTTTCCTCTTCGGCAGCTTTCTTCGCTTCCGGACCTGCCGGAATGCGGCGAACGACCTTGTCCAGCACACCTGTCTTGTTGAGCTGCTGGACGTCCAGATGCCCTTCGAGGTTGTAGCCGTGCATTTCGCATACGAACAATCGCCCCCGCTGGTCGAACGCGACTGCAGACGGATCTGCAACCAGCGGCTCGCTAGCGACTAACTCGATACGCAACTCCTTCGGCAAGCGAAAATGCTTGATGCTCTGTTCAGGCGAAAGAGCTCTCGGCGCGTCGGCCCGACGTCTGATTTCATCCGCGTCGATCGTCATGTTGCAGGTCATCCAACACAACCCAGCCATAGTGATAACCGGCAGCAGCTTGTGATCTCTGTTAGTCATCGTTTTTTCACTCCGACTCATCTACTGACGAACTGGCGGGAAAGTTCCGATCTCGATGTGGTCGCTGCCGGGGTCGCAGAAGAACAACTTCCGAAATACAACTACCGGCGACGTAATGGCCTTTATACGGGATGCTGGGCTGCTGTGCTGCTCCAGCGATTTTTGCGTGCCGGCGATCCAGTTGCAACATCGCTCACATTCTCGAGTTATCGTGGATCTTGTAGTACCTTATGAACACCGCGCCTTGTCACAAATATAGGGAGAACTGCAATGCTCGTTTCCGCTGACCAACTTGCCAGATCCCCAGACGCAGTCTCCACAGCGACGGGCTCCACAGCGACGGGCTCCACAGCGACGGGCTCCACAGCGACGGGCTCCACAGCGACGGGCTCCACAGCGACTGCCTCCAGACCGACTGGAATGAGACCGGAAAGATGCCCGCCTCGCTTGTTGTCGCGAACAACCTCGCGTTTGCTTCTTGTGGCGATTTCCATCGCGGGTCCAATGCTACCGATGTGGGGCCGGGCGCAGGAACCGCAATGGAAAGTTGGCCTGGCCAGCGTTTGTATTACTCCGGACGAGCCGGTCCGCATGTCGGGCTACGCAAGTCGGAAGGAACCTTCGAGTGGCATCGCGTCCGACCTTTTTGCGAAAGCGTTGGCACTCGAAGACAGCTCGGGGCAACAAGGTGTGATCGTAACGACCGATCTGATTGGCTTCCGGGCTTCGATGGCCGAACCGACATGCATGTTGATTATGGACAAAACGGGCCTCCAGCGCAACCAGATTCTCATCAATTCATCCCACACGCACACGGGGCCAACGCTGGGATTGGACGTGGCTGAACTCGACTTCCCCAAAGACCATGCCGAAGCCACGGTGCGATATACCAAGGGACTGCAGAAGAAGATCGTGCAGCTTGTCGTTGATGCGTTCGAGCAGCTCGAACCCGCAAGGCTGTCGCGTGGCGTCGGAGTGGTGTCGTTCGTGATGAACCGGCGTGAGTTTACGGATCGAGGTGTGATCCTCGGGTTCAATCCGCGCGGCCATGTGGATCGCAGCGCGCCGGTACTGCGCATCGATTCGCTGGAAGGCGAAATGCGGGGTGTCTTGTTCGGTGCCGCCTGCCACAATACGACGCTCGGTGGCAAGCACTTTGACATCAGCGGCGATTTCGCCGGGTATGCCCAAGGCGTCATCGAGCGTGAGCACACGGGAGTGCAAGCGATGTTCATGCAAGGCTGCGCGGGCGACGCTAATCCGTTTCCTCGCGGCGAGGAAGCGATCGCACGCAAGCACGGATCCGACTTGGGCCAAGAAGTGCTTCGAGTTCTGGAGACGAAACTCGCGCCCGTGCGAGGACCGCTAAAGATGCTCCACCAGACCATCGCGTTGCCGCTGCAGTCGCATCTGACGAAGACGGACATCGAGCGGCTTCGGCAAGGTCGCGGGGGTTGGCGGTCGTTTGTGGCTGCTGGGATGTTGGAGGCTCTGCAGCGCGATGGAAAGCTTGCCGACTCCTATTCGGCTCCTATCGCACTGTGGCAATTTGGCGAGGATTTGACATTGGTCGGACTGTCTGGCGAAGTTGTCGTTGACTACGTCACCTTGCTCGAAGACGCGCTGGGACCACGCCGACTTTGGATCGCTGCTTACTGCAACGATGTGTACGGTTACCTCCCGTCGGCGCGAGTCCTTGAGTTGGGCGGCTACGAGACTCGAGGGCTCTATTACGGTGGCTTCGGCTTGTTCTCGCCACAAGCTCAAGACGTCCTTGTCGAACAAGTGAAGCAGATGGCAGAGACCGCTCGTTCGAATTGATGGTAAACCATGCACCTAGTTGCCGTGTCCAGATTCCGCGGCGTTTCCAGCTAACGCTAACGGTTCTCCGTCGACATGTGGAGTTCGACTGAGCGTCGTGACCCGATGAACAACCCTTTGTGTTACAATATCAAACGTATCCAGGAGATTAATTTGGCGTGATGGAAAATGCGTCCAGTACGAATGATATTGCGGCTCTGGATAGGATCTCTCGGGAAGTCCGTCACAAGCTGATTGAAATCTCTGAGCAAGCCCAAAGTGCGCATTTGGCGGGATCACTTTCGTGTGTGGATTTGCTGGTCGCTCTGTATTGGACGGCGCTGCGTGTGGACGGAGCCGATCCGACGGATCCCGATCGTGATCGACTTATATTTAGCAAAGGGCACGCAATTTGTGCACTCTATGTCGTTCTCGCCCGCCGCGGATTCTTCCCGGAAGAAGACTTGGAGACATACAATCAGCCGGGGAGTCATCTGCCTGAGCAGCCGTATCCGGGCTGCGCTCCCGGGGTAGAATGGGCCACGGGATCACTCGGCCACGGGTTGGGTGTGGGATTAGGCATGGCGCTCAATGCTAAGATCCAGAACGGTCCCAGTCGTTCGTTTGTTGTGATGAGTGACGGTGAATGCCAGGAGGGATCTGTGTGGGAAGGAGCCATGCTTGCGCCGCGTCTGCAGTTAGACAACTTAACAGCCTTAGTCGATTTTAATAAGTGGCAGGCTACAGGTAGAAGCTGTGAAATCATGCAGATGGAACCACTTAAGGAAAAATGGGAAGCCTTTGGATGGGAATGCCGTGAGGTGGATGGCCACAACTTGAATGAAATCGTTACAGCCTTGCAGGCTCCAGTGGTAGAAGGAAAGCCTCGTGTTATCGTAGCGCATACGGTGAAGGGAAAAGGCGCTTCCTTTATGGAGGACGACAACAACTGGCACTACCGCTCTCCTACGCCTGAGGAAGTAGTGCAGGCCAGGATAGAATTATTGGGCGAATAAGGTCTCATGAGAAACGCATTTGCAGATGAAATCAGCAAGCTTGCGGAGTCTGATCCAAGAATCGTAATGCTGAGTTCAGATATCGGCAACAGGCTGTTTGATAAGTACAAGGAAAAACACCCAGGTAGGTTTTATAACACCGGAGTAGCAGAGGCGAATACCATAAGCATGGCCGCCGGTCTGGCCGCTGCCGGTATGCGGCCAATTTGTTACACGATTGCGCCATTTATTACATCACGTTGCTACGAACAGATTAAGGTGGACGTCTGCTATCACGATAAGCCCGTTGTGATTGTCGGAACAGGCTCCGGGCTCTCTTATGCATCACTTGGCGCAACGCATCAATCGTTAGAGGATATTGCCATCATGCGGGCATTGCCCGGGATTCGTGTGTTGGCCCCTGCGGATGCAAGTGAGCTGCGTTCATGTTTGCGCGTTGCACTTTCAAGCGATTGCCCAAACTACATTCGCATCGGTAAGAAGAATGAGCCCATTATCTTCGAGGAACCGCCGGGATTTGAGTATGGAAAATGGCAACAAATACAAGACGGCGAGAAGATATGCCTTTTGTCCACGGGGACGATGCTTCCCGAGGTGACGGCGGCTGCCGACGCAATTGCAAAAGCGTTTAGGAAACCTGCGGTATGGGCGTGTGCCAGTATCAAACCACTGGACGAGGCGCAGCTCACGAAGCTCTTTAAGACCTATGCTATCGTGGCTACGGTTGAGGAACATGGACGTGTGGGCGGCTTTGGTGCTGCTGTTGCCGAGTGGCTTGTCGATCAGCGGGGTTCTTTCTCTGGACGACTTATTCGCTTTGCCACCCCCGATGAGTTTTTGCATGAATCAGGTGAACAAGAACATGCCCGTAAGCTTCTAGGACTTACGGGAAAACAGATTGCGTCATCATTACTTGATTTGTGCGACAAGTAGTTTGAATGCATATTGCGATTTCAAAGGAGTCCGCGAAGTAGTGAGTTCAGATTCTGAGATTATAGAAATAGCTACGGTTCTTACGAACCGTGTCGGGTACACAAACCCGCTTCCGCCTGAAGCCTTTGTAGGCGGCAGAAACAATCGTGTGTTTCGTTTAAAGACAGATGAAGGCACCTCTCTCTTGAAACTCTACTTTCATCATCCGGATGATCCGCGCGATCGACTGGGGAACGAATTTGGATTCCTTGAGCACCTGCAGTCCAGCGGCTCTACTCTTGCGGCACAGCCTCTCGCAAAGGAACCTGCAAGTTACGCGGGCCTGATGGAATTCATCGACGGCGAGCGATTAAGTATCGAGCAGATCACTGTTGCTGAAATCGAACAGGCATCGACGTTTTTTCTGGAAGCAAATGAGCAACGTACTTCACCATTTGCACAAAACCTACCGCACGCGTCAGAGGCGTGCTTTTCAATGGTAGAACACCTTGCCACTACACAGCGACGCGTAAGCCTCCTTGATCAGATAAGCGATCATGACGAAGTGGATGCCTCGGCACGAGCGCTTGTCGCAAATAAGCTACTGCCGCTCTGGAAGAAGATTCAACTACGTGTTGAATCAGCTAAAATGGATTTGGGGCTGATTCTGCCTCAAGTGGCAAGAGTGCTTTCGCCATCGGATTTCGGTTTCCACAATTCCTTGCGGGAATCTTCGGGGCGTTTGCGGTTTGTCGACTTTGAGTTCGCCGGCTGGGATGACCCCGCAAAGCTAATATGCGATTTTAGAAATCAGCCTGATATGCTCCTCGATCGCTCGCTTACGGATCCATTCACTAAAACGGTTGTTGAGTCCAATCCTGAAAAGGATGCCCTTGAGCAACGTGTCTCATTGTTGGAACCTGTTTATCAACTCAAATGGGCCTGCATCTGTTTAAATGACTTCCTTGACTGGGGTGAACATCGCAAGCAGTTTACAGGGACTGATCAATCTCTGCTGGAGATCAAGACGAGACAACTAGCTAAAGCATCAGTGATGTTTGAGCGTGCGGAATTGCTAATTCAACACTAACTAATAGAAGACGATTATGGGACAGCTAAAAAACTTCGTAACGCCGCTGCATAAAGCGACAGCACGTAAATACATTGACCGTATGGTGGACGAGAAAGTCCACTGCATGGAAAGAGCCAAGGAGTACGAACAGGATTACTGGGATGGCGATAGAAGATATGGTTATGGCGGCTATAAGTATCTTCCCGGGCGCTGGAAGCCAGTAGCGCAGGCATTAATTGACACTTACGGTCTCAAAGCCGGTTCGCGTGTGCTTGATGTAGGCTGCGGTAAAGGATTTCTTCTCTATGAAATGCAACTTATCGAGCCTGGTTTGGAACTTGTTGGTTTCGACATCTCACATCATGGCCTGGCTTCTGTCCATCCAGAGTTGAACGCTGACTTGTTCAATTACAGGGGACAGGATGCATACCCGTTCGGTGACAAATACTTTGACTTGGTCATATCGCTAGGCTGTTTCCACAACCTTCGTATTTTCGAAATGAAGACCGCACTGGCCGAACTTGAGCGCGTGGGAAAAAACGGCTACATCATGCTGGAAAGTTATCGCAATGAACTGGAGCAGTTTAATCTCCAGTGTTGGGCACTGACTTGCGAATCTTTCTTCGACACGGCTGAATGGATATGGCTTTTTCGACATTTCGGCTACACGGGCGATTACGAGTTCATCTATTTCGAGTGATCTATTTAGGCGGGCACGCCAGGCATGAAATTTAAGGCAGCAATACTGCACGAATCGCGCAAACCGCTCATTGTCGACGAGATCGAGAATCGGCCTTTGGAAACCGGACAGGTTCTCGTCCAAATACACCGTAGCGGCATTTGTGGTGCGCAGATAAACGAGATTGATGCGGTAAAAGGCCCCGACCGCTTCCTTCCTCATCTGCTCGGTCACGAAGGTGGCGGCATTGTGATGGAAGTGGGTCCCGGTGTTACACATGTAAAGCCGGGTGACCATGTATGTATGCACTGGCGCAAAGGTCTTGGCATTCACGCGCAAGGCGCCAAATATGATTGGAATGGGAAGACCGTCAATTCCGGATGGGTGACTACATTCACAGAGTATTCAGTTGTTTCGGAAAACCGCATTACGCCTATTCCGGAGGGCACGCCTTTTGAAATTGCTGCGCTCATGGGATGCGCTGTAACGACTGCTCTAGGCACCGCTAAGAATGATGCGAAGCTGTCCTTCGGCGAAAGTGTCGTAATATTTGGTGTTGGTGGCGTCGGTTTGTGTCTGGTGAAGGCAGCCGTGCTGTCTTCGGCTCATCCGGTGATTGCCGTGGACATTAAGGATGGAAAGCTTGATATGGCGAAAAACTTCGGCGCCACGCATATGATCAATTCTTCCAGTCAGGATCCGGTAGCCACCATTGAAGATATACTTCCCGATGGTCCGGATGTTGTGTTTGAGACAACGGGTATCACCAAGCTCATCGAGACAAGTTATAATATGTCCGCTAAAAAGGGGCGCATTGTTTGCATTGGGGTCCCCAGAAGCGACCAGGATATTACGATCCATTCGCTCAAGTTGCATTTTGGCACAATCATAACCGGGTGTGAGGGAGGACAGACGGAGCCAAGTGAAGACATTCCCCGCTACCTGCGTTTATATGAGGCAGGCAAGTTGGAGTTGGACGATCTGGTTACCCATCGCTTCCCGCTTGAAAAAGTGAACGATGGGCTGGACACCCTGCGCAGTGGCGATGCGGGTCGTTGTATGCTCGAGATGTCACACTCTTAGTCGCTGAGCGAACTTCGACACCGTCTCTGGAATGAGCCAAGAGGTGCATCATTGCTGCAGGGGCCCATTCGTGTAATGAGCTTCGGCTGGGTGGAAGAGCGAACCATCGCTCGTCAAGTTCTTGAGCCTCAGTTCATACACAAACCCAGATCGCAAGCTCTCCAGCCGTAAGGTAGCGCGTTTCCCGTCTGACGGTACTTCGACACCGATCAGTTTCTCGCGACGGTAGTCCGAGTTGGCGGCACCGTAGGCGGAGCTGGGAATCCGGCGATAAGATACCAGGTCGTAATTACTGGCATCCAAGGCACGTTTCCGATCGATCGGTTGTGTGAAGTCAAGCGTGAACCCATCTTCAATCACTCGCATCTCTGCGATCCCAGCAGGAAGTTCGCCGGTGAACCGAAGCCGCGCCAATTCGCCCACGTTGCGGCCAGCGCCCCACGCGCTGTCATGCACGCTGCCAACGTAGATGTCGCCGTTGGGAGCGATCTGACACACTAACGGACGCAGCAAGGTCCCCGAGTCTCGTTCAGGGACAACAGTCATCGGGTAGTCGGCGCCTTGCATCCGGCCACCAACTTCCTGCAGGCTGATACGAACTAGTCCGCGCGTTGTCGCCTCGCAACCCAGCAGATGTCCTTCAAACGGCCCGTACAAGCTGTGTCCGAGACGCTGGCGAACTGCTTCAGGCGTTTCCAAGAAACAGATTCCATTGACGCTACGCACCCAGGGATGAGGGATTCCCACCGCCGGGCCTAGTTTGGGCATACCTTTCAACTCGGGTGAGTCTTCGAGGCCAGCAAGATTGAAGAAGCCATAATGCGCTCCCTTGACCACATGATTCAGTTCGTTGTACGGGTTGTACTGGCCCTGATTGTCGGTCACGAATAGATCACCGGCGCGATTGCGGGCGATACCAACCGGAAATCGTAAGCCGAGGGCAAGCTGCTCGACGGAATAATGCCGCGGATCATCCGCAGTGGGTGTCCGCTTGTTGAGCTTCATGACTTGTCCGCGGAAATGCGTGAGGGGACCATTGCGATTCGACACCACCGCGTAGTAGTTCCCATCCCGGTCCTCCGGCAGACCAACAATCCAACCATGATAATCCGTGTTGTTTCCCCAGCCTGAAGCTGCCGTTTCGATCCGGTCGACGATCCCGTCGCCGGTCGTGTCGAACAACCGACAGAGCGCCGTCTTATCGGTGATATCGATTGAAGATTGCCCATGCTCGTCAGTATGCCGCGCCAAACCGAAGGGAGCCGAAAACCCATCAGCAATCAAAGTCAGTTTGTCTTCGCGGTCGTCGCCGTCTGTATCAGTGGCGCGAAACAGCCGGCCCTTCAACGTGGCAACCAGCAACTGATCGTCCTGATCCCAAGCCAATGCGGTAGGCGTCATTTCTTCGGTCAGCGCGAGTCGTTCCATCACGAATCCCGGTACCGTATGAAATCGTTCATGCTTAACCGGTGGTGCCAACGGTGTCGGTCTGAGGAACTGATCTATCGGTACATCGGTGAGATAGTCGAGCAGCAATTCTGCCTTGCCTTGTGCGTCGGCCGTCACTTGAATCAGGCCACCGTTCGGATCGGCAAACTCGACGCCATCAGAACGGATCGTCATGCGACATCGATTCTCCGGCTGAACCGCGGTGTGACGGTCTGCTGACAGCTCGAGCATCTCACCACTGGCTGCCCGAAAATGCACCTGTACCCGTGGGGGCAGATGCGAGAAACGAATGCGCCGCTGGAAACCGCTCAGTGCGCCTTCTGTCTCACGAGATGAAATCGCAGTAAAGGACTGCATGACGTGAATCTGCTTCTGCGCCGGATCGAGAGCATCTGCGTCGAACGACAAGCGAACTTGGAATTCGAGTCCATTGTCGATCTGTTGCAGGTATTCAAACTCGGGTGGGAAATCAGGATCGATCGATGGTGTGACTTCTCGATCGGCGATCAGCAACGAAGTCTCCGCTGGCCCACTTTCCGCTTTGAAGAACGGGTCGCCGCCCGCTTCCCAGTACCAGTACTTCCGTCGGTTTCGCTGCCGAGCGGTATCACCGGGCCACCACGCTGCCAGTCGATGCGTCGTCAGATCAAATAGGACATTATGGCGGTTCGTCAGGCCGATCAGAATGGGTTTTACGAATGAGAGTTGTCCGACTTCCACGTTGTCAATCGCGATTGCCGTCATTTCGGGAATGTTCGGATCATTACGCCGCCGCAAGACACGAATCGGATTCGGCTCGGGCGGTTGAAACCCAGGCTGATTCAGAACCTGCCACAAAGCGGCGTACTGTGCCTGCAGGTCGGTGTTCAACACTCCTTCAATGGGCGTTTGAACTGCGGGCATTTCCATCCGCGGTGAGATCCGGATGGGGTTGAACATCCAGCGTGCGAACCAACTCTTGCGGATATCCCGACTCAACATCGACAGTTGGGGGCCATGGACTCCGTGAGCAACATGCGTTGGCTTGAGATCACCAATCTGGTGGCAGCTGGTGCAGCCGAATCCGTCAGTTGTGACCAAACGGCTCCCGGCAATCGCCAGTTTCGTTTCCTCGAAATCGGGCTGGGCGTGAGCCCCTTCGGGAATGCGGTCGACATCGATAAAGAACTGGGCGAGCGCACGACCCTCCTCTTGGGACAGCCGGAACTTCGGCATTTGAATGTGAAGCCACGGACGGCGGCGGTTGCGTTCTGTGGTGATTGCGCGACGGAGCGACTCATCAACAAGTTTGTCACCCACACTGTCCAAAGAAGGTGGCTTCATGTCGCCCAAGCGTCGCTCCAGAGAGAAGTTGACCCGCCCCACTTCCGGCAAGAGGTCGGCGATCCCTGGAACCGCGCCTCGCGCATGACAGGCCAGACAGTTCCGTTCCTGTAGTATGCTCTTCGCGATGATTGACCCGGCACGATGTTGATGGAGGTCAGGATTGGCCGGGGCGGACACGAATGCTCGGATAGCCGCCTGTCGCTCGGCGGAAAGGCTGTATCCAGGGCGTCGCTTGGAACGATCAGCCGTGCCAGCGCAGCTCGCCTGCCAGTTCGAGCCGGCCGACAGTTTCGTTTTCTTTATAGTGCCCGCCTCGAACGACGCATCTGGCAACCGGTGGCACGCCCCGCAATGCTGGTCGGCAACGAGGCGTTTGCCGAGTGAGATCAACTCGGCATCCGTCTTCGCCGCATCCGCTCGTGCGTCTGTACCTGCATTCCAAGCGCCGAGTGAACTCAGAAACGCTGCGAGATCTCGACGCTGGCGCGCCTCAAGGTCAAACACTGGCATCTGGTGATCGCGATTCAGTCTTGCCGGATCCGAAAGCCACTCGGCGAAGAAGGCCGTAGGTCGTTTATCGGCAATGTGCGTCAGATCACCTCCGCCAAACAAGCCGCTGGCTCCCAACTCACCGGCGCGATGACATGCCAGACATCCCAGTGAGTGGAAGAGAGTTCGTCCTGAATCAGTCTCTTTTTTGTTGAAGTTAGCCGGAGTGTCTTCCCTGGCGCGACCATCGGTCAAATAGGTGGCGATTGCGTGCGCATCCCGCGCGGACATTCCGAACTGTGGCATGCGACGAATCGTCTCTGATTGGGCAGAAGCGGAATGGGATTCCTGCATCAACCACTCACGAATCCACTCTGCCGAGATATTCTTGGAGAGCTGATCCAACGCGGGACCGGGAGTGCGATCCCGGGCACTGGGAAACTCGTGGCAGGCAGCGCACCGCAACGCGCGAACTAGCTGTTGGCCGTTTTGGAAATGATCCTGAAACGACTTCTCTCGGTCATGGTAGAGCCAATGCGAGGCAACTGGCTCCAAACGGAACTTCGGTCCCGACCAGAAGAACGCAATCCGAGCTTCGGAAGAGGTTTTCTCAAACTCGATTTCCAATGGCTGGTACCCAAAGTCCAGCGTGATCGGTTCCGAATCCATCCAGGCGACGAGGTCCGAGTCGGCCGTCAACAGTATCTTGTCTGCCACTTTGAGTCGCACGCGCCCGGCGGCGAAGAACCGAAATCTGTACTCGCCCGGAACCCAGATCTTCAATCGTCCGCTCCATTTCGCTCGGAAACTGCCGCGAGGAATTCGCGAGTCGGGCGCACGGTCCTGCCAAATCATCGAGATCTGCTCGTCAACCCGAGTAATCGCTTCATGACCGTCACCGACATACTTGGCGATCACTCCCGGCTGGTACGGCGACCAGAATTCGTCTTCGTCCTCGTCCTCGTCGGCAAGGGCACCGAACACGATGCCCAGACTGGTAGCTCCACAAACAAGCATCATCCATAACAGACGTCGTATGATGAGATGTTGATTCATGTTTCCTCGTCGGTTCCGGGAGTCAAATCCTCTGCGTTCTTTCCAACAATAACCTAACTGCCTGCGCCGGTGCAACGTGACAACAGAACGCGTTGGTCACATCGGCGGACGTGTCCGCAGGTCAATCAATCTACGCGGGCCGCTTGACCTGCCGCTTTGACGGCCGGAGACTAGGAACCAGCCAATGAATGATTGTCGCATTTGTAGGAGTGCCCGTCCTACAGCCGTTTCGCGGAAGAAACCGTAAGACCCGGGGTGCGTCGCATGATCATACGTATTGAATGAGGATGACGGGATGAACTTCGACCAACGAGTGTTCACAGCGTTGACCTTGGTATGCTCTTGGGCGGCATCCATCGTGCCTGAACTGCTTGCGGACCAGGATGACCGGACCGATCGTAGGCCGGGACTTGCATACGTGTTCTTCGATGACCCGGGCCTAATCCGTCCGGGCAGTCACGACCTTGACAAAGGGATCAAGAGTCACGACATCCCCACCGCGATCAAAAGCCACGGTGTAGAACCGGCGATTGATCTAGACATCTCTGGAGTTGACGGTTTCTCCAAACTGTGGGTCGGTCAGATTCACTTCCCCAACGATGGCAAGGTCACTTTCGTCGCCGAAGCAGATGACGGGCTGCGTCTGATCATCGATGGCCGTGTGATCGTTGACGGCTGGTCGCCGACGGGGAATCGTGAAGGAAGCATAATCGTCAGTAAAGGCCAGCCCCTTTCGATACGTGCGGAGTATTTCCACACCGGAAGGCGAGCTTTCTTTCGATTGAATTGGCATTGGCACGGAGAGCCGCCAATGCCCGTTCCATCTCACCTGTTTTCGCAGGGTCGGGACGATCGGAAGTTGGTTCGTCATGTCGCGGAGGGAAAGGCCCGTGTTCTTCCTGGAACGGCCGCCTGGACGTACTCCGTTCCGCGCGGCGATGAAGAATTCAGGTCGAGCATCTACAAGCCCGACGATGCGACGAGAAGCCGGACGAATGAACTGATCCGGTTAGGAATCGGCCCAAACCTGTTTATTGACGATTTTCTAATCGAGTCTTCCGCGAACCTCAAACGGCGAGTCAATCGTCCTCAGCGAGACGACGGCATCGGGAACCCGATCATCACCGGCAAGGAAGACCACTGCGTCGCGCCTTACATGACGATCCTACGAGATGAACAGACAGGTCGATTTCGCATCTGGTACAACATCTACAAAGAGAAGTACAGGGATGGATCAGCTCGATTTGCCACGATGGAGTCCAAGGACGGAGTCCATTGGATCCGGCCGCACCGAGTGATCGAGGATCCGGATCACATCAACTTTGGCGTGAGTGTGATCGACGAAGGTCCCGCCGCCAGTCCGATCTCGGAAAGATTCAAGCTTGCGTGGTGGAACGACGGAGGTCTGAAGCTAGCCGTCTCCCCCGATGGTTTCGATTGGAATCTGTGGAAATCCCATCCCCTGCTCTACCACAACCATGACATCAACAATATCTTCTTCGATCGGAATCGCAAAAACTTCGTCGCCACGATTTCCGTTTATACAACCGGTCCCACGTGGAAAGGGACGCGACGCGTCACCATGCAAAGCGCCAGCACCGATTTGCAGAATTGGTCCGAGCCGCGATACGTGCTAACCCCGGATGACCACGTCGACGAAGGTGAGACTCAGTTCTACTGCATGCAGGGGCACCTCATTCGCGGTGGCCTGTGGATTGGTTTGGTCAAGGTGCTGCGAGACGACCTGCGGGCTTCCGGGACTCCCGAGGGAGCGTTTGGTGTTGGGTACACGACTTTGGCCTGGACCCGAGATGGAATCAACTGGGTCCGCGATCTGGAACCGTTCTTCGAATCCGATCCCGACGTCGAAGCGTGGGACCACGCTCATGCATGGATGGATTATCAACTACCCGTCGGCGATGAAATCTTCATTTACTACGGCGGTTACAAACACGGGCACAAGATGGATCGGTGGGAAGGTCGCCAGATCGGATTAGTTCGCATGTTGCGAGATCGATACGTCGCACGGGTCGCTGGTGAAAAAGAAGGCTGGCTGAGAACGCCGCCGCTGGTGCTCACAGCATCACAGATGAGCCTCAATGCCAATGTCAACGGCGAGTTGCGGGTTCGGGTTCTGAACAAAGATGGGACACCAATGCCCGGCTTCGATTTCCATGATTCGGATCCTGTAACGGGCGATTCCCTGGAACACCAAGTTCAATGGAATGGAAAAACCACGCTACCGATCAACCTGCCGGTCCGGATTGAATTCCGACTCCGAAATGCGCAAATCTATGGTTTTGATCTGTCGAAGTGACCACGGGGCTTTGCAAAATGTTACGATTTCGTGAATGTTTCATTCGGCCTTCCAACCATCCGGGCCAGGAGAAAAACCATGTCCACCCGATGTGTCATCTCCAAAGTTCTGCCAATCGCGTTTGCGTTGTTGATTCTCGTTGGCCAGTCCGCGAACGGTCAAAACGATAACTCGGCGCAGCAGACCGCGAGCAAACCGGCGTCACCCGACAAGAAGCCGAAGGCCACAGACGATCCTTCCGACAGCGATAGCCCACAGGAAACGGAAGTGATCGAAACCACGCATATCGAAGTTGATCCGATCCGCCTCGAACTGGGCCGTCAAGGCAAGATCGAGACAATCGCCATGGACCGCCGTGGCCGTTTACTCGTAGCACTTTCCTGGGCGGCCGACCGCCCGCAACCACCTTCGAAAGGCGACACCAAAGAACCGAGTGACAAAGAACCGGGTAACAAAGAACCGGGTAACAGCGCAGATAATCCTCAGAAACAGCAACGCGAATTACGACAGGAACCTCGCAAGTCAGACGAACCAAATCGTCAGCCAGAAGATCGCAAACAGAAGGACGCTGAAGCGGACAAGAAGGCGGACAAGAAGGCGGATAAGGAGCAAGACAGAAATAGCCGTCCGGCAGAAGACCCAAAAAAGAATCGCCCCGCGAAACGCCGTCGTCGCGATCAGCCGAAGCCTAAGGCCGGACCGCGCAACTATGCGATCAAGGTGCTCGATGCCGACGGCAAGATCGTTGAAACGTGGCCGATGAGCGACTTGGCGCCGAAATCGATTCTTGCCTGTGACGACGGCACGATCTATGTCGCCGGGGAAGGCAAGCTCGCCAAGCTTGACGCATCGGCGGAGGTGTTGAAGACACTCGATCTCAGCGAGGTTCTTGACGGAGCATATGTCGAGGCCCACCCCAGCGGGCTGGCGGCGAACGACCACCATATCTACATCGCTTTTGGCATCGGACGCAGCCTGCGGGCGACGGAGGACATCGTCCGCTTTGATCGCGAGTTCGGCGCGGCGGAGATCATCATCGAGAAACAGTTCGGTTGCTGCTCGACCATCGATTTGGATCTCAAAGACGACGTGCTGCTGATCGCTGAAAACTCGCGCCACCGCATGAACCGCTTTTCGCTCGATGGCGAACTGCTGGAAAGTTGGGGCAAGCGCGACCGCCGCGGGATCGAAGGCTTTGGGGCTTGCTGCAATCCGGTGAATTTCGACTTCGGACCGGACGGCGTCTTGTACACGGCCGAGTCCGGTCTGGGACGCGTCAAACGATATTCTCCGGAAGGCGAGTTCCTCGGCGTGGTGGGATTCGTCGATACGACGGAGTACGAAAAGGGGAGCGCTCTTGCCGCGGCATCGTGTTACATCCCGGTTGAGGTAGCTGCCGACGGTAGGCGGGTCTTCGTGATGGATATAAAAGCGAACGTGATTCGGGTGTTGGAGGAGAAAGAGGAGTAGTTTCAAATTCGTATGGACAATGCAGCGATAAAACTGATCGTCACGGCTGGTTTGTTGACCGCCTCGATGGTGTTGGCCAGCGACGCCCGGGCGGTGGACAAGGAGCTGCGCGTCGTCGTCATGGATCCTATGGCCGCGCCGTTGTCCTGTGCCTGCGTGAAAGGGATGGGTCAGCGCGACTACCAGTCGTTGGCGCGCCATTTGACCGACCATGTGGGGCGCCCGGTCAAGTTGATTTTCGAGGAAAGTCTCGATCTGGCCTACGGCCGCGTTGGCCGCAACGTTGATCTGATCATTGGCAAGCAGTCGGTGGTTCGCTTCGACGCTCGGCAAACGAAGACGCCCGTGCGCCTCGTCGCGCAGCTCAGCGATTTGCAAGGGAAAACACAACTGACCGGTGTGGTCGTCGTGCGAAAGAGCGATTCCGCTCAGCGGCTGGCGGACCTGACGGGCCATACTGTTGTGCTCGGCCCGGCCGAGGACGAAGAAACTCACGCCGCCGCCAAGCGATTGTTTGCGCAGCACCGGCTTGATCGCGCGACCACGTTGGAGACCGCTGACAGTCTGGAAGCCGCCGCGTATGCGGTCATCGATGCAGAGGCCGATGCGGCTGTCCTGCCGGAGTTCATGCCGCTGTTCCTCGAAGCCTGCGGCAAGATCGAACCGGGTGCGCTACGCGTGGTCGGCCGCACTCGGCCTGTACCGTTCGTCGGCGTGTTCGCGTCCGACTCGGTGGATGGCAAACTCGAGCAGTCGTTGCTTGGATCGCTGCGATGCGTCGGGGATGACGCGAAGCTGCTAGCCGCGCTGGAATCGAAGCTTGGTTTTCTAGGACCGCAGGAAGTGGCCAAGAATAGTGGCAGCCACGCTCCGCGTGCTGTGGCTCCTTTAGCAGACGGCCCACGGAATGTACCCGCTACTTCGGTTGCTGGCTGGGCCGATTGGCGCGGACCGTACCGTCGCGGTCTCAGCGCTCACGTGCCGAAGCAACTACCTGACAAGCCGCGCGTCCTTTGGTCTGTCGAGGTGACGGGCCCCGCGCTCGCCGGGATCAGCGCCACCTGCGACTACGTCGTCGTTCCCGACAAGGACGCCGACCTGGAACACGATCTCTTTCGCTGCTTCGACGCGCGCACCGGCCGCGACCTCTGGACGCTTAGATACCGCTCCGCTGAAAAGGTCGACTACACGAATGCACCGCGGGCCGCCCCGGTCCTTCACGATGGCTTGGTCTATCTGCAGGGCGTGTGGGGAGAACTCCACTGCGTCAACTTGAAAGACGGCCGGATCGTTTGGAAAACCAACTTGCTCGAAGCGTTCGACGCAGAACCGTTGACATGGGGCTATAGCGTCCCACCGCTGGTCATGGACGAGAAGTTGATCGTCGCTCCCGGCGCGAAAGACGCCTCGATCGCGGCGCTCGATCTGAAGACTGGTGAGGTCATCTGGAAGACGCCCGGACATGCGGTCGCTTATTCGGCGTTCATCGCGACGACGATCGGGGGAGTACGCCAGATCGTAGGTTATGACGTCGCGGGTCTAGGCGGTTGGGAGCCCAGGACCGGTCGGCGGCTGTGGGAGATGGTCCCGCCAGGCCGGTCGGATTTTCATGTGGGGACCCCGGTGGAAGTCGACGGCCAAATTCTCGTGGCGACCGAGAACAATGCCACGCGGCTGTACGAGTTCGCCGACGGCCGCATCCGACAGGCACCGATCGCCCTCAATGACGATCTCGCTCCCGATACCTGCACGCCCGTCGTCGTGAACGACCGAGTCTACTGCTCGGCCTACGGCGAGCTGTTTTGTCTCGACTTGAAAAACAACCTGAAGACTGTGTGGAGCGTCCCGAACGATCTGTACTACGACCACACAAATCTGATCGCCGGCAACGACCGCGTGTTGATCTGGAACACGTCCGGCGATTTGATCCTGATTCGCGCCGACGTGGATCGGTACGAAGTCGTCTCGCATCTTCGACCGTTTGAGGGAGAGGTGGAATCGGTGTCTCACCCGGCGATTGTCGGAAATCGACTTTACGTCCGTGTTGAGAAGAAGCTGTCATGTTTGTCATTGGAGACGAACGACCAGAACTAATTCTTCCCTAACAAGGAGACTCACTATGTCATCTCTGAACCGTTCCTCACGCCGCCGATTTCTGACCGATAGCGCACAGGGCGCCTGCTCGCTGGGAATCGTCGGAGCGGTCGGCTCTCTGACGACTCAGAACGTCCGCGGCGAGGAAACCGTCAAGCCGAAATACAAGATTCCCAAATATAAGATCACTGCCCAGTTCGAGACAAGAGCGGTGCGCCCGCGAGGGATTGCGGTCGGATCCAATGGCCGCGTCTACATCGCCTCAGATCGGCAGGTGTTGGCGTTCAATGCGGCCGGCGAACCCGAAGGTGCCATGAAGTTCGACCGCCCAGTCCGCTGCATCGCTACGCGCAGCACGGGCGACGTGCTTGTCGGGTTGGCCCATCATGTCGACGTGCTCGACGCGAATCTGCACCGCAAGCAACAGTGGGCATCGCTCGGCAACGAGTCGCTCATCACAGGCTTGGCCACGGCGGGCGAGGCGACCTTCATTGCCGATTCGACCGGGAGGCTTGTCTGGCATCGTGGCACCGACGGCACTGTTATGGCCCGAATCCGCCGCACCGCAGCCGGGTTCTCGTCGCCGCTGGAGTATTTCACGCTCGCTGCCGGCGGGGAAGGCAAGCTCCACGTGGCCAACCCGCTACGGCATCGTGTCGAAACCTACACGATCGACGGCGAATTCGTTTCAAGCTGGGGCCAGCGTTCGCGCGACCTTGCCGGCTTCAGCGGCTGTTGCAATCCGGTCAGCCTGGCGGTCTTGTCGAAGGGACAGTTCGTCACGGCCGAACGAGGCCAGCCGCGTGTGAAAGTCTACGATTCGGCGGGCCGATTCGAGTCGCTGGTGGCGGGCCCGGATGATTTCGAAAGCAACGCAATCGCTTCATTAGACGACGACACTTGTAGTCTTGGTGGAATCGACCTGACCGTCGACTCTCGCGACAGGATTTATGTCCTTGATCGCGTTACGGGAGTTGTCCGCATCATTGTCTGAATGTAATTCGACTGTCCTAGATTGGTCCCCTCTCCCTCTGCAGACTTTTTCGCTTTGGAGGTTTAGGAGAGCCTTGAACTTGCCCTTCTCCCTTCGCAGACTTTTTCGCTTTTAGGCCTCTCTTGCTTTAAGAGGTAAGATCCAGTCATCTCTCCCTCCGGGGGTTCTTCGCCGAATTTAGTGGGTGATTGTGGGCGTCAGATGGAGCTTTCCGCAGTAGAAGAGAATTCGAATTCGATAGTTCTCGAAGGATCGGAAGCCGCGAGCGGCCGACTTAATGGCCTGGATGCGGCTGTTGA
>PVBE012339251.1_pt1 | contig 27049 bp, 28 predicted proteins | sample 1631181 | NCBI WGS metagenome assembly PVBE01 (sample SAMN08397723, study PRJNA350692) | Marine metagenome, whole genome shotgun sequencing project. | isolation source: water | place: Pacific Ocean | collected 2012-04
CACTCGTAAGAAGGCTACTCGCAAGAAAGCTCGCAAGAAAACTACTCGCAAGAAAGCCACTCGTAAGAAAGCCACTCGTAAGAAGGCTACTCGCCGCCGTCGGAAAAAATAAACAATCGTTATTCAACCTCGGACCACATGGAAACGACCCCAACAGGGGTCGTTTTTTTTATATAACACTGGATACAAAAAGAATTTCATGGCATAATGCAAGTTTGTCATAAAACCCTTAACTTTTTAATAGAAGCAGATTGAAGTAATACCAATGACACATATTATTGCAGAACCATGTATTGGAACAAAAGACACGGCATGCGTAGATGTTTGCCCAGTCGACTGCATACTTCCAATGAGCGACGACGCTAAATTTTCAGAAGTTGAAATGTTATATATCGATCCAGATATTTGTATTGATTGTGGGCTGTGTGTTGACGAATGCCCCGTTCAGGCAATTTTCCCAGAAGAGGATTTGCCTGAAGAATGGCATAAATATATTCAAATAAACATCGATTACTTTACTTGATGTTCAGGCTCACACACCACTTGGCGTATTACGATCTTCTGTCCAATCTTCAACCTTGTTCCCGAGACTTAATTCGCTCGGTAACGTTTTGCGATAGCCAAGTTTTCGAACAACTTCAAGAACATCCGTCCATGTTGGAAACGTTCTTCCGTTTGCTTCCTTGAAAGCGTTAATCGCAACCAAAAACATGAATTGCTCTTGGTTCATCTCACCTTCTTCGGCTGCTCTTAAAAAATCAGACCTTCTTCTTCCAGGACCTCGTCTGCGATCAAGGTCGGTTTGCGATGGCTTACTCAAGTCCCGTCGGTCGATGCCGCTTCTTCGGTCGACAACATCACCAGTATTATCTGGCATTCCAGAATCATTGCCGCCTTGTCCCTGTTCTGCTGTCACATTGGTAGCATACCCCACAACCTAGAAACAACAATTATTTTGACCCACAAAAACACCAATCAGACCCACCAACCACTAAATATCGCAGCAGTTGTCCTTGGCTGGCTATTGCCGGGGCTTGGGCACATTTCTATTGGCCAGAAGCGACGTGGCTTTTTGATATTATTTGGAATTTTATTCCTTGTATTTTGTGGGGTATTGGTTGGTGGGATTGATGCTGTTGACCATAAAAACGATGGGCTTTGGTTTATTGCCCAAGTTTGGTGTGGTCCGATTGTTGTTGGAATTGACCTATTAAATCAAACATTCATCGCGCCCCTTCCAGTTGCTCAGCGTGCAACGCTTGTAGGATTAAGCCATGCAAATGAAATAGGAACACTCTTTATCGCGATGGCAGGGCTTATGAATTTTGTTGTTCTGCTTGATTTGTTACAGGTGAGTCATGAAGACGATCTTGAAAGGCGGGAAATTAAATCAAGGGGGAGCGAGAAATGTTAGCGTGGACACCATTTTTAGAACCAATGAATGCAATGCAGCCTGTGTGGTATTTGTTACTACTTCCAATGGCCTTTGGCATTTCGGTTGTGTATCGATCGCTTAGAGAATATTCATACACGTTATATTGGCGATCAGTTGTAGTGATGACAAGTCAGGTGGTTTTTGGAATTGTTGCAATAGCGATTATGTTGGGATTATTTGTGCAGTTTGTTATTCCACTGCTTAACTTGCCCTAAGCCACCATTCTTCAGGATTATCAGTTATTTTTTCCTTCAACACATCATGAATGTGCTTCAACCGTTGGCTGACACGAGATTCGCTGTACCCAATGGTGTTTCCTATTTCGAGCATGGTAAGACCTTCTGTATAGGTAAGAACAACGATGAGTTTGTCATATACTCCAAGCGTCTCGCACAGCCACGAATACAAATCTTTTCGTTCTACATCTTCGCACCCACGATTTTTAACTTCAATAGACATTGCCACCACCCCTTCACCACTATCGTTTTCTTCCGTTGATTGAATAGTTATTGTGGTTGGAACATGAAAATCTCGCATGACAGCGATGAATTCCTTGTCGTCAAGTTGCAAGGCGTGTTGCAATTCTTCGTCCGCAGGCTTACGCCCATGGACGGCTCTAAACGCTTCAATACCCCTCGCCAACATTTTTGTTCGAGACCGAGCAAGTCGCGACGCTGGGTCTTCACGACGAATAAAATCGAGCATTGCACCCTCAATACGAAGCCGTGCAAAACTTTCGAATTTATAGTTGAGCGATGGGTCAAATTTATCGATGTAATTATCAAGTGCAAAAAAAGCGACTTGTTTCAGATCTTCTTGTTCTACCTTGTAGAGGACACTCGCTGCGATTTTTGTAGCAAGTCGGTTAACAAAAGTATCCATGTAATGTACAAGAAGCTCTTTCCTTGTTTCTAAACAACCTGTTTTTTTGTAGTACAACATGGCTTCTTTCGCCCACGCCGCAAGTTCTTGATTACTAGAATTACTTCTCTGAGGCGGCAAAAAATCGCCGCCATCTGCTATTAGATGACTGACCATTAGGTTTCTTCCCTGAAACATGTTGCGATGTACGGGCGTAGCGACATTCGCTGCCCAGCATACTCTCATCGGCACCATCTTCATCAACCCCCCAATTTTTCTCAAAATAAACTATCCCGCGGGTCATTTATTGACCGTTTCTCTATAAATGACCCGCGGGGCAATTTATTTGTTGGCATTTGAGATGTTTTTGGGGTACATTTGTGGATTAAGGAGAAAAAATGCTTATACCAATCATCATCGCTGCAACTTCCACTGGCGCGTTTCAACCAAACGCATTCCATTTTCAATCCGAAATAGTTCCGTACCAAGACATGAATATAGCTGTCATAGCCACTGAATTGATGAAGTTAGAAGCAACTGGTGGCGAAAGGATGCATATTGTCATCAGATTTGACAAGCCAATTAGTAAAGTAACAAAAGAGATGTTGTATGAAGGCGGCATCACCATTCAACACCCACTTGGTGGCGCGGGATATGTTGCTGCGATAGACCCACAATTAATAGATCTTCGAGTTGTTTTTAATAATGCCGCTATTCAAGAAATTCGACCATTTGAATCAACATGGAAATTACATAGTTTTCTTGCTGATGGACGCGTGCCTACGTGGACTATGCCCATAGCAAATACAAGAGCGGCTCAAGTAGATCCAGTTGTTGCACTTTACGTAATGTTACACGAGGACGTGGACTTGCATCTTTGCAAACAAGATTTGACACAGGTGTTTGGCGGAAAGGTTCGCTCAACACTTGAAACAAACAACACAATAGTTGTTGAACTTCCCTATTCAGAAATAGACTTTCTTATCGAAGACGAACGAGTACTCTATATTGAACCCGCCCTTCCAAAATTCAGCGAACTCAACAACTCAAATCGAATAGTTACTCAGGCAGATTCCGCACAATCATCTCCATATAGTTTGGATGGTGATGGTGTGGTCGTTATGGTTTACGATGGCGGATATGGCTATTCAGGGCACGGAGATTTTGGTGGACGACACACAACTCGAGACAGCGCTGGTATGAGTGATCACGCAACACACGTGGCAGGTACAATTGGTGGTGACGGTTCGGGCAGTGGTGGTCAATATCGAGGTATGGCGCCCGCCGTTACGATTGAAAGTTACGGGTTTGAACAAGAGGGTGGCTTACAAGAAGGATTTTTGTATACCGATCCAGGCGATTTGGAACAGGATTACAGCCAGGCAATCAATAGTTACGGCGCCGTGCTAGCGAATAATTCCATTGGAACAAACACGGCGTCAAACGGTTTTCCTTGTGAGTGGACAGGCGACTACGGTATTACAAGCAACTTGATTGATAGCGTTGTTCGCGGCGATCTTGGTGGTGATATCCGTATCGTCTGGGCAAACGGTAACGAGCGCCAAACGAGTAACTGTGGTTCAAACTATAACACCACAGCGCCCCCAGCATGTGCAAAAAATCACATTACAGTTGGTGCATTTAATTCTGAAGATGAATCAATGACATATTTTTCAAGTTGGGGTCCAACTGATGATGGTCGAATTAAACCGGACATCTCGGCTCCGGGATGCCAAAGCAACGATGATGGTGGAGTCACAAGCTGTTCTTCAAGCGGTGGCTACACGTCCAAGTGTGGCACATCGATGGCATGCCCAACGGTAACGGGTTTGTCCGCACTCATCGTGCAAGACTGGCGAAACCTTTACCCCGGCGAGTCCGACTTGATGAATTCCACCTTAAAAGCACTCCTTGCCCACACGGCAGAAGATAAATTTAACACCGGCCCTGACTGTCAGTACGGATACGGAAGCGTTCGAGTTGTTGATGCAATCGACCATATTCGTGCGGGTAACCATGCTGAACTAGAAATCTCACAAGGCGAAACAGTAGAAATGATGATTTTTGTGGAGCAACCAGGAGTAGTTAAAGCAACTATTGCTTGGGATGATGTTCCCGCAACACCACTGGTTATTCCAAGTTTAGTGAACGACATTGACATCGTTGTCGTTGATCCAAACGGAACAACGCACTACCCGTGGACAATTGACCCGAGCAATCCGGGAAACCCAGCAGTGCGTACCCAAGCGGACCACCTAAACAATATTGAGCAAGTTCAAATTGATGCGGGGCAGTCAGGTGTATATCGAATCATCATGACTGGATATAACATTGCGCAAGGTCCACAATCGTTTGGCCTAATGGCATCACCGATGCTCATTCAATGTTCTTCGAGTGGCATTGCATCTCTTGATCGAGGTAGTTATGCGTGTGGCGCGACGGTTGGTTTACAAGTTGTTGATTGTGATTTGAATACCGACGACGGTGTTATTGATACTACAGCAGTAGTGGTTTCTTCAACCTCAGGCGATTCAACAAATGTAGTATTAGTTGAAACAGGGGAGGCAACTTCTTCATTCGCTGGATCCATCGTGATTGGCACCGACATTGACGCTGGCGAGGGCGACATTTTGACTACAACGTACATTGACGCAGACGATGGTCAAGGCGGAACGAACGTTGAGGTTACAGATGTCGCAAATGTTGACTGCACAACGCCAGTCATAGGTAGCGTTGTTATTTCGGATGTGATGACACACGATGCAACCGTTTCTGTGACGACGAACGAAGACACGTCTATACGTGTTTATTTTGGTGAAACATGCAATAATCTTGATAACGAGGCAAACAGCAACCAAATGGGAACCTCACACGTTATTCAACTTACTGGGCTCAGTGATAACACTGCATATCGGCTTGAAGTGCACGCATCTGATGCTGCGGGCAACACTGTTGTTGATGACAATAACGGTTCTTGCTACACATTCGTAACTGCTGACGTTCCATCTTTCTTCACAGAGCAAGACAGTGGTTTTGATTTGGACGGTATGTCGGTAACGTTTACTCCGCACGCCAATGTTGACCAGTACCGTGCTTGTGCTGAAGCAATTACACAGTTTCCAACGGATCCAAATACTGGTTCAAGTATTTCTCTTGGCGACGACGATTATTCATCGGGCAGCACTGGGCAGCCAGTTTGGCTGTACGGCGAATCCTATTCATCGTTGAATATTTGTAGTAATGGACGAATTACTTTTGGTGCCGGTTCGACAGATTACACCGAGTCAATAAGCGAGCATTTTGAAATCCCCGGCGTTTCAATGTTGTGGGATGATTTGAACCCAGCCAATGGTGGTACTATTCGATATGCCACATCGTTTGTCGATCGAGTTGTTGTTACCTTTAATGATGTTCCAGAGTATTCCGACACCGGCAGCAACACTTTCCAGTGTGAGCTATTCTTTGATGGCGTAATTCGTTTGAGTTGGCTTGGTGTTGATTCCAATGATAATATTGTTGGGCTATCCGCAGGCGGTGGAACTCCTCAGGGCTTTGAAGAGAACGATCTTTCCACATCTGATGATTGTGGAGACCCAACCGTGCCTGGCGACGTGAACGGCGACGGAATAGTCAATGTGTCCGACATTCTTGCTGTTATGGATGCCTGGGGTCCCTGCGATGGCTGCTCTGCCGATCTTAATAATGATGGAATCGTCGATGTCGTCGATTTATTGGAGGTTGTTGGCAACTGGGGCTAATTACCTCAGAGATAATTGGACAGAGTGCCGTTAAATTGTCGCAGGGCGATAATTTTGACGGATGTCCGCGCTAGTAGAACATTTTGCCATTGCCACAAGCGTCCGCTTGGCGTAGAATTACGGATTCCAATTGGAGAATTACTTATGGCAAAACTGTTTTACACCCTAAGCGAAACGAGCAAATTGCTTGGTAAAACCGAGGATGAAGTTCGGGAAATGGCAAAATCTGGCCAACTTGAAGAGATGCGCGATGGCGATGAGGTTATGTTCAAACGAAAGCAAATCGATTTGCTTGTTGGAGACCGCACAGAAGATTTAGAGTTAGATATTTCACCGGGTGGCTCATCTGTTGGTTTTGGTCTCGCAGATTCCGCGGCGAATGTACCTGCTCCAACAATAGACGACCATTCTGATACTGAAGACTTAAGTACCGAAGGCAGTGGTTATGGAATGAGCGACAGTGGAACTGGGCTTGGGCTCGCTGGAAGTGCCGCTGGTCTTGATTTGGGCGGAAGTGGTTTTGGTTTCGAACTTGGTGATAGTGGAAGCGGTATGGGTCTTGATCTCGGTGGCGATTCAAACGCGGGAAGCGGAATTGCTGCAGCACTTGAGGGTGGGGAAGACGACGACTCTGCTGAAACGAGAGTTGCTGGAGTTATTGATGAAGAACTGAGTCTCGAAGCGGTTGGCAGTGGTAGTGGTCTTCTTGACCTAACAAGAGAGTCAGATGACACATCACTTGGCGCTGAATTGCTCGATGAAGTATGGGAAGGCGACGATAATAGCGATTTTAATGTAAATGCCTCTGGGTTATTTGAATCGGCCGATTCAAATCAACCAGAGCAAGCCGCGAGTGGTACACCAATGGGGCTCATGGTCGCACAGGTAGAGCAATATGACGGAAAATGGTCTGGTGCCGGAGTTGGTTTTCTTTTTGGGGCACTTGTTTCACTTGTTGCTGTCTTGGTTATGCTTATGTCAAGCATCATGGGCGTTTCACAAGAACTTGGCTCGCTAGTTACTGGTGATTTGATGATTTGGGGCGGCGGCTTTGCCGGTTTAGCGATTATCGCAGGCCTTATTGGAATGTTTATCGGTAAAGCAAGCGAGTAACGTTCTTGACACTTACAAGATATGGGTGGCACCAGTGGCTTACGATTACATGTGTATTCGTTTTGATTGCGGCATTTGTAATTTGGCTTGGATGGTGGCTGTTACTTGTTCCAATTTTGATTTTGTGGCTTGCCCTTGTTTCTTTTTTCCGAAATCCATGGAGACGAATTCCAAAAAACCTACCAACTGGAATGATGTTAAGCCCAGCCGATGGGGTCATTTCAGCAATAGAACATTTGGATTCACATGAAACGGTGGATGGCCCCGCGGTACTCATTCGAATTTTTCTTAGCGTATTAAACGTACATATTAATCGAGTTCCTTGCGATTGCGAACTCGATAAAACACTCTATCGTAAGGGTAAATTCTTAGACGCTAGATCAACAGAATCCGCAAAAGTGAATGAGTCAAACATCATTTTTTGTATGTAAATGGCGAAAGAATAGGGCTTAGGCAGGTTTCTGGAAAAATTGCAAGACACATTGTGTGCCCAATTAAAACCGGTGACACATTTTTACAGGGACAACAGTTCGGGATGATTAAATTTGGTTCGACAACTGAATTAATTCTACCAAGACCAGACAGCGTTACGGTGCATGTGAAAAAGGGTGGTGCCGTGAAAGCGGGTCTTACTAACCTTGCAACCCTCAACCCACAAGAATAATAGTTACTCGCCCCATATTTTTTGTAGAAGGGAAACAAAAGGATCATCGGAGTCGCTGTACATTTTAAGAACACCGAGCCCGCGTTCAACCATTTCTTGGTCGTGCAACTGGTGTCCTAAATAAGCGAGTAAAAAGCCGTATGTCCCAGCATCTCTTTCAGAATCAAGACGATTTTGAATAGTTACAGCGGCACGAACGAGTTCAATTCTTGGTGGAAGTAAATTTGAATCGTACTCAACATCAATCATTTCTGGTTGGAACGTCAATAGTGAATGCAACACATACCCCGCCGACAAATATAACCCCGCCCCAATGTCAGCATGCCCGAGACCAGCAGTTGCAAGTGGATGTCCATGAATAAACTGAAGCGCTTGGTTGAATCGCCTTTGTGCATTAAAATAATTTCCCTTTTTCAACTCGTCTTCGCCTAACTGAACAAGTTCATCAAACCGAGTCTGATGTTCTCCGGCGAACTGTCCTATTTGTTCACCGTGGCGGAGGGTTGCAGCAAGTGTGTCGATTGTTTCTTCGTCTAATGTGACTTCGTTAGAATCTGGTTGCTCTAACGTTTCGTTATCCAACGCATCTATTCCAGCGAGTTCATCTTGAAGCGCAAAATACTGTTCTTCAAGCCACTCTAAAGAATTAGGATTCTTTGTTCCATCGTCAGAAGTTTCGGTGATTGCACGATCGGCAACTGTTTGAAGCACTTTGTTGTATTGTGGTGAAACATCAACCTGTCTATTCACAGTCGTTTGGTCGAGCCGGTTTTCTTCGGTTCTCCATGGCTGGATAAGAACGTTTGATCCAATTCCATTATCCACATCTTGTGTGAGCCGCGCGTCATCCCATGCCGAAAAACCAAGCGCAGACGTTGGTCGGTCGGTTGTTTCAAGTGAAACACCAGTCATCGGAGAAGCTGCAAGGTATCCAAATGAATCCATACTACGGAGATCTCCAACCGGAATCGTTGATGTGGTGAGTGAGTCTTGTGTTGTTCCGTTGCCAAGCATTTGACCAAGGTTATATTGATTTACTTGCCTCTTTGACCATGTATCAGGATACGCAACTTCTCCCTTGCCTCCGTATTTTTGAGCAGATTCAGCGCTCCAAGCATGTGAGTAGGTGCGTATGTTGCGACCAAAAGACATTTGTTTTGGGGCAGTAGACCACTCATCAATAAAGTTTGGGTTGAAATAACTTCGGTCTCCCTGTGATAACCACTGCGCTGAAGGTTTGCTCCAATTATTCCAATACCAAGGAGAGTTGTAGAGAGCGTCTAAATAATCCTTTTCGTTATCGTCATTTGCAGCATCTGCAAGTAGTTGTGTACCAGACGTATCTCCGTACCCACGTCCAATTCCCTCGTTAAAGTCGCGACCACGAAGGACGCCTGTTCGCCTGATGTCGTTGTTTCGTACTCCAACAGGCAGATTTTCTTGTTGGTTAATTCGACCAAGTGAAGAAGTACTTTGGTCAAGTGCCCGCCCATCGCCGAGAGCCTCCTGCGCCAGAGCAGACGCGTTACAAAATGTGATGAGAAGTACTGATATAAGAATGCGATGCATATTATTGCTCCATTTAGGCGACATCCTACTTACACTATGCAACATGTCAAAACAGACACGATACGTAACAACGCCTATTTACTATGTGAATGATAGACCACATATCGGTCATGTGTATACGACAACATTGTGCGATGTGTATGCAAGGTCGATGCGCCTGCTTGGGCACGAGGTGTTTTTTCTCACTGGAACCGACGAACACGGCGTAAAAGTGGAGCAATCTGCTATCGAGAAGGGTGTTAAACCGCAGGAGTTGGCGGATCAAATTGCCGCAGAATTTCAATCGATTATGGGAATGTTTGAACTTTCGAATGACGAATTTATTCGAACAACAGACCCAAAACACACAAAACAGGTGCAATCATTTATTTCCACGCTACTTAATCGTGGAGATATTTATCTAGGAACCTTTGAGGGCTGGTATGACGCAGGGCAAGAAGAGTACCACACCGAAACAAATGCAAGGGATGTGGATTATAAATCTCCAATCAGCGGAAAACCGTTGGTGCGAGCGACTGAAAAAAATTATTATTTCAAACTAAGTGCTTACCAAGATCGGTTAGAAAAATTATTCCAGTCAAACCCAGAGTTTGTGCGCCCGGCAGGCAGAAGGAACGAAGTTCTTGGCCGTTTACGTGAAGGTTTGCAGGACGTTCCCATTAGCCGAACGAATTTTTCGTGGGGTATTCCAATGCCAAATGATCCAGAACATGTTATTTATGTTTGGATTGATGCGCTGTTTAATTATATTACAGCGCTTGGTATTGGAGATAAATCAAGCAACGAGTATAAAGAACGAGAAAAATATTGGCCTGCCTCCTACCACATTATGGCAAAGGAAATACTTTGGTTTCATGCAGTGATTTGGCCCGCGGTTTTGATGGCACTCGAATTACCACTTCCAGGATGTATTTATGCGCACAGTTTTTGGATTTGCGATGGAAGGAAAATGTCTAAATCGCTTGGCAACTTTATAGATATTGAAACAATCGAAACATACGTGAACAAGTATTGTATGGACGCTTGGAGATACTATCTTGTGTCGCAAGGTCCACTTGGGGCTACGGATGCGGATTTTGCTACCGAGAGATTCCACGATATTTATAACGCACACCTTGTAAATACGGTGGGTAATTGCACTAGCAGGGTAACTGCTATGATTGGAAAATATTTTGAAGGTGTTGTTCCATCTGAAATGTCCGGTGACAAACGAATCACTTTTGGTGATTTTGATTGGGTTGAAAAATGCCGTTCTGCAACAACCAAATGGTCCGAAGCAATGGAGAACTTTTCAATTGGTACCGCAACCGAAATAGCGATGGGGTTAATTCGCGATGTGGATGTGTTTATTAATGACACAGCGCCGTTTAAACTTGCAAAAGATGAAGCAAAACAAACAGAATTGGCTGCAATTTTGTATCAATGTTTGGAAACGTTACGAATTGCTTCAGTGTTATTAACACCGATTATTCCAACTAAAATGATTGCGTTTCGCCAAGCAATCAGCGTAGAAGAAAACGACGCTCTGCTTGAAGAGGTTACAGTTTGGGGTGGGTTAAAAGCGGGTTCAGCCATCACAAAAGTGGCACTGTTCCCTCGAGAATGACCCGCGGGGTAATTAATCTTAGAGCAGGGACAACCATAGGCATGTGGTTAGATATGTGTGATAATCGAATATGCCAACGGGGGTCCGCCCCTACTTATTCTCTATCGCCAACGCCAGTCATGGTTGGCCCGGGAACGACACCATGTGCACGAAGAGCGTTCGAAACGACTTCATTGCTTGGATCAATAATCCACGCTTCTTGCCAGTATGAAACTGCAAGTGAGTCATCGCCAAGACGTTCGGCGAAAGAAGCCGCAACTGTGTAGGGCTTTGCATCTGTACCATCTGCTATATCGATGGCTCGATTGATTGCATCGGTAGCGGAGTCTGGATCATCAAGATCCATTGCGTACTGTGCGAACAGTGTCCAGCTACGAACGGTCTGCTGTTTTTGTGCCCTTTTCTCTAAAAAAGAGAACAGCGCGTTTCGTTCGCCACTTTCCAAAAGAGATTCAGCATATAAATCAGCGATTTTAGTGTTATTTGGTCGCAACGACCCAGCAATTGCTAAGCACTGACCCGCCTTCTGTGGATTACCCATTTCCATATAACACCGGCCAAGTTGGTATTGAGCTTTCCAGTCGCCTGGATGTTGCTCGGCTGATTTTTTAAACGCATCAGCAGCATCTGACCAACGTCCCTGCCACATTGCGAAACTTCCACGTTTATGCAGAGATTGGTTACTTGGCTGGTTGCATCCGCCAATCAAAAGAAATAGTGATGTAAGGAGTGAACAAACGAGTGGCGTTGTGTGTTGTTTCATAGCAAATCTTTCTCTCTATGTTTACGATGAAGAATGGATTGATGGCATGATACGGCAGCAACCCAATCACTGCATACAACATCGACACTTTACACAAGGAATATTGATTTACTGATATGTGGGCTTAGGGAAAATTGCCAAACTCAACCCCTAATCGTATGGTACGCTATGGCTGAAACGATATTTAGGAGTTAGTTATGGCAGCCCCAACGAAAGAAACACCATTTCCTACGATTATTCTCCAGCATGATTTGCCCGATGGCACATCGCATTTTGACTGGTTACTCGCGGCGGATTCAATTGGCGAGAAGTCCCTCATAAGTTTTCGAGTTCAAGAACGCCCAGATCTTTTAGACGAAAGTCGGTGGGTTGATTTAGATTCAAGGCCAGACCACCGACCAGAGTATTTACACATTGAGGGCAAACTCGATGGTGATAGAGGGTCTGTGAAACGCCTTGCGAGCGGAAACATTTTCATGTGGAAGGAAATCCCAGGTGGATGGAACATGATGGTGACGTGGGATAGGGGAACAATGACGGAATATGAATTGTTATCAAGCGATGGCGCATTGGCGTTTAGGAGGATTTTTGAAGATCAATCTCAAGATCCACCCCCACCACTACCAAAGCCAAAAATTGGGGATGTTCCTGTTGAAGAAAAAGAAAACCCAATGGGGCTAACAAGAAAAATTACCGCATTTGGTTCCGGCAAAAAACAAGAAAGTACTTGGCAACGAACGCCAAACACAACGGGTACCGGCGCCACACATGTCCGAACGTTTCACAGTAAGTTGACTGACGACGCTTTGGAGTACATCGATACACAGGTGAACGCATGGCTCGATGAACATCCTGATTTTGAAGTTAAAATGGTAACAACAACAATCGGTACCTTTACGGGCAAAGTTAAAGAGCCACACCTTATTTGCCAAGTTTGGATTTAAGCGAGAACCATGGAGCGGGATGATTATGTTTGTGTTTGCCACAGGGTTTCTCTTGGAAAACTGCAATCGTTTATTATGAGAAAAAACCCAAAAGTTGCCTCGCAACTTTCAGAGTGTCTTGGTTCAGGAACATCATGCGGTTGGTGCATTCCGTTTTTAGAGAAATTGCACAAACAACATTTATCGGGTGAAACAATGGAACTTACTATCGGTTACGAGGGGTATACAAAACGCCGTGAAGTGTATAAACAGAAGGATTGTGCTAACGATACAAACCAGTAGGCTGGAAGGTTACCCTCTTGTTTCGGTATCGTTGGTGTAGTCTTGTGGTTCGTTGAGCACATCTTGTATCAACTCTAGGCGGTTAACTACAACAGACATGGATTCTGGCCGGTTATTTGCATTTGGCTGTACGCAATCCATAATTTGCTTCGATAGCAATGTGTGTATTCGAGAGTTACGTTCGTGTGGTGGAACTGGTAATTCAACCTTATCAGCATCAACCGCGCCAGAAACAAGCCTATCAGTTGTATTTTTGGGAGGCATTGCCGTTGGAATAACTTCACCTACTAGAATCCAATACATCATTGCACCGAGGTTATAGATATCAGTCTTTGGCGTTATTTCACCGCGATGGGCTTGCTCTGGAGCCATATATCCCGGAGTACCCTGTATTCTCTTCTTGGTGGTTCCAATTGCACAGGCCTGTCCTAGATCAATGATTTTAACTTTGTACCCATCGTCAACTAGAATGTTGTTCGGTTTAATGTCTGCGTGCACAAATCCGCGACCATGCATGTGGTCTAGCCCCTTTGCAATTTGCAAGAAAACGTTAACCGCCTGTCCGTGGTTTCTTGGTAACTGTTGATCTAGTGTGGTTGCGTCAATTAATTCCATAATCATTGATACAGCTGTTACCTTTAGTTTTTTTCTATGCTTAACAAGCTTGCGTATTTTCCGAATAGCATCGTGATCTAGTTTTGAACCAATTGCATATTCTTGATCAACCTGATCGAGGAATCGCTGCGATTTTTCATCGGTTTTTTCTACATATTTAAGTGCAGAAACCTGTTTGTCCTTAGGGTTTTGAACCGCGTAAAGAACAGACGCCGCACCCTCGCCAAGTCTCGCAAGAATGGTGTATTGTCCAATTTTCCTCGGTTGTGCATTTGATGGCGTCATATTTATCAGTAACATTCCCCAACCCCGTAGTGGTGAGGCAAAAAGGGGACAGTAGAGTATCCTAATTAAACCCACGCGGCAACTTTTGCACCCCTAAAACCCCATTTTATTGGGCTGGAATATCAAGAAGTTGGCTTTTGAATTTCGCTTCGGCGAAATAGGTGCCGGGTGAACTGGTTTGATCACCAAGTTCATGAGCAAGATAAACGTTGTTTGGTGCTATATGCAGGGCTAGTTGTAGCCGTTGGACGAGGTGGGAAAGGTGTACGAGTTGTTGTTCTGTAAAGGGTCGGCGATTTCCGTTTCCTACTAAGCAGATACTAATGGTTTCATCATTCCACAGTGGCGCATCGTGCTTGATTGGTTTTGCTCCAGCAAGCTGATTGAGCCACCGATACCCAATATGAACAGTCCCATCGCCAAAACCGTTTCCGTTTCCAATGAGAAAGTGGAATCCAAGCCCACTTAGCCCAGATTCTTTGTGGGTTCGCTCTAATGATTCTGGGCTTCCTGCTGGTTGGCCAAGGTGATGAACTACAATTTTGTTCCAACTGGATTGCTCACCAATAGAGGACGCGATAACATCTTTATCGGGTCGCTCATCAATAGGGGCTAGTTTAGTTAACAGTATCCCACCACGAATAGTGTCGTCCCCTAGTTGAAGGGTGAAGAGTGCGCAAGGGATGACTAAGAAAAACGATGCCCAAACAATTTGAGTCCTTTTCGATAGCATCCGTGCTGAATTCCGTTTCATTCGTGGCAAATCCTTCGCCAGTGACATGATGTCGTCACCGCTAGGTAGTCTATCGGGCAAATGACCCCTTAGGACTTTACAAAGCCCAATATCGGACGCATATTTATTTTTGTAAGAACGAAATAAACCGAAAGTGAATCAATTTTTTTTACCGAGACGAGCACGAAGTGCTGGCCCTGGAACACCAAATGGATCTGGTTTCTCAGTTACTTGGGGACCATATCGCATTGTGTTGTATGCTTGAAATTGATTTCGTTGTTCGTTTTTGGCAAACAGAGTTCTTCTGCATCCACAAACAGAAAGACAGATAGAAACGAAAAGAATAAAACGGACTCGGCGTGCCAATCGCATAGTTATATGTTACTCATTGGTGGGGAGTTGCGTAAGAACCTCATCTATAAGCCCATACTCCAGCATTTCATTGGGGTCGAGCCATTTATTTCTTTCACAGTCATCATGAATTACTTGTTGGTCTTTTCCGGTGGCTTTGGCGTAAATGGCGAACAGAATGTCACGCAATCGAAGCATTTCCCTTGCTTCGATTTCTAAATCAGTTGCCTGTCCCTCTAAAACTCCACTAAGTAGCGGTTGGTGCATAAGGTTTTTGGAATTTGGCAAAGAGAACCGTTTACCTTTGGTTCCACTTGCTGCAATAACCGATCCCATCGAAGCCGCTTGCCCAATGATGTATGTTGAAATACCACATGGAACAAAGTTCATAGTATCGACAATGCCTAGCCCAGCAGTAACGGAGCCACCCGGCGAATTGACGTACAAATGGATATCCGCTTTAGAATCCTCGTTTGCTAGATATAAAAGTTGAGCAACAACAAGATTTGCCGACTCATCCATGACAGGGCCACCCATAAAAATAATGCGGTCATTTAATAGGCGGGAGAAAATATCGTAAGAGCGTTCGCCGCGTCCTGTTTTTTCTATGACGATAGGTACAAGGGTTGACATCGTTATTAATCTTTCTTCTTGTCTTCGTGTTGTTCGAACACCTCGTCAACAAGACCGTATGATTTTGCTTCTTCCGCGGTGAAGTATTTATCTCGCTCGCCATCTGCGGCAACGGTTTCAAACGACTGGCCGGTATGGTTTGCTATGATTTTATTCAGTGTTTTCTTGGCGCCGATTATTTGTTCTGCTTGAATTTGAATGTCAGTTGTTTGCCCAGTTATTCCGCCATATGGCTGGTGGATCATCACCTTTGCGTGAGGCAAAATGTGCCGCTTACCCCTTTCTCCTGAACACAACAATACGGCAGCCCCACTGTAAGCACGACCGATGCAATACGTTGCAATATCAGATGATATAAATTGCATCGTGTCATACATGGCAAGTGTGTCATCGACCGCGCCACCGGGGCTATTGATATAGAGGTTTATTTCTTGTCCACGTTTTTGGTCCTCTAAGTAAAGCATTTGCATCATGACCCGCGCAGCCGATGCTTGATTGATTTCGCCAATCAAGAAAATAACGCGATTTTCAAGCATCAACTCATCAAGAGTCATTTCTCGAGTGCGCTGATATGCAGACGCCATAGTTTGGGGGGGTTGTGAACCGTTGATTGCTCTTACGAGATCAACGCTGTTGTTTGGATGAATTAATTGTTCTGTCATAGTATAAATAGTGTTTCCTTCCGAAGTGTGGCATCATAGCAGGAGGTGTTGATTGCGGTTTTCTAAAAACGATTACTTTGCTCAACGATTGGTGGCCCATGTGTGTCTGCCGGATCACCGTCTCTTGTTAGCGGGAGCAAAATAATGCATTTTGTGCCACCTTCGGCAGTTGCAGTCAACTCAATCGTTCCGCGGTGTTCTAATACTATTTTTTGGGCTACGGCTAGCCCAAGCCCTGTACCGCGCTGACCCTTGGTGGAGTGAAAAGCTCGAAAAACTACGTCTTTGCTCTCTTTGTCTATTCCACACCCGTTGTCCTTAATAGTGATATTGAGTTGTTCGCACGAAGGGGTGATGGTTACATCGATAGAAACAAGCCCCGTTTTTGACGGGGAAGCATCGATGGCATTATTAAGAACGTTTAGAAGAACTTGTAAAATCGCCGTTGCATCGATTGGCACTGGCGGCATGTCTGAGTTTACCGAAATGCTAAGGGCAATCCTTCTTCTCTCGCACGCCCCACGAACTAACTCCACTGCATCTTGAATAATAGAATCAATTTGCACAAGTGCGATTTCTATAGTGCTTGAACGTGACCACGCAAGCATGTTAAACGTGAGCGCATAGACTCGGTCTAGGTTACGAGCGAGTATAGGCCAGCCCTCTCGAGCAAGTTTGAGGTCCCCGCGACCAAGTGCTAGGTCGATAGCTCCCGCTCCGCTGCGTAATCCTTGGAGCATGTTTTTAACACTATGACTGATTGATGCGACCGTTTCCCCCATTGCCGCAAGGCGTTCGTGTTGAAGCCGGTTATGCGCGAGAAATGCAGTGAGTAACGCCAGACCACCGTGACCGCAAGCAGTTGATAATAATTCCAACTCGTTTTCAGACCACTGTCGTTTTTCAGAGGTTATTTCAAGGAGAATTGCACCAAGAACATTTCCGTGTGCGATTAGTGGCGCGCATAATGCTGAGCGAACGCCACTTTGGATAACTCCTTTGTCATGCACAAATCGTACGTCTTGTTTTACATCTGGAATTCGTATGGATGTCTGCTCTTTGCAAGCATATACGATGATTGCCTCAGAGAAAGCGGATGCGTTGTTGTTAAGTTTTTCTTTTGTTGCCTCAACCGTTGTGCCAATTGCATTTGCATCATCAAACAAGACACCCACACATCGATCTGGTTTTAATTCGTCAACAAGGACTGCAACAAGGTGTCGAAGAATAGCTGTAATATCAAAAGTGCCCGCAGTTGCAGCAGCTAGGCGGTGCACTAACCGGAGGTGATTTTTTGCCGCCTCAAGTGAATGAGGAGAAGTGACAACAATAGATTCTGCGCTTGTATCAAAACTTGTATCTGCAGCAAGTTCATTTTGTAATGCTATGGTTTGCTCTGAAATTCTAAACAGGGTTGCTCCACACCCAACCTCATCGCCAATCCTAAGAGAAATGCGCTGGTTAAGAAGCCGACCATTTAAAAAAGTGCCATTGGCAGAATCCAAATCGTGTAGGTACCATTTTCCATCATCTGGTGTTAATTCTGCATGCCGGCGGCTTATCGTTGGGTCGCTCAATGGCAATGCCTCCGAAGACCTTCCAATCAACTGCGGTTCGTCGGGCGGTAGTGGAAATATTCCACCAAGATCCGGTCCTTCTATCACTTCAAGCACCAACATACCCACATCCTATCACGGCAAAGCGCCAAGTGATGTTCTTGGTGGAAGTGAATGGTGAGCACATGCTAAGATGTGCGAATGGCAAAGCAGCCGATATTTGATGCGTCGATGCGTATGGTCATTCTGCACGGTAAAGAACAGTTTTTGATGTCGAGATATACTGAGGACCTTGAAAAAATTCTTGCTAATGAATTTGGTGAAGTTGACCGAGTTTTTTTTGATGGAGAGTCTATTGATTTAGCAACAGTTCTTGATGAAGTGCGAACATTTGACTTAATGATGCGGCATAAACTTGTTGTTGTTGATAATGCCGATGCTTTTTTAGCAGCAAAGGGGACAGATAATAAAGCTCCAAGAAAAGCAATGGAACGGTATGCTGAATCGACGGTCCAATCCGCAACACTACTGCTACGAGCGTCAACTTGGCGACCAGGAAAACTAGACAAATCAGTGTCGAAAATTGGACTAATTTACAAATTACAAAACTATAACGAAACAGATACTGTGCGATGGTGTGTAGCTCGATGCAGTAAAGAGCATGGTTGCACTCTTGACCCACAAGGCGCTCAACTTCTTGTGCAACGAATCGGCCTGTCACTTACACGTCTTGATGCTGAACTTGGAAAACTGTCATCAAAAGTCGCTCCAGAAACAGCAATCGCAAAAAGCGATGTGGTTGAAATGGTTGGGTTAAGTCGCGAAGAGCAGGCTTGGGAAATCCAATCAATAGTATTAACAGGAAACGAAAGCGCATCAATTACAAAACTTCGCGAGCTTCTTGACATTTCAAAACAACCACGAGAACTGTTGATGTGGTCAGTTGTCGATTTAACAAGACGACTTAGCGCAGCGGCGTCCATGTTTCAAAGCGGTTCTTCGCCAGCAGAAATTCGTAAATCACTGAAACTATTTGGTGATGGTGGAAATCGTATATTGCAACTGGCAAAACAGCGAACTCCTAATCAACTTGCGAACCTCTTTACCGAGGCGGTTGCGGTAGACGCAAGAACGAGGAGTGGTTTACTTGATGGTCGAAGGGGTTTGGAACTTCTTACTTTGCGGATTTGCCGCGAAGCGAAGTAACTAAGAAATGAGTGAATTTCCAGTCATTTCTTTGGGTTTTTGAATACCAAGCAATTGCAGTAAAGTCGGCGCAATGTCAGCGAGGATTCCACCGCCGCGTAATTGGCAATCATGCCCAACTACATGAAGAGGAACATCAAATGTCGTGTGTGCAGTATCTGGGCCATCGGTTTCAACATTCCAAGTTCGTTCAGCGTTTCCGTGATCAGCAGTAATAACAATTGCTCCACCCATCGCGAGCACCGTATCAATAATTCTTCCACAACATTCGTCAACAACCTCGACAGCCCTAATAATTGCCTCAAGGTTTCCTGTGTGCCCAACCATATCCGCGTTTGCAAAATTCACGATAATAATGTTAGGGTAATTAGCCCCAGTTAATTGGCTAAGCACTCCTTGGCAGACATCTTCAGCAGACATTTGTGGTTTTTGATCGTACGTTGCAACATCGGTTGGGCTTGGAACAAGTAGCCTCTCCTCCCCATCAAACGGTTCTTCTTTATAATCGTTGAAGAAAAATGTGACATGTGGAAACTTTTCCGTTTCAGCACATCGAAACTGTCGCAAATTATTTTCTGAAAGCACTTCGCCCAATATGTTTTTCATTGGCTCTGGCTTATCAAACGCAACTGCAGACACAGGCAAATCTGTTTCGTAGTTTGTCATCGTTACAAAAAACAAATTGTTTATTTTTGTTCCACGATTAAAAGGACCCCTTGGAACGTTTGCCCATGCGTCATCACCGAACACAAACGCCCTACTTAATTCACGGGGTCTGTCGCCGCGATAATTAAAAAACAAAACAGCATCGCCATCCCGAACCAACCCTATTGGGTGCCCCTCTTCATCAACAATTTGTGTAGGTGTCACAAACTCATCGCCTAGTTGGCTGTCGCTTGAAGGATTAGCATAATATTTCGTAATAGCGGTTGATGCATGAAGTTCAGTTTCAACACTTGGCGTCTCGTCTTGCAAAGTATGAGAGGTTTTAGTACCAGTCATTGCTTCGTAAGCACGACCCACCCGTTCCCATCGATTGTCACGATCCATTGCCCAGTATCTACCCATAACGCTTGCAATTTTTACATTTGTATTACGAATTTTCTCTTCAAGTTGATCAACAAATCCAAGACCAGAGTTTGGTGAACAATCGCGACCGTCAGTAATGACGTGAATATAGATGCTTGTTTCTTTTGGTGCTGCATCAAGCAGTGCAAATAAATGTGCAATGTCACTATGTACTCGACCGTTGCTGACAAGCCCAACAATATGTAAGGCGTGTTCGCCACACCCAATCGAAAACGCTTTGGCAAGAACAGGATTGGTTTTAAATTCCCCGTTTTCGGCAGCGAGATTGAGACGCATGAGTTCTTGCGGCACAATCCGACCCGCGCCAATATTTTGATGACCAACTTCACTATTACCCATTACACCATCAGGCAACCCAACACTTTTGCCACATGTTCCAATCATTGTTGTTGGATAATACTGAAACAGCCCGTCAGCAACGGGTGTACTTGCTTGCACAATTGCATTGTGTGCATCCATTGAGTCATCGGGGTTGAGACCCCACCCATCACGAATGATTAAGACAACTGGTTTTTTGTTATCCACCATATACCTTTCGCAACCGTTTAAGACCTCGCATGTTTCTTCCTTTTGCTGTTCTTAGTGTATCGTCAATAATATGTAATACAGCAGCCGGACCACGTGTTTTCGATATTCTGTCCGCAATAAGAAGCAAATCATCCAGTTCATATGGTTTACGCAAATTATCAATAAGAACCTGCAGCGGGGCATCCTGTTGTGTGCCGATTAGTTGCCAAAGCATGTCTCGTTCAATCTGCGTAGGTTTTTCAAGTAAAGAAAAAGCCCAAAGAAATCCGTCGTTGTCTTGTTGTCGATACAAGGCGGGTAGCGCAGCCCTCGCAGTGGATGAATCAATTACAGTTTTGTTTGCAGCGACTTGCCACAACCCAACAGATACATCATCTTGCCCAATAAGGACGAGTGTTTTGATAGCCATTGTAAACATTTCGCTGTTTTTAGAATCCACCGCTTGTTGCATTTGTTCCTTGGCAACATTGGTTAGGTTTATGTAACCAGAAAGTTTTTTTGCTGGCTTGACAGTCCTTTTTACCGCACCAACCGGAGGGCATAACATGAGTGGATCACCAATCGTATTGACACGCCATGGCTTTGAGAGCGCGTGTTCTCCCTCGCCCCATCTCGAAGCAACCAAAAATGGAATATGGCTCATGGTTTTTCGCAACATGAGTATTGGGGGAACGAAAGCAGTAAGCATTGGTTCATGGGAAGAACCAACATACGCATACACACCCCTTGAAAGCCAAACTCCGCCAACACTCGTTGAAATAGCAGGAGTTTTTAATGACCAACTATGTAAAAAAAATAATGCTGAAGGAGTATCTAAAATAGGCAACCACATCGGCGATGTTCGCTCACCTGACATCTCCAAAAAATCAGCATTTCCCTTTGTAGTGAAGTACATCACGTCAGAGGTAACCCCACCCGATTCAGATTCTTGCAAATTGGCAAGTGTTCCATCCATAACTTCAGTATCAATTCCATATTTGCTCATTGTTTGTTGAACGTTGTCAAAACTATACATTTCCCACGCCCCAGAACTTGGATAAGTGTTACAAAACCAGTATTGATCCCGTTCTAAAAACAAACTACACATTGCAAGATAAGTTGATCTAGCTCTTGGTCCAAAAATCCATCCGGTCCATGCAAAGCGTTTACCATTTTCATCTCGACCAATAACATCACTTAGCGCAACGGGGTTGTTATCAGATGAAGCAAACGTTACGCGAGATGGCATCGTTTGGCAAAGTGTAATAGCGTCTACAGTATCGCCAAGGTTTGAATAATTAAGTCCCGTGCTCCGAAGTTCAGCGTCAATTGTTTGAAGCAATTCTGAAGTTTGCGATTGACCGAGTATGTCGTTACTGTTCCCCCATTCCAAAGGTATAAAAGACAGCAATTGTCCACGTCCAGCGGCAAGAGCAACGGCAGCTGTTCGGGCTGGGTCTTTTGTGTTTGTAAACACAACCCCAGTTGGTGGAATTTTAAGTTTTGTTAAAGCAGATTCAATAGAACTGTCGTCTCCCCAAGCCCTCGCAACAGCGAGTTCCATCGCGTGTTGTTTATCCTTTGTTCCTCTACCAACGGATTTTCTCCTCCAAACTTGTTCTGGGGAGAAACGTCGAATGAACTGTGAAGCAAACGGTTCTTCATCAAATAAAATTGGCCATCTTTCGGCCGTAGACCAACGAGAGATTTCGTCAAGATAGGTTGCCTCATCTGGCACAAGGACGACTTGGCTTAGTACCGGCAGGCTTCTTTGCATCTTTGCCGACCTTGCCCCAAGAAACATGGCTGCTTGCAAATCGCGACTTTCCACTTGTGTGTTTTGAAGTAATATAAGGGAAAGAAATAGAGGAGAAAGAATGGTCATCGGACGGGGTTCAATAATACATTGTCACGGCCAGGAATAAGGATGTCTGCAATTTCAACACACTCTTTAAATGATTCTTGAGCAACCTCAATGTCTGCGCAGTTTGATAACACATTCGCTTGTAGCAAATGCTCGCTTGTGGCAACCGTGTCACCACAAATTAAAATTGTTCTGCTGGATACTGGCAACAAAAGCCCACAGCTTCCAGCCGTGTAGCCCGGCAACGGAAACAAGTCAACTCCAGAAAGCACTTGGTCGGTTGCGGCTTCAAATCTACTTAGCAAATCTCTGTGTTGTTCTAAAAGTAACGTTAGTTCTCTGTCGCCTTCTGCACGTTGCAGTTCGTTGCTTAGAGCTAGCGCTGCCGATTGAATTTCTGGTTCGTTCATCAGCCAGATTGCTTGGCCAAGACCATCGAGTGTTCTTCTTCGATCAGGGTCAAAACTTGTAAGAAAAACGTGTGTAACCTCTGAAAGGTCAAATCCCCACCGTTCTTGCAAACGAGCGTTCATTATTTCTGGTGGTAATGACGGGTCAACAAGTAGTGTTGCGTTGCCGCTCTTAATTACAGTCGTTGTTGCATGCCCAGTTCGCATCGCGCCAGACTCATTCCAAAGGCGGTTCGATGGTAGTGTTCCGATGGAGACAATTCGCCAATCCATGTGTTACTCCATGTGTGCATCTTGTCCAAGTGAGTGTAATGAACTGTTTGGATCTTCTTGGAGTTTTTTAATTCGTTTAATAACAAGCGGAGGAATAATGGAGTCGAGGCGCTCGACATCTCCGCCAAGCGCAGCAATTTGCCGAATCAAACTTGAAGAAGTAAATGCATACGCTTCACCGGTCACAACAAACACCGTTTCCATGTCTGCCACTTGGCGGTTTGTAATTGCGAGTTGGGTTTCCATTGCAAGGTCAGTGACATTTCGGATTCCGCGAAGAAGCGCAGACCCTCCAGAATTTTTTGCAAAATCAACGGTAAGTCCGCCGTATTGTTCAACCGAAACTGGTGCAAGTTCGGGGGTTTTGGCAACAAGTTCATCGATGAGCGCTGTTGCTATTTCGACGCGCTCATCGAAAGGAAAAAGCGACAATTTGTCTGGGTTATGTCCAATCCCTACGATAATCCTATCAAACATACCCCTTGCACGCGATATAACATCAAGGTGACCGCTTGTGATTGGGTCAAAAGAACCAGCGTAGATAGCAATATGCTCTCTCATAGAGGTTAATTGTACGGGCAACCCGAGTAACCGTCACAAAACAGACAAAAAATGAACAAACACGTTTGCAGAACGAATAAATATATTCGACTGTTCGGTGATTGAAAGATTTCTCCTCTCCTCCATTGCAAAGGTCTACATCACGCGGTAGACCTATTCTCCCATCGGTCGATCCTCCATCGGCCAAAAAATAGGGTCCCCACCACATGGCGGGGACCCGTTTTTATTCAATAACCGGTGCAATCACGCGGTTGTGACTTGTGGAAAGTCAACAACGGTATCGTTAACGTGGTTGTATAAACTGGTAAATGTCATGATTGAAATACCAGCTACAACTTCAATTGCTGCTTCAGTATTGAAACCAGCGTCCATGAATGCCGCGAGTGTCTCATCGCTAACGTTTCCGTAAGTGTCCAACGTTTCGGCAGTGAAGTTGATGAGTGCTTGCGTTTTAGGATCATCGCTGTGGCGACGGCGAATATTGAGGCAATCATCTTCCGTGAGCCCTAACCCCGTTGAAACCATGGTATGCGCCGCTGTGCAGTATTCGCAGTGCATTTTTTCAGCAGCGAGTAATTGCACAACTTCGCCTTCTTGTGGGGTAAGACCACCGCCTTTGGAGCCCTTGCCCCACGCCATAAATGCCTCAAAAAGCGTTGGATGTGCAGCGAGACCCTTGTAAATGTTAATTTGCTTGGCCTTGAGAGGTCCGTTGAGCAAATCGGCACCTGCTCCGGTATCCGTATTTGGATCAATGTTTTTTAGTCGTGGCATGCTCGTTTCCTTCTGTGTTAGTAAAGTTAAAATATAGAAATGTCCCGATATGTAGATTATATCAAGACGTGTTTTAATTGCAAGTAAGTTCTCCGAGACCTGCGGTGTCTAAAATCATCTTGAAATTATCTGAGAAAACAAAATTATTTTCAGGAAATTCGGTGCCGGCCATGTTGTTGTCAATATGGCTGAAAAGGAGCTCGACACGACCAATTCGTTCCCATGCTTCGCCGCCCGCAATGCGCCTATCTATGGTTCCTGATGTTGACGCGCCTGCCGCATCAATACGATCAAGGGTTGCATCGTATCTAATAGTATCACCCGCAGTGACATCACAATCGAGCGACGCCGTTGCAATTTTTGCAAGGATAACTTTTTCTTTGAATTTTGACGTTGAGCCAACAAGAATGCCGGCGGTTTGTGCCATACCTTCAATCATGAGTGAAAAAGGCATTATGGGCTTTCCGCCAATTGTATGGTCGTGCAAAACGTCTTCGGCAAGCGAGACATTCTTGATTGCTACAAGCCGACTTCCTGCTTCGTGTTCGATGATGCAATCAATCCAAAGCCAGCGCATATCAGTTAAGCCGCGAGTTTAATTTCTACGAAATTCACGAGTGAATTAACGGTGATTAAGTCACCGATTTTGGAAATGCTACGATCTCCGTTTTCGATGGAGGCGAAGTCGACGTGCATCATGCGCTCTTTAAGCATTGTAAGTCCAGCGTCAGTTAAATTACCATCAGCAACCCAATCAGGATTATCGGTGAGATTTTCAGGGAATAGTTCGCCTTGAGATATTTTAAAATCGAAGGTTTTTTCAATTCGAAAGACAATATCAAGGAAGTCTATGGATTCAGCACCAAGGTCAGCAGTTAAACTAGCCTCTGGTGTAACCTCGTCCTCGTCTACGCCTAGAGCGTCGTCTAAAACTTCTTGGATTTTTTCAAAAATATCATCTCGGCTCATGACCGTCTCCTGTGTTGTAATATTAGGACATGCGAACGGGGCGTATAGTAAACCGTCCTGCGACTGCTGTCTGCGTTTCGTCCGTGTCATTTTTAAGAACTGTTCCAGTTCCTTTGAGTGAAATAGAACCGTCTGAGTTATTTTTAACGATTTGGATTTCGCACATGAGACGGTCACCCGGCTTGACCATTGCACCGTATTTAACAGCTTTCACTTCGCTTAAAACGAGCCGTTCGCCGTCTTTTGAGCAAAGTTGCGATGCTGCTTGCACCATTGCTTCAAGCATCATAACGCCAGGAAAAATTGGAAAATCAGGAAAGTGATCGCCAAGATACTCCTCGGCTTGTGTTACTTGCTTTATGGTCACAATCCGATTCTCGCTCTGCTCGAGGACTTGGTCTACAAGATCAAACTTCATAAGCCCCGAATTATACCCGCATGCAACCAATCCTGACCTCCAAACCCCTGTGTCTGACCCAAGCGTCTGACCCCATAGGGGCTTGGCAAATGGGCGAAATTTAGGTATCCTGTGGCGTTCTGTAGCCCCGTTTGAATAGGGCTTTTACACTGTTTTTAGAAATCTAAATCACGGATACAACAATGTCCACAAATGGCACAATAATTCAAGTCATTGGTTCAACATTTGACGCCCAATTTCCAGCAGATCAACTGCCTAAAATTTACAATGCTCTCGAAGTTGAAATTAACAATGCTGGCGAAAAAACAAAACTTGTTGGTGAAGTAAACAAGCACCTGGGTGGCGGATGTGTTCGCTGCGTATCGCTTGGTAGTACCGACGGCCTTCGTCGTGGGCAAGAGTGTTCAGATACAGGTGCACCTGTAAAAGTTCCAGTAGGAACCGGCGTTCTTGGTCGTGTGTTTAACTTGTTCGGAGAACCAGTTGACGAACGCGGTCCAGTGGCGCACGAAAAGCGTATGCCAATTCACGCTACGCCACCACTAATTTCGGAACTCAACCCAAACTCTGAAATCCTAGAAACAGGTATCAAAGTTGTTGACCTTCTTTGCCCGTTTGTTCGCGGTGGTAAAATTGGCTTGTTTGGCGGTGCTGGTGTTGGCAAGACCGTTATTATTCAAGAAATGATTGCTCGTGTTGCTCGTGACTTCGACGGATACTCAGTATTTGCCGGTGTTGGCGAACGAACACGTGAAGGCAACGACCTTTGGCTCGAAATGCAAGAAGCAGAATTTACAAACGACCAAGGCGAAACGGTTTCTGTTTTGGATAAAGTTGCGATGGTCTTTGGTCAAATGAACGAACCACCCGGAGCACGTCTTCGTGTTGCGCTTTCAGCGCTCACAATGGCGGAAGACTTCCGCGATGAATCTGGAAAAGAAACACTTCTCTTTGTTGATAACGTATTCCGCTTTACACAAGCTGGTTCGGAAGTATCCGCACTTCTTGGTCGTATGCCATCTGCAGTTGGTTACCAGCCAACGCTTGCGTCAGAAGTTGGTATGCTAGAAGAACGAATCACTTCTACTAATAAAGGTTCAATCACCTCATTTCAGGCTATTTATGTTCCAGCAGATGATTATACTGAC
>PVBE012814335.1_pt1 | contig 27047 bp, 24 predicted proteins | sample 1631181 | NCBI WGS metagenome assembly PVBE01 (sample SAMN08397723, study PRJNA350692) | Marine metagenome, whole genome shotgun sequencing project. | isolation source: water | place: Pacific Ocean | collected 2012-04
CTGGGGGACCTGGGCGTCGATCCAGGCTTGTTGCACGGCGTGTCCCAGCCCTTCGATGGTGGTGACTTCCTGGCCGACGACCGCCGCGGCCGGGAGGATGCAGCTCCGAACCGCCGCCCCGTTGAGGTGCACCGTGCAGGCTCCGCACAGGCCGACGCCGCATCCGAACTTCGTGCCGGTGAGGCCTACCTGCTCCCGGATCGCCCACAGCAGCGGGGTGTCGGGATCGGCTTCGATGCTGACGGCTTCGCCGTTGATGGAAAGGTCGAGCTTCACAGGACCGCCAGTCCCCGATGGGCCGGGTTGGCTCCCTTCAGCCAGGCGTCCCATTGGCCGTGATCGCTGGTATCGACGCCGTCGTTGGCGGCGCAGGTTCGAAGCCACGTCTGGAGGTCCTCGAACAGCTGGCTGTCCAGCAGATCGGGGTGTTCCATCAGCTGGGTGTGGATCACCCGGTAGATGAGCTTCAGTTCGGTCGCGTCGTAGCTGCTCAGGGGAGTCATGGCGCGCAGGCTAGCGTCGGGATCTCCGTCGGAACAGTCCTAGGATCTCCCCGAGTTCCGGATGCTTCGTGAGGGCGGCGACGGCAACGAACGCCGCGATGGCGGCAGCCAGGGCGGTGGCGTACGGGATGAGGAGCGCGCCGCCGCTGAGGTCGCGAAGCTCGAGGACCGGGATGAGGGCCCATACGACCCCGCCCATCACCGCCGTGGCGAGGCCCGACAGGAGCAAGGAGCGGAGGGTGACCGCGTCCCCGATGTCGCCTACGTGGCGCTTGAGGAACCAGGTCAGGGCCATCGCCTGGAACAGCGCCGACAGGGTGTTGGCCAGGGCGATGCCGCCGAAGCTCAGGCTCGGGGCGAGCGCGTAGCAGAGGCTCAGGTTCACGACCATCGAGCCGAACGCGATCCAGACGGGCGTCCTGGTGTCCTTGAACGCGTAGAAGACGGGCACGAGCACCCGGCTCAGGGCGATGTGGGTGAGGCCCAGGATGTGGAACGACAGCGCGTACGTGGTCATCGACGTCGAGGTCGCGTCGTAGGCGCCGCGCTCGAACAGGAGCGAGGTGGTCTCACGACCCAGGAGCAGCAGTCCGATCGTGACCGGGAAGCAGACGAAGCAACACAGACGGATCGAGTACAGGACCGTGTCGGCGACCTTCTCTTTGCTCCCCGCGGCGGCGTCCGCGGCCAGCGTGGGGAGGACCACCGTGGAGACGGCGACGGCGAAGACGCCCAGGGTCAACTCGAGCAGCCGGGAGCTGTACTGCAGGGAGCTGACCGCGCCCGAGCCCATGCCCCAGGCGACCGCCTGCGAGACCAGCACGTTGATCTGGTAGACGCCGGCGCCGAAGACGGTGGGGACGAGCAGCCACAGCGCCTGCTTGATCCGCGGGCTGAAGCTGAAGTCCGGCTTCCACCGGAACCCCAGCTTGAAGACGTACGGCAGCTGGAAGACCAGCTGCAGGGCGCCGCCTATGAGCACACCGACCGCGAAGGCGTAGGCCGGCTCCGTCATGCCCGAGGCGAGCGCGACGGCGGCCCCGATGACGGCGAGGTTCAGCAGGATCGAGGTCGCCGCGCTGACCCAGAAGATCCGCCACGTGTTCAACACCCCCTGCATCACCGCCGCCCAGGCGACGAGGGCGATGTAGGGGAACATCCATCGGGTCAGAGACTCGGTGAGCTGGAGGGCTTCGGGGTCGATCGGTTTGCTGCTCAGCAGCGAGAAGAGGCCGACGATGAGGCCGGCGCCGACCATGCCCAGGGCGGTGATGGCAGTGAGCGCCAGGAGCGACAGGTTGAAGAACTGCCGCGCGAAGCCGAGCGCCGCTTCGTCCCCTTCCTGCTGCCGCACCTCCGACAGCACCGGGATGAAGCCCGCGCTCATGGCCCCCTCGGCCACCAGGCGGCGGAGGAGGTTGGGGATTTGGAACGCGATTCCGAAGGCGTCGCTGCCGACGCTCGTGCCCAGATACCAGGCGCGCACCTGCTCGCGGACGAGCCCCAGCACCCGGGAGCCCATCGTAATGACGCTCATCGACGCGGCCGAGCGAAGGATCGACCGACGAGACTCTGCTGAAGATTCGGACATCGTCCTCTAGAATGCGGCCCGCTCAGGGTACCGGAGAGGATCGGAGGTCATGTGAAGCGCGCAGCATTCGCCCTCGTCCTGGTGACGCTCGTGGCCTGTTCGGACAACACGCTTCGAGTCATCTACGAAGAGGCGCCCCTGGCGGAGCAGCCGGACGCGCTGGGGCCGACCATCTGGGTCGACGAGTTCCAGCAGCGGACCGTGGAAGCGTCCGACATCCTCTTCGTCATCGACGACTCCTGCTCCATGGAAGACGAGCAGGAGGAGCTCGCGGCCAACTTCGACGCCTTCATCCAGCACTTCGACGGGACCAACCTCGACTTCCACATCGGGGTCACCAAGGGCGACTTGGAGCCGGGCGCGACGGACGACTGGGGCATCCTTGAGAACCTGCCCGACGGCACGAAGTGGATCGACGCGGACACCGCCGACCCGATCGCCGCGTTCAACGACATCGCGAACGTCGGCGCCAGCGGCTCGGGCGAGTGCGAGATGGGGCTGCAGGCGAGCTTCTCGGCGTTGCAGTACCAGGCCAACCCCGGGCGCCCCAACGACGGCTTCTACCGCGAGGACGCGCTCCTGACGTTGGTCGTGGTGAGCGACGAGATCGACCATGGCGCGGACGAGACCACCATTCCGTTGTTCCCGTCCTGCGACGGCATTCAGCCCAATGAATACATTCCGTGGTGGTCCAATTCCCTCAAGGGGGCGGGCAATCAGGACAAGCTGATCTGGACCGGGATCGTGGGCGCCCGGCCCGGCGGCTGCGACGCCAACGGCAACACCGCGGACGAGGGCGAGGGCTACTGGGATGTCATCGACGGCGTCGGCGGCAACCACCTCAGCGTCTGCAGCGATGACTGGTCCGAGTTCCTCACCCAGTTGGGCTTCGAGGCGGCCGGGCTGAAGACGTCATTCCAGCTGCGCCGCATCCCGCTCGAGTCGACGATCGTGGTGGAGATCGACGACGAGGTCATCGAAGAGGGCACCATCTGGACGTACGACCGGACGCGCAATGCGATCGACTTCCCGATCGAGTACGTGCCGGAGGAGCTGTCGATTCTGCGCGTGACCTACCAGTTGCAGGAAGACACCGGCTTCATCGTTCCCGACGACGACTAGCCCACACCCGCAACCGCTCCGCGAGCATCTTCTCGTAGCCCTGATCGCCGGGCTCGTACCACGTGGTCCCCTGCAGGGCGTCTGGCAGGTACTCCTCGTCGACGAAGTTCCCCGCGTAGCGATGCGGGTTCTTGTAGCCCTTGCCGTAGTCCAGCTTCTTCATCAGCGGCGTGGCCGCGTTCCGGAGGTGCAGCGGGACCGGCAGCGAACCGTGCTTCTTCACCGCGTCCGCGGCCGCGAAGTAGGCCTTCGTCGTCGACGATTTTGGGGCCGTGGCGAGGTAGATCGTCGCTTGGCTCAGGGGGTACTTCGCCTCCGGCAGGCCCAGGAAGTGGACCGCGTCCTTGCACGCCGTCGCGATCTGGATCGCCCGGGGGTCCGCGAGCCCGACATCCTCTGAGGCGAAGATCACGAGCCGACGGGCGAGGAACATCGGGTCCTCCCCCGCTTCGACCATGCGGGCGAGCCAGTACAGCGATGCGTTCGGGTCGCTCCCTCGCATCGACTTGACGAACGCCGAGATGCAGTTGAAGTGCTCCTCGCCGGCGCGGTCGTACAGCAGCGAGTCGTCGCCGAGCGCTTCGGCAGCCTCCTCGGCGGTCAGCGGCGGGAGGCCGAGCGCGCGAGCGCGGAAGTGGAGGGCGACCCGCTCGACCGCCCCGAGGCAGCGTCGCGCGTCCCCGCTGCTGGCGAGCACGATCCGCTTGAGGGCGTCGCCGTCGATCTCGATGCCCAGGGTGCCGACGCCGCGTTCCGGATCGGACAGCGCCCGCTGCATCAGCGCGACCAGGGCCTCTTCGGGGATGGGTCGAAGCACGTGCACGGCGCACCGGCTCAGGAGTGCGCCGACGACCCGGAAGCTGGGGTTCTCGGTGGTCGCGCCGACCAGGGTGACGAGGCCGGACTCCACGTGGGGAAGGAACGCGTCCTGTTGGGCGCGGTTGAATCGGTGGATCTCGTCGACGAACAGGAGTGTCCGGCCTTCACGCTTCTCCGCCCGGGCGACGATCTCGCGGACCTCCTTCACGCCCCCGAGTACCGCGCTGAACGGCTCGAAGTGGGCTTCGGTGTGCTGCGCGAGCAAGCGCGCGATGGTCGTCTTGCCCGAGCCGGGGGGGCCCCACAGAACCATCGACGTCAGCCGATCGGACTCGATCAAACGGCGCAGGGGCCGGCCCGGGCCGAGCAGGTGATCCTGGCCCAGGACCTCCTCCAGCGTGGCCGGCCTCATGCGCTCGGCCAGCGGAGTACGAAAGAGGTGAGGCAGTGCGTCGCGGGACATCGGACGGGACGCTACCCTACGCCGCCGATGTCAGGGACCAGCAGTCAGATCAGGAGCCGCCGCCGCCTTCTGAAGTACCTGCGCGCGGAGACGCCCCAGTACCTGATCGGCATCGCCGCGCTGTTCATCACGAACGCCTGCACCGCCGGCATCCCCTACCTCACGAAGCTGATCTTCGACGCGCTGGAGCAGGGCGGGGGCAGCGACCCCGATGCGACGGTGGAGAGGGTGACGATGCTGGCGGGGGGCATCGTGGGGCTGGCGCTGGGGCTGGCGGCGTTCCGCACGCTGTCGCGCATCTTCATCTTCAACGGTGGCCGCCGGGTCGAGTACGCGGTCCGCAACGACGTGTACGCGCACATGCAGAAGCTCGGCCCGAGCTTCTTCGGCCGCCTCGCCGTCGGCGACCTCATCTCGCGCACGACCAACGACATCACGGCCGTGCGCCTGCTCGGCGGACCTGGCGTGCTCAACATCACCAACACCGCGATCGTGTACGTCGCGGCGGTGACGCCGATGCTGGCGATCAGCCCGACGCTGACGGCGTGGGCGCTGGCGCCGCTGGTGCTGGTGTTCGCGTCGACCCGCTTCGTCGGCCCTCAGATCTACAAGAAGAGCTTCGCCGCCCAGGAGAAGCTGTCGACGCTGTCGGCGCTGGCCAACGAGTCCATCACCGGCATCAGCGTGATCCAGGCGTACGTGCGTGAGAACTCCCGGCAGGCGTCGTTCGCGGCCGCGTCGGAGGACTACCGCAAGGCGTACCTGGGCTTCGTGCTCTACCGGTCCGTGCTGCTGCCGATCCTCGCCGGCATGGGCGGCCTGGGGACGCTCACGATCCTGTACTTCGGTGGCTCCGCGGTCATCGAAGGGACGCTCAGCCTCGGCGACTTCGTGGCCATCATGGGCTACCTCGCGATGCTCATGTGGCCGACGGTCGCGCTGGGCTGGATGGTCAGCCTGTGGCAGCGGGGGCGGGCGGCGATGGACCGGCTGGCCGAGATCTTCGACGAGGAGCCGGACGTCGAAGACGCACCGGAGGTGGTTACCCCCGACTCCCTGGCCGGAGCGGTTCGGTTCTCCAGCCTCGACTTCGCCTGGGGGGATCGGCAGGTCCTGTTCGACATCGATCTCGAGATCCAGGCCGGAGAGCAGGTGCTGCTGGTGGGGCCCTCGGGCGCCGGCAAGTCGACGCTCGTCGTGCTCCTTCCGCACCTGTCGGCCATTCCCGACGGTGCGCTGTCCATCGACGGCATCGACGTCAATGCCCTGCCGATGCGCTGGCTGCGGCGACGGATTGCGTTCGTGCCCCAGGAGACCTTCCTGTTCAGCATGACCGTCGAGGAGAACGTCGCCTTCGGACTGGACGACGCCGACCGGACCGCGGTCACGCGCGCCGCCGATCTGGCGTCGCTGACCGGCGACCTGACCCGCTTCCCGCACGGGTACGAGACCCTGGTGGGGGAGCGTGGCGTGACGCTGTCAGGAGGCCAGCGGCAGCGCATGACCATCGCGCGCGCGGCCATGCTGGAGCCGTCCATCTGGGTGTTCGACGACTGCCTGTCGTCCGTCGATGCCGGCACCGAACAGCGGATCATCCGCAACCTTCGCGCCCGCACCGACGAGGCGACCGCCATCTTCGTGACCCACCGGCTGCTCGGCTTCGAAGGGGTCGACAAGGTCGTGGTGCTCGAGGACGGCCGCATCACCGAGCAGGGCACCCACGCCGAGCTGCTCGCCAAGGGCGGTTGGTACGCGCGGCTGTACCGGCAGCAGAAGCTGGATCAGGAACTCACCGGTGACTTCTCGGCGGCGGTGGTGCCCCAGGACTCGGGGGTGCCGTCGTGAGACCTCCCGGGCGGCGAGCCGAAGGCGACAAGGAGTTTGAGGGGCTGGATTGGGATCTGCTCAAGCGGATCGGCCACTACGCCCGGCCCCACTGGAGGGTGCTCGCGATCTCGCTGTCGATCCTCCCCATCACCGCGGGTCTGCAGCTGGTGCAGCCATGGCTGATCAAGAACGCGATCGACGGCCCCATCGCGAGTGGGGACGCCACCGGGCTGGTGCCCATCGCGATCGTTCTGTTCGCCGTGCTGATGGGCAACTACACGCTGCAGTTCATCGGCAGCTACGCCAGCCACCTGGGCGGGCAGGGCATCGTCCACGACCTCCGGGTGGGCGTGCATGCGCACCTGCTGACGCTCCACGACCGCTACTTCCAGCGGAACCCCGCGGGTCGGCTGCTGACCCGCTGCACCAACGACGTCGAGGGCATCGGAGAGATGTTCGCGGCGGGGTTCCTGACCCTGTTCGGCGACGTCGTGCTGCTGCTGGGGATCTGCGGCGCCTTGCTGCTGCTGGACTGGAAGCTCGCGCTGGTGACGTTCGCGGCGCTGCCCGTGCTCATCGGCGTCTCGCAGTGGTTCCAGGCAGCGCTGCGCAACACCTACCGCGAGCTGCGGCGGCGCGTCTCCGAGCTGAACGCCTACCTCCAGGAACGAATCTCCGGGATCAAGATCATCCAGTTGTTCGCCCGCGAAGCTCGCACCTACAGCGAGTTCAAGGAGCACAACGCTCAGTTGATGAGCGAGAATTTCCGGTCGATCCGGCTGGACGCGATGCTGTTCGCGTTCGTCGATGCGATGGCCCACCTCGTCACGGCCCTGCTGATCGCGTGGGCCGCGAGGCCGATCGTCGACGACGCCCTGACGTTTGGTGCGCTTGTCGCATTCCTGGACTACGTGAGCCGCTTCTTCCAGCCGATCCGCGACCTCAGCCAGAAGGTCGCCACGCTCCAGTCCGGGCTCGCCAGCAGCGAGCGGGTCTTCTCCCTCCTGGACGAGACCGAGCGGGTCGAGGATCCGGTCGGGGGAGGCCACGACGAGGCCGTGCGGGGCACGATTTCGTTCGACCGGGTGCATTTCGCCTACAAGCCCGAGGAGCCGGTGCTCTGCGGCCTCGATCTGGAGGTCACGTCGGGGGAGAAGGTCGCGCTGCTGGGGGTCACGGGCGCCGGCAAGACCACCGCGCTGCGGCTGCTGGGGCGGGTCTACGACCCCGACCGGGGGCGGGTGGTGATCGACGGTGTGCCGGTGACCGATTGGTCGGTCCAGCGCCTACGTCGGTCGATCGGCGTCGTTCTGCAGGACGTCTTCCTGTTCATGGGCTCGGTGCGCGACAACGTCACGTTGCACGATGCTTCGATCAGCGACGAGACGGTGTGGGCCGCGCTGGAGCAGGTCGGCGCGGCTGAACTGGTGAAGCGGATCGGCGGGCTGGGCGCGGATCTGGCCGAGCGGGGCGGCAACCTCAGCGCCGGCGAGCGGCAGCTCCTGGCGTTCGCGCGGGTGATGGTCTACGACCCCGCGATTCTGCTCCTGGACGAGGCGACCTCCAACGTCGACACGTTCGCCGAGGCGCGAATCCAGGAGGCGATCGCGACCGCGATGGAAGGCCGCACGACGCTGGTCGTGGCCCACCGCCTGTCGACGATCCAGCAGGTGGACCGGGTCGCAGTGCTGCACCAGGGCGAACTCGCCGAGATCGGAACCCACCGTGAACTTCTGGCCGTAGACGGCCTGTACCGCCGGCTGTACGAGACGTATTTCGCCGCTGGCGATGCGGCGTAGTAGAGTCGCGCGCCGTGAACGGACAAACCATCACAATCGGGCTTCTGGCGGTGCTGACGGGCATCGGCCTGCTCCTGAACACCCAATTTGGCGACGAGCTCGGCGTGCTCCTGGATCGGGGGGACGTGCCCGACGCGGTGCAGCCGTTCTTCCCCGAGCCGAACGCAGACGCGGACGCGATCATCGCCGCGGTTCGCGACGCCCTGGACTCCTGGGCTGCGCTGGAATCGACGCCGGCTGCCGGTGACGATGACGACTCAGCCGAGCCGGTCGAGTCGGTCCCGATGACCGCGGAGCTGCTCGAGGCGCGCCACCCCGCGCTCAACGGGATCGACTACGGCGATCGCTGGATCCTCTCGGTGTACGTGCCGACCCGCGGTGACTGGATCCGCCCCCGCATCACCACGCTGGAGCGAGGTGCCTACGCCGCCGCGGCGGACGTCTGGAGCACGCTGACGGTGCGTCAGAAGACCGCCTCCGTCCTCAGTGGAGCGTCGATCAAGGTCGACCTGATCGTGGGCGAGGAGCGCTCGTTCCCGGCCGAGGGAGGGGAGCGCGGCGTCGCTCTGGACGAGGGCATCGACGGCATCGTCCTGCGGCATCCCAAGCGCAAGACCTTCTGGTACCCGCCGAGTCTGTCGGTGGAGCGCAAGGTCAGCCGCCGGAAGATCCACGCGCGGGCCCGCTTCTACGCGCGTGAACTGGGCGGCTGGCGCCGGGCCCAGACCAAGGAGGCCGAGTTCGCCGCGTTCCGCACGAAGGCGTGGGTCCAGATCGGCGACGGTCCGGTCACGGCGATCACGCGCGGCAACGTCGACGTCCCCGAGATCACCCCCGAGCTGCTCCGCGAGCGCATCGACCTGGCCGCGCAGTACATGACGCGGGAGACCAACGAACACGGGATGATCCGGTACCAGTACGAGGCCACCGAGGACGACGACGACTTCGACTCCTACAACCTGCTGCGGCACGCCGGATCGGTGTACGCGATGGCGCAGGCGTACCGATTGACCGAGGACGAGGCGCTGTTCGACGCCGCCCTCCGAGCCATGGGCTTCTTCCTCCGGATCACCAAGGAGGACGAGAAGAACCCTGGCGAGCGGTTCGTCGTGAACGTGAACCGCCTGAACACGGATCTGACCCCGCGCGTGGGCCGCACGTCGAAGCTGGGCGGCATCGGGTTGGGCTTGTGCGCCATGGCCGAGCTGCAGAAGGCGCGGCCGGGTTCGGTGTCGCTGGAGACGACGCTGGAGATGGCCCGGCATGTCGAGCGCATGCAGAACCCCGACGGGTCGTTCGACTCGTTCTACGACTGGACGGGCACGGACAAGCGGCTGCGCAAGTCGATCTACTACTCGGGCGAGGCGATCCTCGGACTGCTCCGCGTGTACCAGGTCACCGGTGACGAGCACTGGTTGGACGTCGCTGAGAAGGGCGCCGACTACCTCGTGGACGAGCGGTGGAACTCGCTCGGTCTGACGATCTACACGCCGCCGGATGCGTGGCTCATTCAGGCCCTCGAGGAGCTCGACCGCGAGCGGCCCGACCCGGACCGCGAGGCCTACGCGTTCGCCATCGGCGAGCAGATCGCGCGCCACAAGCAGATGGATCCGCTCAAGGTCCCCGAGGACATGCTCGGCGCGGGGCTCAGCGGGGTCAGCTCGCTCCCGCATGCCGCGACGGCCGGCTCGTTTGGCGAGGCGCTGTCCGCGGCGGCCCGGCTGGAGGCGCGACGTCGCCCCGGCGAGAGCCGCTTCCGCACGTTTGCGCTCTACAACGCCGAGTACAACATCCGAAATCAGTACTGGGGTCCCAACGAGTACGCGCTGCCCAACCCCGCGCGTGCCCACGGTGGGTTCCGGGTCAAGCCGGACCACGGCGAGGTCCGCAACGACCACGTGCAGCACAGCATGAGCGGGCTCTTCGGGCTGCTCGATCTGCTCGACGAGACGGCACCGGACATCGCCGAGAAGGTGCACCCGTGAGCAAGAACAAGCAGGCCGCGAAGGCTCCGCCCGCCCCGCCGCCCCCGGAGGGGTTCGTCACCCGCCTGGGCAAGGACATCGCCGAGGTCACGCCGCTGCTGGCGCTCATCCCCGGGATCCTCGGCTACGTCATGGTCAACGCGGCGATGAACCCCGAGTTGATCGAGTTGGACAAGATGGCCCAGGCAGCGGAGCGCTGGCACGGGGACGACTTCGCCAACCTCGCGTGGCTCGGGCTCGTGTTCTCCGGGGTGCTCTTCGCGGTGGGCCGATCCCGAGAGCGGACGGCCACCTTGAGCCTGCTCGGCGTGTCCACCCTGGCGCTCTTCGGGTGCACCGTGGCGACCTTCTCATTGGCGTGGGTGCACGGCCGCGAGAACTACTGGGACGCCTACCACTTCGCCGCGTTGCTCTGGACCGTGTTCGGCACGTCGGTGCTGTCGTTTGCCTCCTTTAAGGTCGCGGGCGACCGCGGATCCGTCTTTGCCCAGGTGCTGGTCGGGGTTTCCGCCGTCACGGTGCTCCTGTGTCTGTTCGTCTGGACCTACACCTGGAGCCCGCTGGTTCAGGACTTCGAAGGCTGGATCGCGCGGACCCTCTGGCAGATGACGCATGGGTGAAGCTGACGACGTTGTCGTCCAGCGGGCCCTCATCGTCTCCGACCTTCACATCCAGCGCGCCACGCGCCGCAACGCTCGAACCTTCGTCGACTTCCTGCATCGCCGGGTCGCTCCCGATCCGACCTGCACGCTGATCATCGCCGGGGACCTGTTCGACTTCTGGTACGCGATGCCCGCGGGGCCGCCGGAGCCGATCGCGCCGATCGTGGATGAGCTGCAGCTGCTCGAGCGGGTGATCTGGATCGAGGGCAACCACGACCTGCGGTTGGAGCGGGGCCTGGGACTCGGCTCGCGCATCGACGTGCGTCGTCGTGGAGCGGTGGTTCGCGCGGGCGGCCGACGCCTGTGGGTCGAGCATGGGGACTTGATCAGGCGGTCAGGCCGATGGACGCGGCGGCTCCTGACCTCGCCCCTCGCTGAACTCGGGTCCCGCGCCATCACGAGCCGGGGCACGTGGGAGCTGGGCAACTTCGTAGGCCGGCTGCGCAAGCCCGAAGAGGGCTACGCGGGCCAGAGTCTGAAGTGGTTGGCGAGGGCCCGGGCCCATGCTTCGGCGAAGCACGCAGACGGGTTCGACTGGACCATCGTGGGGCACGGCCACTGGCTCGGCACATGGGACGCCGAACGGCTGATCTGCCTCGGCGACTGGCTGCAGTACTTCTCGTACCTGGAGGTCAGCGCCGACGAGGAGCCGACGCTGCGTCGTTTCGACGCTCAGGCTTCGGAGGATCCGTCGCCCGAGCCGCCGCCGAAGTAGCGCTTCAGGCCTCGAAACAGTCCGCCCGATGGCGGAGGAGCGAGCGACTCACCGGGAGGCGGACCCGCCGGTGCGGCCTCCGCGGCAGGTGCCGGCGCGGGCTTGAGGGGAGCCGCCGGAGTCGGAGCCGGGGCCTTCGCCGCGGGGGCGGCGTCGGCCTTGGGCGGCCGTGGAGCGCGGGGCTCGCGGGGGGGCTTGGGAGCGGCGCCGTCAGCCGAGGCTGCTGGAGCAGTGGCGCCATCGCCACCACCCTCACTCTCGCCCCGACCGCGTCGGGAACGACCTCCGCGGCGCCGACGTCGACGCTTCCGGCCTTCGCCGTCCCCGTCTCCGTCGTTGTTGCTGCGGGCGGCACGCTCCTTGTTGCCACCCCGTCCGCCGTCGCGGCTGCGATCGTTGCGACTGCGGTCGCTGCCGCCGTCGCCCTCGTCGCGGTTGCGCTTGCGGCGGGCGCGGCGCTTGGCCGAGCGGGACCGCCCGTCTCCGTCGTCGTCCGCGTCCTGGTTCCGATCGCCGTCGTCCTCGGGCGAGACGCCGGGAACGGCGCCATGGGCGTCGATGTGGTCGCCGCCGCGCCCGCGGGCTCGGTTGCGTCCGCGTCCCCGGCGGCTGCGTCGCTCGGGCGTGCCGATGCCGTCGTCGTCCTCGCCGCCGCGTCCACGTCCACGTCCACGTCCACGTCCACGTCCGCGGCTCTCGCGGTCGTCGTCGTCATCGTCGCTGGCGCCGCGGGCGAGGCGCGCGGTCTCCCGCACGGACAGCTCGTCGTCATCGGACACCGGACCGAGTTCGGCCTCCAGCGCCGCGAGGTTGGCGAGCAGGTCGTCCGACGTGTTCTCCGGCTGGAGCTTGACGCCGTGGCGCGCGCGGTTGGCCGCGATCATCTCGCTGCGCCGCTGCTCCACGAGCCGCTTCTCCGCTTCGGGGAGCTTGTCCAGGTTGGACCACTTGGTCTCGCGCTGGCTGCGGTGCAGCCCGGGGCGCCCCTCGATCATCACGATGAGCGCGAACCGCTGCTCGAGTTCGACGAGCTCCCGGCGGTGAAGGTTCTGCAGGTGGTCGGCGAGCTCCGGGTGGAGGCCCACGATGACCTTGCCGTAGGCGCCGCCCGCGGCCTTCGCCTCGATTCCGCGAAGCAGGCTGCGCGCGACCGTCGAGGTGTTCTCGATGACCCCGCGGCCCAGGCAGGTGGGGCAGTCGCGGTGGGTCTGCAGCCGGAGGCTCTGCTTGAGCCGCTGGCGGTTGACCTCGAGCAGGCCGTTGTCGCTGATCTTGCCGACGTAGGTGCGCGCCTTGTCGCCCTTGAGCGAGTCCTTGAGCACCTTCTCGACCTGCCGGTTCGCCTTGCGCGTGGGCATGTCGATGAAGTCGATGACGATCAGGCCGCCGAGGTCGCGGAGTCGCAACTGGCGGGCCACCTCACGCGCGGCTTCCAGGTTGGTGTGCAGCGCCGTCTCTTCCTGCGACTTCTGCCGGGTCGAGCGGCCGGAGTTCACGTCGATCGAGATCAACGCCTCCGTCGGGTCGATGAGGATGTAGCCGCCGGACTTGAGGTCTGCGCGGCGGGAGTGGACCTCCTCGATCTGCTGCTCGACCTTGTACCGCGCGAACATCGGCACCTTGGCGGTGTAGTGCTCGAGCACTCCCTTGGTGCGCGGCATGACGACGCGGAAGTACTGCTCCGCTTTGGCGAAGGAGGTCGCGTCGTCGATGAGGATGCGGTTGATGTCGTTGTCGTAGTAGTCGCGCAGCATGCGGACCACCAGATCGCGGTCCTCGTGCAGCATCGCCGGAGCCTTCGCCCCGTTGGCCGCCTTCTCCACGTTCTTCCACGTGCGCATCAGCAGCGCAGCGTCGCGGTTGAGGTCGGTCTTGGTGCGATCCAGGCCCGCCGTGCGGACGATGAAGCCGTACTGCTCGTCGATCTTGAGCGTCGACGCGATCTCCTTGATCTGCTTGCGCTGACTGTCGGAGCTGGCCTTGCGGGAGACGCCGCGGACGTCGTCCAGCGGCATCAACACGATGTACCGGCCGGCGAGGGAGACGCGGGTGGTGAGGGCGGCGCCCTTGTTGCCCACGGCGTCCTTGACGACCTGGACCACGAGCTCGCGCCCCTTCTGCATCACGTCCGTGATCTTGGGGCGGTCCTTGCCTTCCCACTTGCGGTGGTAGGCGCTGGGGGCGATCTCGTCGATCGGGAGGAAGCCTTGCTTGTCCTCTCCGAACTCGACGAAGCAGGCGTTCAGGCTGCCTTCGACGTTGGCGACCTTGCCCTTGTAGATGTTGCCTTTGAGCAGATTGGCGTCGCCAACCTCGATCTCTAGCTGATGGAGACGACCTTCGTCCAGAATCGCGGCGCGGACCTCGGCGGGTCGCGACGCGTTGATGAGCATGATTTTCGACACTTGGGGTTTGTCCAATGGTGTCGCGCTGGCCGCAGGGTCGGCATCGGAAGATCTCCGGCGGGCCGTCTACAGGGGCCGCGCGAGTTGAGTGAAGCGAACAAGACGCGCCGCAGAAGGGGCGCGGGGTCCGACGTGATCGGACCGCGAGTTGCGACTATTGTCGTCAGCGGCGGTCCATTGTCAAGGTAAGCACCCTTGCGACGGGATGCCTTCCCCACTAAGGTGCGAAACGAGATCGGTGCGCAGACGGCGCAGGTAGCGCCACCGCACCCTCGACAACGACAAGTGGAAGGTCCGTCATGCCCCGGTGGGAATACCGAGTGCTGCACGACACCCCGGCACCCGAGCTCAATGACCTCGGTGCTGAAGGCTGGGAGATCGTGACCGTCGAATTCGACGACGAGGGAGAGATCCTCAACGCTTTCGCCAAGCGCTCCGTTGGAGGCGGCGGTGGCGGTGGTGGTGGTGGAGGTGGTGGCGGCGGCCGTGGTCGCAGTCGCAGTCGACGCCGCAAGGGCGGCGGTGGCGGCGGTGGCGGTCACAAGCACCCCGTCGGCCCGATGGAATAGCGACCGCATCGCTCCTCAGGGAGCGTTCGCGGTGCGGGTGACGAAGAACGACGCGCGCTGTGCGCTGTAGTCGTATTGGTTGTTGCATTCGGGATCGATCTCCCGGAATGCGAACGACCACACGTTGACCGCACGCAACTCCAGGCCCGCGTAGACGAAGTCCCGGTGTTCGGTCGGCCACAGCTCGAAGCTGTCGCCGTCGATCACCGTGCCGTCCTCCAGCTCTTCCGGAAGCACCTCGAACTGAGTCGACAGGTTGTAGGCCGAGGCGCAGCCCGTGGGTAGCGTGTACAGGTTCGGGCAGGCGCGATCGCGCAGCTCCACCGACGCGAACATCGGATGCGCGTCCCCCGGCTGGAAGGCCAGCCCGGCGTCGCTGGGCTCAGCCATGAACAGCAGCTGGAAGGTGCCGTCCTCGAGCTCGTGCCAGAGCCCGAAGGCGGCGACCAGGTCGCCTGAGCTCACATCCAGAACCGTGACCGAGGCGACCTGCTGGTTGAGCTCGACCGGGAGGTCGTAGCCCAGCGGCAGCTCGTACGTGATGCGGATCCAGTTGGGATCCTCCGGCGGATCCTCGCCCTCGGGGGGCGGCGTGTTGTCCGTGAGGGTGATCGCCATCAGCCCCGGCTCTTCGGCGGGCCCCAGTTCGGTGACGATCCCGGGCAGGAACGTGAACGGGAACACGTCGACGTCGAACTCTTCCATCAGGTCGAGCAGACCGGCCTGGGGGTACTCCTCACCGCCGAAGTGCAGGTGGAAGCTGAACCGCGTGTTCGACAGCGCCGGGAGGTCGCAGCCCGCCGGCGGCGGAATGGTGCGGGTGCTGTCGTCGTCGTCCCCCTCAGGGCAGCCGACGAGAACCGTGGAAAGCACCAGAAACGCAGCACAGAGCCTCATTCGCATGGCTCGTAGCCTACACTGCCGGACCATGAGCATGCGGGTCGGGATTCTCACGGGCGGGGGCGATTGCCCCGGACTCAACGCGGTCATTCGAGCGGTGGTACGCACCCTCCAACACGAGGGGGACGGCGTCGAAGTGCTCGGCTTCCGGGACGGGTTCCTGGGCATGGTCGCGGATCGCGTGATGCCCCTGGACGGCGACGCCGTCTCCGGAATCCTCCCGCGCGGGGGGACGATCCTCGGCTCCAGCAACCGGGACGATCCGTTCAACTTCGACCACGTGGTGGATGGGGAGCACCTCACGGGCGACGTGTCGGGGCGAGCGGTGGCCAACCTCGAGCGCCACGGGATCGACGCGCTGGTGGTCGTCGGGGGGGATGGCACGTTGGCCCTCGCCAACCAGTTCGCTCGGCTGGGGGTGCCCGTGGTCGGCGTGCCCAAGACCATCGACAACGACCTGCGCGGCACCGACCAGACCTTCGGGTTCGACACCGCCGTGGGCATCGCCTCGGAGGCGATCGACCGCATCCACACCACGGCGGAGAGTCACCACCGCGTCATGCTCGTCGAGGTGATGGGGCGGCACGCCGGCTGGATCGCCCTGCACTCGGGGATCGCGGCCGGCGGCGACGTCATCCTGCTGCCCGAGATCCCCTTCACGATCGACGGAATCTGCGCCGCGGTGGAAGAACGCCGCGAGCGGGGCAAGTCCTTCTCAATCGTCGTGGTGAGCGAGGGCGCCAAGCCGCTGGGCGGCGAACAAGTCTTCTACCGAAGCGTCGCGACGGGGGCCGAGAAGGGTCGGCTGGGGGGCATCAGCCACACGCTCGCGTCCTCGATCGAGGACTGCGTCGGGCTCGAGAGCCGGGTGACGATTCTGGGGCACGTGCTGCGGGGCGGTACCCCGAGCGCGCGGGATCGGATCCTCGCGACGCGGTTCGGGACCTGTGCTGCGCGGCAGGTGTTGGTGGGGAACCACCAGACGATGGCGGCGTTGCGGGGGACCGACGTCCTGGCCGTGCCGATCACGGACGCCGAGGGGGGACCGAGGTTGGTCGATCCCGGAGGGCAGATGGTGGGTGTCGCGCGGGCCACCGGGATCCGCTTCGGAGACTCCTGATCCCCAGAACGATGTGAGCCCCGGAACCTCGGTTCCGGGGCTCGGACCACATCGGGTCGCAAAGAAGGTCCCACATCAGCCGGGCGGCTAGTCGGAGGCACCCCCTTGATAGGGGGGCATCGGAGTTAGGCGCGTCAGGTTCCCCTGGCAGAAGGGGTACACACGGCGCCCAGGGCCGAATCCCAAGAATGGATTAGGTGCTTTCCGCTAATAACCTTGTCCCCGCACTGCGCAGGTTGTCCTTCCTTCATCAGTGTAGGGCCCGCTGTCGCGGGGATCCAAGAGCTTTGTTCGACAGCTTTCCAAGCGCCCGAGACCAGTACAGAATCGCCCCATGTCGACCGACGACGACCGCAGGAGACAGTGGAATTCCGCCTTCCCCGAGCGCCGATCCGGAGACGGACGCCGAGCGCACCCCAGGGCGCTGGTCGGGCTGATCGCTCGAGGGCAGTCCGCCGAGAGCGCAGTGGTCGCCGTCACGGAGCTGTCCGTGGGAGGTCTGTACCTCGAGCGCGAGCTGGAACTGCAGGACGGAGACCCCATCGAGTTCGATCTCTTCGTGCCCGGCTGCGACGAACCGGTCCGAATCGACGGCGTGATTCGCTACCGAGCGGAAGACGAGGCGGGCAAGCGGGGTATGGGGATCAGGTTCGACGGGGTCAGCGGCTCCGCCGCCAAGGTCATCGAGGCGTACCTGGACCGCCTCGCGCGCGCACGATGAGGAGTCTCTGCTAGTGTCCCGCCGCCTGATGAACCGTTGGATCACCATCGCCGCCGTCGTTGCTTCCGTGGGCCTTTTGGCCGGCTGCCCGAAGCCGAAGCCGCCGCCGGCGCAGACCGATGAGACCCCTCCGCCCCGCGCGAAGGTGGAGATCACGTCCGTGCGACCGGCCCACACCAACGTGGGCAACGCCGTCACCGTCACCGTCGAAGGATGGGGATTTGCCGACGGCAGCGAGGTCTACCTCGGAAGCCTCAAGGCCCGCGGCGTCGACGTGTTCGACGACGGTGAGCTGACCTTCCGCGCCAGCGAGGACCTCCGCGCCGGCGAGTACGACGTCCGCGTCGTCACCCCCAAGGGCGACCAGGCGGTGGCGCTGGGCGCCTTCCGGGTGAAGGAACGCTCCTCCGGCGAGGGGGACTGCGTGCTCCTGACCGTCTACTTCGAGTTCAACGAGTTCAAGCTCGCGGACTCGACCCGGCAGACCCTCAGCGACAACGCCGCCTGCATCGAGAAGAGCGGGCTGACGAAGATCCGCCTCGAGGGGCACGCCGACGAGCGCGGCAGCACCGAGTACAACCTGTCGCTGGGTCAGCGGCGCGCCGAGTCGGTGCGCACCTACCTGGTGAACCTGGGCACCCCCGGCGCCGGCATCCGCACCGTCAGCTACGGCGAAGAACGGCCCGCGGAGAACGGCTTCAGCGAGCGCGTCTGGGCCAAGAACCGCCGGGTGGAGTTCATCATCCCGTGAGGCGGCCGGCGCTCCTGCTGCTGGTCCTCCTGGTGTCCGCTCCGACGACCGGCTGCGTGGTCGACTGGACCGGGCAGAGCGGCAGCTACCTCCTCCGTGAGAAGCTCGACGTCACCCGCACCAAGACCCGCGATCTGCAGTCCGACCTGGAGAAGGAGCGGGAGCGCATCGACGTGATGGATCAGCGTGCGGCCGAGGCCCGTCGTCGGTACGCCGACAGCGGTGCGTCGGTGCAGGCGCTGATGGAGGACCTGACGTTCGTGCGTGGGCAGCTGGATTCGATCCAGCATGCGATCACGCGGTCCGGCCAGCTCAACGAAGACATGAGCTTCCAGCTCACCGCCATCGAGGCCCGGTTGGGTCACATCGAAGGCCAACTGGTCGAGCGGGTCGACGGCTACGAGACCGCGCCGATCATGATGATGCCGTTCGACGCCGAGCCCGCTCCGGCGCCCGAAGAGGGCGTCGAAGGGGGCGACGACGCCGGGTCGCCCGCCCCCTCGGAGGAGGAGGGTGAGGGGGCTGAGCACACGCAGCTTGACGACCCGGCCGCCGTCGCCGACCCAGCAGTCTCCCCCGAGGAGCGTTTGTTTCGCGAGGGTCTCACTTTGACCCAACAAGGCGACTGGAAGCGCGCCGGGGCCAAGCTCCAGGAGTTCACCAAGGCGCATCCCGACAGCCAGTGGTGGCTGGAAGGGCAGTTCCTCGTGGGGCGCTGCCTCTACGAACTGGGCCGGTACAAGGCCGCGATCGGCGAGTACCAGAAGGTGATCGTGCGCGACGACAAGTCGGCGTGGGCGCCTCGGGCGATGTTCATGCAGGGCATGGCCTTCGAGTCCCTTGGGACGCGCGATGATCTGGACGCGGCGGAGGTCTTCTACTCCGAGCTGCGCCGGCTCTACCCCAGGTCGGACGAGGCCGGCAAAGCGAAGGTGAGGCTCGATGCGTTGGCTCGTTAGTGTCGCGTTCGCGGTCCTGATGGGATGCGGCGGAGGCGGCTCGGAGACGACGTCGACCGCGGACCCCACCACCCCCGAACCGGAGGTCGCGGTTCAGCCGTCGACCGGTCACGAGACCCCGTCGGACTCAGCTCGACTCACCGTGGTGTTTACGAACAACATCGACGGCGAGATCGAGCCCTGTGGGTGACCGAAGAACCCCCTCGGCGGTCTCGCCAGGCGCTCTACCTACCTCGAATCCCTCCCCAACCGCGAAGCCATCCTGCAGGTGGACGCGGGCGATCTGCTGTGGACCCGCCCGAAGGTCACGGCCAAGGAGCGGCCGCAGCGTGAGCTGAAGGCCAAGCTGCTGCTGGAGGCGAGCGCGCAGCTCGGCGTCGACGCGATGGGCGTGGGCGATGGAGACCTGGCGTTCGGCATCGACTTCCTCACCGAGCACGCCAGCAAGCACGGCCTCCCCTACGTGTCGGCCAACCTCGCCGACCCGGCGGGGGCGCGGATCTTCAGCCAGGTGGTGCGCGTCGAGCGCGGCGGGAAGACGTTCGGCATCACGTCGGTCATCGGCACCACCCACAAGTTCGAGGGGACGAGCTTTCTGCCCGTCAACGAGTCCATCACCGCCGCCGTCGCGGAGCTGACGGGCACGGTCGACTTCGTGGTCGTGCTCAGCGGGCTGGGGCTCGAAGAGGACAAGACGCTCGCCACGGAGGTCGCGGGGATCGACCTCATCTTCGGTAGCCACACGCGCAAGATGCAGGTCGACCCGGTCATCGTCGGTACGACCGCCATCTTCCAGGCGGGGAGCCGAGGCAAGCATGTCGGTGAGGCCACCCTGGCGCTCCGCGAGGGTGGCGTCGGTTGGTCCAACGACGAAGGACGCGAGCGATCGCTGCGGCGGCTGGCGCAGATCCGGGAGCAGCTCGACCGCTACGACACCCAGATCGAGCAGGTCAGCGAACAGCGCAGCAAGGACCGCCTCGTGCGTTTGCGCAAGGTCACGCAGGGCCGCCTCGACAAGATCTACGTGCCCCCCGCGGACGACGGCACCACCCACGTCATCACCGGCAAGTCCATTCCCATGGGCAAGGACCTGGTCGACGAGCCGAAGATGAAGGAGCTGGTCGACGCGACGCTCGAGCAGCTCGGCGACGAGCCCGATCAGCACGCCGGCCACGGCCACGGCGCCCAGCCCCACGCGACCGACACGCCCAAGAAGGACACCGACTACGTCGGCGCTTCGACCTGCCTGGGGTGCCATCGGGAGCAGTACGCGGACTGGAAGGACACCGGCCACGCTCACGCCTACAAGACGCTGGTGACTGAGAAGCGGCAGTTCGACAACGACTGCTGGAGCTGCCACGTCACCGGCGCGAACAAGCCCGGCGGCCCCGACAGCGCCAAGACCGTGGGCACCCTGCGCAACGTGCAGTGCGAGGCCTGCCACGGCCCCGGACGCAAGCACGCGAGCAACCCGCCGGGCGTCGACATGGTCAAGACGCCGACCGAGGCGGTCTGCCTGGAGTGCCACACCGAAGAGCAGACCGAGGGCCGCTTCGTCTTCGAGGACTACATCCCGAAGGTGGATCACGCGGACTGAGGCGCGTACCTTCGCGCACGGTGACTGACCTGTTCCCTTTGCTGGCCATCGAATCGTCCTGCGACGAGACCGCCGCGGCGGTGCTGTCGGCCGACGGCGTCGTGCTCGGTGAGGTGGTGCGCTCCCAGATCGACGACCACGCGCTGTTCGGCGGCGTCGTGCCGGAGTTGGCGTCGCGGTGCCACACCGAGGCGATCGACCCGGTCGTCCAGGAAGCCTGCCAGCGCGCAGGCGTGACCCTCGCGGACATCCGCTCCATCGGCGTCACCGCGGGGCCCGGCCTGGTCGGCTGCCTGCTGGTGGGGCTGTCGTACGCCCAGGGGCTGGCGGCTGCGCGCGGCCTGCCGTTGGTCGCCGTGAACCACCTCGAAGGGCACCTGCTGGCGCCGTTCATCGGCCAGGCGGAGCCGGAGTTCCCGTTCCTGGGGTTGGTCGTCAGCGGAGGACACACCCTGCTGGTGCTCGCCAAGGGGGTGGGCGAGTACGAAGTCCTTGGGGAGACGCGCGACGACGCTGCCGGCGAGGCCTTCGACAAGGGGGCGCGGGTGCTGAACCTGCCGTACCCCGGCGGCATCCACGTGGATCGGCTGGCCCAGGACGGCGACGCCAGTGCGGTCGACCTGCCCCGCGGGATGAAGCACAGCAAGGACTTCGACTTCAGCTTCTCCGGCCTCAAGACGGCGGTGTGGCAGCGCGTGCGCGCCCACGGCGTGCCCGAGGGTCAGGGCATGAACGACCTGTGCGCGTCGCTCCAGGAAGCGATCGTGGATGTGCTCGTGCACAAGACGAAGAAGGCGAGCAAGGCGACGGGCACCAGTCGGATCATCGTGACGGGCGGGGTGGCCGCCAACTCTCGGCTGCGGTCCGCGTTTGAAGAGGCCGCGGCCTCTCAGGGCTGGGAGCTGCTGCGCGCCGAGCGCAAGTGGTGCACCGACAACGCCGCCATGATCGGCTACGTGGCCGCCCAACGGCTCAAGCGAGGCGAGCGCTCTCCCCTCGACGTCGACGCCAACCCAGGGATGCGCTTTTGAAGAACGTCCGCGCCAAGAAGTCCCTCGGCCAGAACTTCCTCGTCGACGAGGGGGTCATCTCCCGCATCGCCTCCGCCGCCGCCATCCGCGAGGGGGAGGTGGTGGTCGAGATCGGCCCCGGTCGGGGCGCGTTGACGCCTCGGCTGCGGTCGCAGGCCCGGCACCTGATCTGCATCGAGAAGGACGACGCCCTCGCGGAGCAGTGGGAGCGCAAGTTCGCCGCCGATTCGGGGGCCGACCTCGTGCACGCGGACGCCCTCAAGGTGCTGCCCAAGGACCTCCCCGTGGAGGGGCCGTACCGCGTTGTCGCCAACCTCCCGTACAACGTCGGCGGGCGCATCACGATGCACCTGCTGGAGGACTGGACGGGTCAGGTTCGCAGCGCGACGTTGATGTTCCAGAAGGAGGTGGCGGAGCGGATCTGCGCGTCGCCGTCGACCAAGCCGTACGGCGCGCTGTCGGTGCTGGTCCAGTCCTTTGCCGAGTGCTGGGTGCTCTTCGGGGTTCCGCCCGGCGCGTTCCGGCCGATCCCGAAGGTCCAGTCCCGCGTCATCCGCCTTCAGCCCTTCGAGGTGCCGAAGTGGAAGGAAGCGGGGCTCGACTACGAGCACTTCCGCAAGACCGTGCACGCCGGCTTCGCGGCGCGCCGCAAGACCGTGTCGAACTCGCTGTCGGTGGGGCTCCAGCGCGAGTCTTCCGAGATCCTCCCGGCCCTCGCGGCTGCCGAGATCGACGCCTCGGTGCGGCCGCAGGCGCTCGGCGTGGACGCCTGGGTGCGGCTCGCCGGCGCGATCGAGTAGCATCGGCCGACCGTGCGCGTCGCCATCCTCGGAAAGCCCCACAGCGCCCCGGCCAGAAAGGCCGCTGGGGAGCTGTGCGCCTGGCTGGAGGAGCGCGAGCACACCGTCACCGTCGACGACGAGACGGCCGCCGCGATCGGCCGGACCGGCGTGCCGCGGGACGAGCTCGCGGAGCATGGTGACCTGGCGGTGAGCCTGGGCGGAGACGGCACGCTGCTGCTCGCCGCCCGTGTGTTCGCCGGCGCCGCCGTCCCGATCCTCGGCATCAACCTCGGGCGCCTCGGCTTCCTCACCGACACCGACCACGAGCACATGTTCGACGTCATCGAGCAGGTGCTGAAGGGCGAGTCGGAGATCGAAGAGCGGATGATGCTGACCGCCGAGGTGTGGCGGGACGGCGAAGTGGTCGAACGCTCCGACGCGCTCAACGACGTGGTCGTGAACAAGGGCGCGCTGGCGCAGGTGATCTCCTTGGAGACCCGCGTCGGCGGCAGCTTCGTCAGCAGCTACCGGGCCGACGGCATGATCGTGTCGACGCCCACCGGATCGACCGCGTACGGCCTCGCCGCCGGGGGCCCGATCATCGAGCCGTCGACCAACGTCATCCTCGTTGCGCCGATCTGCCCCCACATCCTCACGAACCGTCCGCTGGTCATCGGCGCCAGCAGCGACGTGGAGTGCATCCTCGTGGAGGGCAAGGGCGAGGTGTACCTGACCATCGACGGCCAGGAAGGCTTCCCCCTGCAGCGCGGCGACCGCGTCCGCGTGGTCCGCGCCGAGCACGCCGCCCGCCTCGTCCACGCCGCCTCGCGCGACTTCTACGAGATCCTCCGCACGAAGATGGGCTGGGGACGACTGTGAGAAGCCTCTAGTGCTTCGCGAGCTTCGGATCCGCGACGTCGCGATCATCGAGGACCTGGTCGTGCAGTTCGGCTCCGGGCTGAACGTGCTGTCCGGGGAAACCGGCGCGGGCAAGTCGATCATCCTGGGCGCCCTCGGGCTCGTGTTGGGAGCGCGCGCCTCCGCCGAGATCGTGCGCACCGGGCGGGAATCCGCCGAGGTCCAGGCCCGCGTCGACCGGCCCGCCGAGGTTGTCGCCATCCTCGCCGAGTTGGACGTGAACGTGCCGGACGAGGAGGACGGGCTGCTCCTGCGCCGCGTCGTGACCCGGCAGGGCCGCTCCCGCGCCTACATCGGCTCGACGTCCGTGCCTGTCGCCGCGCTTCGGCAGCTCGCGCGGGTGCTCGTGGACTACAGCTCGCAGCACGAACACCAGGTGCTCCTGGACGAGGCGAGCCACCTCGCCATCCTCGATCGGTTCTCGGCCCTGACGACGGTCCGCGCGACCACGTCGGCGGCGGTGGGGGAGGTGCGGCGGCTGCTCGCGGAGCGTGACCGGCTGGCCTCCCTGGAGCACGAACAGCGCTCCCGCGAGGACTACCTCAGCTACCAACTCGAGGAACTGGTCTCCGCTTCTCTGGTCGAGGGCGAGCTGGAAGAGCTGGAGTCCGAGCGCAGCCTGCTGCGCCACGCCGAGGAGCGCGGAGAAGCTGCCCGGGCGGCTGAGACCGCGCTGTATTCGGGGGCGGGGGCGGCGACGGAGAAGCTCGCCGAGGCGGTCACGAAGGTGCGCCGGCTGGCGGAGATCGATCCGGAGCTGAGCGGCATCCTCGACAACCTTGAATCCGCCGTCATCGCCGCGGAGGACGCGGGCCGCGACCTGGGCATCTACGCCCGCTCGGCCGAGAGCAACCCGTTCCGGCTCCAGGACGTCGAGGACCGCATCTCCCTGCTGCGTCGGCTCGCCCGCAAGCATCGGTGCGATGTCTCGTCCCTCATCGGCTTGCGCGATCGCATGCAGGGGGAACTGGCCGAGCTGGGCTCCCTGGAGCTCCGGCTCGAGGACCTGGGGGCTGCCCTCGAGGCGGCCCGGGCCGTCGCTGCCAAGGCCTGCGAGGGGCTCAGCCGCAAGCGGAAGGCGGGGGCCAAGAAGCTGCGTCGGGCGGTGGAGATCGAGCTGAGTTCGCTGGCGATGGCGCGGGCCCGGTTCGAGGTGCGCTTCGACGCCTTCCCCGAGGGCGTCGAGCATCCCGGGTTGGGCGAAGGAGGCGGACCGCCGTGGTGCGGAACGACCGGCATCGACAAGGTCGGCTTCCAGCTGTCGGCCAACCCGGGCGAGGATCCCAAGCCGCTGGCGAAGGTCGCTTCCGGCGGCGAGCTGTCGCGCATCCTCCTGGCCATCCGACGAGCGCTGGTGGGCACGACGACGGTGCAGACCTGCGTGTTCGACGAGGTCGACACCGGCATGGGCGGCGCCACCGCGGATACGGTCGGAAGAAAGCTGTCGGAGATCGCGTCTGATCTTCAGGTCCTGTGCATCACCCACCTGCCGCAGATCGCCGCGCGCGCCGAGCAGCACTTCCGGGTGGAGAAGCACGTCATTGGCGGCCGCACCCAGACCCAGGTGACCCACCTGGACTCGGCCGAGTCAGTGGGCGAGTTGGTGCGCATGATGGCGGGGACCGATGGCACCGACGCGGCGGAAGCGTTCGCGCGGGAGCTTGTCGAGCGCGCGCGAGCGGAGCGGCCGGTCAGGTAGACTGCGCCGTTCAGGAGACGAGTATGAGGATCACATCCGCCGGCATCACGAACGTCGGCATGAAGCGGCAGAACAACGAAGACAACTACCTCATCAACGATGAGGTCGGGATCTACGTCTGCTGCGACGGCATGGGCGGCCACGCCGGCGGCGAGTACGCCTCGCAGATCGCCGTCACGACGGTCGAAGAGGTCCTCGCCAACATCCGGGACGAGGGGGGCGATGGCTCCGACGACGTCACGGACGACCAGATCACCCAGGAGAAGATCAAGTACGCCATCCGGCTCGCCGGCAAGCGGATCTTCGAGCGCGCCCAGGCGAACCCCGAGTACCGCGGCATGGGCACCACCGCCGTCATCCTCCTGTTCCGCAACGGCATGGCCTACCTCGCCCACGTCGGCGACTCCCGCGGCTACCTCATCCGCGGCGGGGAGATCACGCAGCGGACCGAGGACCACTCGTGGGTCAACGAGCAGATCAAGGCCGGCCTCATCACCCCCGAGACCGCCAAGCATCACCGCTTCCGCAACATCATCACGCGGTCGCTCGGCTTCCAGGAGGAGGTCGAGATCGACACCCAGGTGCTGCGCGCCGAGCCCGGCGATCTGTACCTGCTGTGCAGTGACGGACTGAGCAACCTCATCGACGAGGACGAGATGCGGGATCTGCTGGTCGAGAAGTCGTTCCAACTCGTCGCCCGCGACCTCGTGGATCTGGCCAACGCGCGCGGCGGTGACGACAACATCACGTGCGTCATCGCACGGGTCGACAGCGTCAGCTAGAGGCCGCTCCGGCGCGACAACTCTGGGAGACAGGGAAGAACCCGTCTATCCTGTGGGTTGAGGAGGCGCTGAGGAGCATCGTTGACAGGGTATTGGCGCGGTTGTATCACTGCGCCGCTTTGAGACCGGGCACCAGGAGAGACCCTCACTTTTGAGCTCCAGAATCGTCATCGCGGTTGAGCAGGACGACAACTCCGCTCGCCGCACCTTCGCTCTCGACGGACGCCGACTCCGGCGTTTCGCATGGATCGGTGCCCTCGGCCTGATCGTCTTCGCTGGCGGCATCGGCTTTGGCGGCTGGCAGGCCCACGACCGCTGGGGCAACGGCCCCACCGCCCGCGCTGAGAACGCCGTGCTCCGCACCCGGCTGCAGAGCCTGGAGGCGCAGCAGACGCGCGTCGACCAGAGCCTCGCCCGCGTGATGGCCTACGACAGCAAGATTCGAACGATGACGCGCGAAGACGTCGGTGCCCACGCCCTCGGGCTCGGTCCGCTGTCCGAGCTGGAGATCGCCGCCGCCGAGCGTGAGGGCGGCGGAGTCGTGCTCCCCGGCGAAGAGCTGGAGCTCTCCGGCATCGTCGCCGCCCAGGACCTCGCCCCGATGGACGACATCGTGTCGCACCTGGACGACATGGAAGCACGCAGCTCCGACCTCGAGGGCCGCGTGCTGGCCGAGGAAGAGAGCCTCCAGGAGGTTCGCGCCTACTTGGACGACCGCACCTCCCTGCTCCGCGCCACGCCGTCGGTGTGGCCGGTTCGCGGCTGGGTGACGTCGCACTTCGGCTGGCGCAAGTCGCCCCACGGTGACGGCACGCGGCTGCACAGCGGCATGGACATCGCCGCCCCCATCGGCACCCCCATCATCGCCCCGGCCGACGGTCACGTCGTCTTCGCGGGCTACCACAGCGCCTACGGCAACCTGGTCGTCATCGACCACGGCTACGGCCTGACCAGCAAGTACGCCCACACGTCCCGCATGCTCGTGGGTGTGGGTGAGCGCGTGCAGCGCGGCGACCTGATCGCCCGCGTCGGCAACACGGGACGTTCGACCGGTCCTCACCTCCACTTCGAGGTGATCAAGGACGGCGTCGCGACGAGCCCGATGCGCTACCTCCGCAGCGTTCCCCGGTAGGGCAAACGCCCGGGCCGGTGGCCCCCATCGTGTCTATAGTCCGCCGCGATGCGTACGCCTCTCTTCGTTCTTCTCGCCCTGCTGATGACCGGCTGCCATGGATCGGTCTCGATCGTTGGCCTCTTCGGAGGCGACGACGACGATGACTCCGCCGCCGCCGACGACGACGACATCACCGACGACGACGACGTGGAC
>PVBE010266484.1_pt1 | contig 27039 bp, 19 predicted proteins | sample 1631181 | NCBI WGS metagenome assembly PVBE01 (sample SAMN08397723, study PRJNA350692) | Marine metagenome, whole genome shotgun sequencing project. | isolation source: water | place: Pacific Ocean | collected 2012-04
CGTTTACACCGAGGATGTCGGGGGTTCAAGTCCCTCATCGCCCACTCATAGATCGATCCGGTGTTGTTGCACGGGATCGTTTCTTTTTGCGCAGTTTCGCAATTGCTGAACTTCTTAGCAATTCCACCATTGCGACGCTCGACGACGCCGCGCAGTAGCAAGAACGACGGTCGAGAATCGGCTTTGAAACACCACAACAGCTGTTTCCCCCCAGCGCACTTCGAACGTATTGTGACTAAACTAGTGAGGCTGTGCCTCAGACCGATGCGAGCTATCGCTCGGTTGCGGCGACCCGCTCCCCAATAACCTGCGGCCGGTGCCCGTCGCTAAAAAAATGACTCACGACTCTGCACGCCCCAGAAGACTTTCTGCGCGAGGAACAACGCAAATGAAACCAACATCCTGGCTATCCACCCTGGCAACACTGGCACTAACGACAACGGCGTCACAACTTGTCGTGGCCGATGAGTATCTCAACGGAATCGACTGGAAGGAACCGGCGATCGTAACGCCTGGCGAACAGGGTAGCATTCCGTCAGATGCGATTTCACTCTTCAATGGCACCGACGTTTCTGCCTGGGAGCGCGCGGACAATTGGAAAATTGAAGACGGTGCCATGATCAGTGGCAAAGGCAACCCACGCACGAAAGAGTCCTTTGGGGATTGCCAATTGCACATTGAATGGTCGGCTCCCGTGCCCGCCAAAGGCACGGGACAGGGCCGCGGCAACAGCGGCGTGTTCCTGATGGATACCTACGAGATCCAGATACTCGATTCATACGAAAATAGAACCTACTTTGACGGGCAAGCCGGCGCGATCTACAAGCAAACGCCACCCCAGGTAAACGCCACACGACCGCCCGGCGAGTGGAACGTGTACGACATTATCTGGACGGCACCGCGATTCAACGAGGATGGCTCGCTCGAATCTCCCGCTTTCATCACGGCCATCCATAACGGCGTGTTGATTCTGAACCACTTCGAATTGAAAGGGGACACGCCGTTCACGCGCCCCCCCGCATACAAGAAGCACGCAAACCGGCTTCCGATTCGACTGCAAGACCACGGGAACCCCACCCGCTTTCGCAACATTTGGGTGCGGGAGATCAAGCCGGCCGTTGGAAAGCAAGCTCGCAAACCGTTTCTCCGCAACGCCAAAGGCGAGGAACGTCCCATTGAATGACTTGACGGCGGCCTGAACAGCCCCATCAGGCAATAACGACACCACATCAGGAACGACACCATGCCTCTGCAGACCTTGCTTTCAGTCGCGACAAGAACGTTGTTGCTTTGCCTGTTTTCTTGGACCGTCGCCGCGGCCGCCAATGAGCGTCCGAATTTCCTGTTCATTCTTACGGATGACCAGTCGCCCGAAACATTGCGGGCTTATGGTAACGAGGTCTGCCAAACTCCGAATCTCGACCGGCTCGCCAGCGAAGGCATGATCCTTCACGACGCCCATCACATGGGCGCTTGGTCCGGCGCCGTCTGCACGCCGTCTCGAACCATGATCATGACGGGACGATCCGTGTGGAATATCCCAGGTGCCAGAGGGCCGGGCCTGAAGTTCCTCAAGTCGTTAAGAAACCAAGCCGCTCAACAGAGTATGCCCGCGGTTTTCAACCGCGCTGGCTACGACACGTTTCGCACTTGCAAGAAGGGCAACAGTTTCAATGAGGCCAACAACCTGTTCGGCGTGAGCAAAGTTGCGTCGAAACGCGGAGGAACAGCTGACGGAGGCAGCCAATGGCATGGCGATCAGGTCATGGATTACCTCGCACAGCGCGAAGCCTCCAACGACACGGATCCGTTTCTGATCTATTTTGGTTTTTCGCATCCCCATGATCCGCGCGATGCTACTCCGGAACTGGCAGCTAAATACGGGGCGGTTAACCGGAACATCCCAACGACTCCCAATCCTCAGGCCCCACCGTTGCAGATCAACTACCTGCCAGCGCATCCATTCCACCACGGCCACCCAGGCTTGCGCGACGAGGAAAAAGTCCAGGGTGTGATGAAAAAGCGAGACGAAGCGACAATTCGGAATGAATTGGGCCGCGAGTATGCCTGCATTGAGAATATCGATCGTCAGGTTGGCCGGGTGCTCGCCAAGCTGGAAGCGATCGGCGAACTCGACAATACGTACATCTTCTTCACGTCCGACCACGGAATCGCCGTCGGTCGCCATGGGCTTACGGGCAAACAGAATCTGTATGAGCACACCTGGCGCGTGCCGTTCATCGCGAGAGGCCCTGGAATCAAAGCGGGAAGTGAGGCGTCCGGCTACATTTATTTGATGGATGTGCTCCCAACACTTTGTGACTTCGCGGGGATCAACGTTCCTGACGTCGTCGATGGCGTGAGTTTCCGATCGGTGCTCGAGGGCAAATCCGACAGTGTTCGCGACACGCTCTATGGCGTCTACTGTGGCGGCACGAAACCCGGTATGCGGTCCGTCAAGAAGGACGGTTGGAAGCTGATCGAATACGCCGTGCTGGATGGCCAAGTTCGCGAAACGCAACTCTTCAATCTTCGTGAAAATCCGCACGAGTTTCTCGTGGAACACCACGCCTCCGATCTGCAGAAGTTGCTGAAGAGTTCACCGAAAGCAAACCAGGTCGATCTCGCAGAGATTCCAGAACATGCGGCCAAACGCAAGGAGCTCGAAACGCTTCTTCACGATGAAATGAAACGGCTCGGCGATCCATACGAATTGACAGACTAAGCGGAAGGCCACGTCAAACACATTTCCCTTTGAAAAAAACCGGCTGCTGCGCGTATCCGCTGGCTGATCGTCGCGCAATCCTAAAACAACGTGGCCATGCTCTTGAGTCCAATCGGTTCACGCGATGCAAACGGCTCACCAAAGGCGGTGCCGATCATTCGGCCCCAATAGGCGGCCTCGTCCCGAAATCGGTCGATCATGGTCGGAGTGTCTTGCGAACGACCTTCGATGAACTGGCTGCGGTAGCACTGGATCGCTGCCAGCTTCTGCTCCCAGTGGTCGGTGATGTCCAAGACAAACGCGGGTTGCGGGGCGTGCTTGAGATGGATCGCATAGTAATTGTAAATGCGTTGAGGGTGGTGCGGATCGCCGGCCATCTCCGTCTTTGATAGCTTTGCCCAAAAACGGGCTGCTTCGACCAACTGCGTCGCGGCCACATGATCGGGATGTGCGTCGACCCAATACGGCGCAAACAGCCAGCGCGGCTTGACCCGCCGAATGACACTCGCCAACTGCTGCCTGGCCGCCAGCGTCGCTTCGAGCGAACGGTTAGGCAGACCGAGATTCTCGCGCCAGTCAAGGTCGAGAATTCGGGTAGCCGCGGCCGTCTCGCGGGCACGAATCTCCAGGCTGCCGTGTGGTGTGGGTTCGCCGTTGGTTAGATCCAAGACACCGACACGAAGGCCTTCGGATTTGAATTTCAAGATGCTTCCGCCCATGCCCAATTCGGCATCATCGGGATGGGGCGCAATGACAAGAATATCAAGGTGCATTAGTCTCTCCACTTGCTGCGAATCACTCTACCGCGCCAAGTAATTGGCGACGACCAGACCGCTCCAAATCTTGTCGTGGCACCACCGCGCAAACTACACCAGAGTGAGCATGATCGCGACGATACAATGTTGCGTGCAGATGGCGAGTCGCACGATTTGGTAAAAGGGCCAGGTGGGGTGAACGTCATGGTCCACGGGACAGAAACAACTGTGACGACGCCGACCCGGATGTCCGAAGTTTCTCACGTTCCCAGTGGATTCTTCTTGACAAACACATTGCGATCATTGACAACAAGTAGTTTTGAGGGAGATCTACGTGTGCAGAACTGCAGGCAAACTGCGACGCATCTATTGCACATGTGTGGTTGTTCTTGTGGTCAGCGGTGGTTGTGGCGGACCGACCGAAGAGACTATTGAACAACGGGGTGTTTCGTCGGACAACTTTCGCGTCATCGAACGCGCCTACCGGACGGCTCTGCAAAAGACACGCCGCGCCCCGAAAACTCGTGCTGAACTGGCCAAGCATTTGCCGCAGGGTTCCAACGTGGAACAACTTTTTGTTTCACCACGCGACGACAAACCGTTTGTCGTTGTTTGGGGAACAGACTTGAACAAGATGATGACCAACCCCGAACCCGTGGTTTACGGTTACGAAGTGGACGGTGCAGATGGCAGGCGATTCGTCTTGACGACGATGGGCGTCATGGAAATGACCGACGAAGATTTCGCCGCCGCAAGTTTTCCAGCCGGCCATTCGCCACCCAAATAGCGGAAACAAAGTAATTCGAAGTCAGTCGATTTAATAAAAATGAATTTTCCTTATCTGTTTTCATTCTCTGTTTTTCCAACTTTTCTTGGAGGTTTGCATGAAAGGTTCATCGAAAAGGCCAGACGGGTTTACGCTCGTCGAACTCCTGGTCGTGATTGCCATTATTGGCATACTAGTCGCGTTGCTTCTGCCAGCGGTTCAAGCGGCTAGAGAAGCAGCACGTCGCACGGAATGCAAGAACCAGATCAAGCAGATAGGTCTTGCTTTCCACAATCATCACGACACCTACAAGTTGCTACCCGACGGTGGCCACGATTGGTGGAGCGCCCGCGCGATGGTCGGCGGCACGCCACAAATTGCCCCCAATCAGACATGGGGCTGGTTGTATCAGATCCTGTTGTTCTCTGAACAGAACAACCTCTATTACGAGGGGAATGACGCAAACATTCGCAAGACGACGATTGATCATTATTTCTGCCCCACACGTCGCGCTCAGACAGTCACCGGCGGACGCCGTGCAATGAACGATTACGCCGGCAACGGTGGGCTGTTGCAAAGAGGTGGGTTGGCGAATTGGGGTGACGGCAAGAACGGTGGCGTCATTGTGCGAGGTCGTGCGGAACAGCCGATTAAGTTCGCAACGTTGATCGACGGGACGTCAAGTTCCATTCTGGTCGGCGAAAAGGCGTTGCGCGTGCTTGATCGCAACAGATTCTCCTGCGCTGACAATGAAGGGTGGACTTCCGGTTGGGACTGGGACATTATCCGCTGGGGCACGAACAAACCTGTACCCGACAAAGACGCGATCAATTGCGATACTCGATTTGGAGCGCAACATTCCGGCGGATTCAACACCGTTTTCGCTGATGGTTCGGTCCATTTCATCCCGTTCACGGTGGATCTGACAGTTTTTCGAAATCTGTGCCACCGCGATGATGGCAACCCAGTTGAGATCCCGTAGGGGGATCTCGAATCCGGGGCGGACGAGACAACTCGTCATGTGAACTCGATTTCCGTGACGAGTTTTTTCTGCGCAAAACACGCTTGCCGAGCGCGCCCCATCTTGTAAGCTGGCCGCGACTCCATGAAGCCTCTCAATCCAACCGCTTCGTCGGGCCCCAGATTCGTGTTACACTGAGATGAAATGAACGCAATTATCAGATTTGCCGCCTGCTGTTTCGTTGTCTCGACCGCACACCTGGCCGTTACTGGTACCAACGCCAACGACTGTCTGCGTGAACTCCAGGAACGCGCCGTCAACGCCGGTCGATCGGACGCTGCCCACTGGGGCATAATCGCGGGCAACTATTCGCAATGGACAACACATACCAACCGCCTGATACCGGTCTATACATTCGGCACACGCGGCGCTGGAAACAGCATCGACCTCTTGGACTTTGTCGGCGCGCAGAGCGTTTATCGGGATCAACGCGAAATCATTCGGCTTTACGGTCGCCTGCCAGCGGGCACCTTGAATGAACAAGCGATCTACATGGACCAAACGAATGTGTTTGACATTCAGCAAGCCGCACTGAAAGCCGGGAAGAAACACATCTTCCTGGTGATCTTCGATGGAATGGACTGGCAAACGACTCGGGCCACCTCAATTTACAATCAACGCCGAGTCAGTTACCACGACGGGCGTGGTCAAGGTACACACTTCCAAGGCTTCACTGCCGATGGAACGTCACAATTTGGTTGGATGGTAACGGCCACGCACAACGCTGGCACGGAAATCGATGTCAATCAGCAGACCGTGACCAACCCGGGCGGGACTGCTGGCGGTGGATACGATGCGAGTCGCGGCGGCGCATTTCCCTGGTCACAGCCGAATGATCTCGAATACCTGACGGGGAGTTCGAAAAAAGGGCCCGAGCGTCATCCCTACACCGATTCCGCGTGTGCCGCGACCAGCATGGTCGCAGGCGTCAAGACCTACAACGGCGCCATCAACGTCAGTCCTTCCGGCAAGCATGTGCCGACCATCGCGCATCGGGCGCAGTTGGCAGGCTACGGCGTTGGTGCGGTGAGCAGCGTGCCTATAAGCCACGCCACGCCAGCCGCCACCTACGGGCACAATGTGCACCGAGATGACCTTCAGGACTTAACTCGCGATCTCCTCGGTATACCGTCGATCAGTCATCCGATTCGGCCGCTGGCTGGATTGGACGTGTTGATCGGCGGCGGTTTCGGCGTAGAACGCACCGAAGATGCGAAACAAGGGAGCAACTTCGTGCCCGGCAATGCGTATTTAACTGCCGCAAATCGAAAGACCGTTGACATTGACCATGGCGGGCGCTATGTCGTTGCCACGCGAACCGCTGGCAAGAACGGCGCGAAGCTGTTGCAAGACGCCGCCACACACGCCGCGCACAAGGGACACCGACTGCTAGGATTCTTCGGGGTCAGCTCCGCCAAAGGGCACCTGCCGTTTGCCACGGCCAATGGCGACTATCAGCCGGCGCTGGGGCGTCAAAAGAGCGCGGAGACATATGACATCGCCGACCTCATCGAAAATCCGACCCTCGCGGAGATGACCACCGCGGCGTTGACTGTGCTGCAAACCACGCCCAATGGTTTCTGGTTGATGGTCGAAGCCGGCGATGTCGACTGGTCCAATCATGACAACAACTTGGACAACTCAATCGGTGCCATCAACAGTGGCGATGCGGCAGTCAAGGTGATCACCGATTGGGTCCGGCAAAACAGCAACTGGCGAGAATCTCTCATGATCGTAACTGCCGACCATGGCCATCTGTTGAATCTAACGCGGCCGGAATTGCTGGTACCGTCGCACTAGGGAACAACATCTGGGTTCATCAGCGTGATCAACCGAATACGATCCGTTGTGTCTGGATCGTATTGAATGTGAATCGTGTATTGAGGCGATTCGAATCGATCCCACGCCCCCTGCGGTCCCAGGGAATCTTCCACGAAGGCATCCTTCGATCTTGTGGGCTCGCCAAGCTCAGCGCGCACGGCATCGCGACTACTGGCAAATGACAACATGCCAATCAACGGCCCCTTGAAACCGGAAAACGACTCATGAGCATCTGAATGCAAAAAGATCGTCTTGATCGCGCCGACATTATCCTGTTCGATCTCGATGCCACGTTCCCGATCGACCCAACTGCGCGAGCCGATTGGCGCTTCTTCCTCCGGGTCGTCGTCCGTCTCGTCAATCAAATCGAATAGTTCTAGCGCCTTCTTGACAGACGATGCGGAAACCAACTTACCGAGAATCCCAAGCAACTCTTCCATTGTCCGTCCCTTGGTCCTTGTTACGATATTTCGCCCCACACCACATCGCCATTGCCCGCGATCACTTCACCAATCCGCCAGTTATCCAGGCCAGCATCGCTGAGCATCGTACTGATCTTGTCCGCATAGTAACTGCTGACCAATAGCGTGAGGCCGATCCCGCCATTGAACACGCGGTCCATTTCGTCCTGGTCGATGTTGCCGAGTCGTTTCAACCAGTTGAAGACCGCTGGAACAGGCCACGCATCACGTTGTAATCGTACGCTCGACCCGCTGGGGAGAATGCGTTGGATATTTTCCTGCAATCCGCCTCCGGTAATGTGAGCGACTCCATGAACCACGTTTTTGACTCTGTAATGGTTAAGGATCCGGCGGACAGGCCGAGCATAAATCTGGGTTGGTCTTAATAAGGTTTCTCCGACGGATGCACCAAGCTCGTCGATCTGATCATCAACGCCCAAGCCTTCCATATCGAAGACGACCCGGCGGGCCAGAACGAAACCGTTCGAATGCAGGCCGCTCGACGCAACACCGATCACCACGTCACCCGGCGCGATCGTGCGGCCGTCGATCAACTGCTTGCGTTCAACCACACCGACGCAAAACCCAGCCAGGTCGTAGTCGCCCGTCGCGTACAAATCGGGCATGATCGCGGTCTCTCCGCCCAGCAGCGAACAATCCGCTTGAAGGCAACCGGCGCTGATCCCTTCGACGAGCTGTTCCAGCAATACCGGATCATCGTGGGACATTGCGACATAATCCAAGAAAAACAGGGGCTCGGCGCCACAACAGATTGCGTCGTTGACACACATCGCCACGAGATCGATCCCTACCGAATTATGGGTATCGGTCAACCGGGCAACGCGCAACTTCGTGCCCACGCCGTCAGTGCAGGCTACGAGGACAGGGTCATCGTAATTGCGTTGAAAGAGCTTGCTGGAAAAATCCAGTTTGAACAGGCCGGCAAAACCACCATCCAGCTTCATGACCCGTGGTGAAAACGTGCGATGCATCAACTTCGGCAGCCGCGACATCGAATCGCGGTAGACATCCAAGTCGACACCGGCATCCTTGTATGTTGCCTTACCCATGTTTGCTCGCAGGGGATATGGGAAACTTCAAATTCTACGAGTCGATTGCAGGCGTTGTCAACGAGCCCGCTCCAAGGCGGGTTTGCAGTGGTCTTTGTCTCCAGTTCGGCCTCCAAACGCCATGAAGAAACGTTCGAGGAATTACTGTCCGATAGTCGACAATAAAGGATCGAACACTGCTGAAAGGTGCCGAGTCGTGGGAATTCCTGATGGAATTGCCGCCCTAACGGTTAAGCTTGTCCGGACGATCACGGTCCCCACAGGACATAGGGTTTATCCACGTGGCACGTCAAAATCGAAAGCGACATTTTTCCTGACAACGCTCACCACTTTGAGCTCTCTCACGCAATGCCGAGTGTATGTTTGCTGACCCCAGCACCATCTCCTCGAATCGTTGCCGTAAGAAAGCTCACAGCTATGCTCATGCGTCATCCACACCCAAATCTCCAATTCACTCAGTTCCTCCCCTACGGCGCGCTCGTCCACGACGGTGGAGTGCAGTTCATTATTTTCAGCCGGTCGGCCACCGAAATGCGGCTGCTTCTATACAACGAACTAAATGACCGCGAACCGGACGAAGTTATTCGCTTTGACCCGGATACCGATCGTTGGGGGGATGTCTGGAGCATCTTCGTGCCCGGCATCGGTGAAGGGCAGCTTTACCATTTCCAGGCCGATGGGCCACACGATCCGGAGCACGGCCAGTGGTTTGATGGACGCGCGCGGCTCATCGATCCATTCGCAAAGGCACTGGCGGGAAACTTTCAAACCAACGACGACGGAATTATCCGACCGCCCAAGTGTGTCGTGGTCGATGATCATTTCGATTGGCAGGGCGACCGCCATCTGCGGCGTGATCTCTCAGAGACTGTCATTTACGAAATGCATGTCCGTGGTTTTACGCAAAGCGAATCCAGCGGCGTGAACCATCCTGGAACCTATCTGGGGGTGATCGAGAAGATCCCCTACTTGCAGTCGTTGGGTGTGACCGCAGTCGAGTTGATGCCGGTGCATGAATTTCCCATCCTTGGATTCCAAGGCGAGGAACTGAGCAAGCTGAATTACTGGGGCTACGATCCGCTTGCATTTTTTGCGCCTCATCGCGGCTATGCCGTCGGCGGGGCACCTGGCAGCCAGGTGGTGGAATTCAAGCAGATGGTCAAGGCCCTGCACCAGGCCGGCATTGAAGTCATTCTGGATGTCGTTTTCAATCACACTTGTGAAGGCAACGAACTCGGCCCCACGCTCAGCTTCAAAGGGCTGGAAAACCGCGTTTTCTACATGCTTGAAAACGGTGGCAGTCGCTACGCCAACTATTCCGGTTGCGGTAACACGATCAACGGCAATCATCCGATTGTCCGCGAGATGATCTTCTATTGCCTCCGACATTGGGTCCACAACTACCACATCGATGGATTTCGCTTTGACTTGGCGTCGATCCTCAGCCGTGATCGTCATGGCAACATCATGCCGAATCCGCCTTTGGTCGAAGCAATTGCCGAAGACCCGATGCTGGCGGCCACAAAGATCATTGCGGAAGCCTGGGATGCCGCCGGTGCATACCAAGTCGGTTCGTTCGGTGACCAACGTTGGAACGACTCGCACAATACGCGTCATTGGGCCGAATGGAACGGTCGTTATCGCGACGACGTGCGTGGCTACTGGCGCGGTGACGCAGGTCTGCGAAGCACGTTTACAACTCGGCTGGCTGGATCAAGCGACTTGTATGAAGAGAATGGTCGGCCGCCGGCGAGCAGTATTAACTTCATCACATCACACGACGGATTCACCTTGAACGACCTGGTCAGCTATCGCCACAAACACAACGAAGCCAACGGCGAAGGCAACCGAGACGGTGACAACAACAACTTTAGCGAGAACTTCGGCGTTGAAGGTCCCACGCGGAAGGCGAGAATCCAGAAGTTGCGAGCACGCCAGGTCCGCAATATGCTGGCGTCGCTAATGCTCAGCCAGGGCGTCCCGATGTTGGTCAGCGGCGACGAATGCGGACGTACGCAACGGGGAAACAACAACGCCTACTGCCAGGACAACTCCGTTTCGTGGTTCGATTGGAACGCGACCGAGGAAAACGCTGGACTCCTGCGTTTCACGAAGGCGTTGATCGCATTTCGAAATCGACACGTAGCGGTACGAAGCAAACGCTATTTGACGGGTGAACCGGCGGGGCAGCGAGGCTTGCCTGACATCAGCTGGTTCGATCCAAGGGGTGCCGCCGTGGACTGGAAAAGCCACGAACTGCCGGTTGCTTGTGTGCTGAGCGCCGTCAATGAAGACGACGAAGAAGGCGCCCAAAGCGACGGCCACGCCGTGTTACTGCTTGTCAATCCATCAGGCCGGTCTCGCCGTTTCATCTTGCCGCCCGTTGCTAAGGGAATTCCGTGGCGTCTGTTTATCGACACCAACGCGACACCGCCTTTGGACGTCTATCCCCAATTCGATGGACCGTTGCTGAGTCCATTGAAATCGGTCACTTTGGATCATCATTCTCTACAGTGTTTTGTCGCATCGGAGTGATGACCTAGTCGCGTCGCAGCGTAAACGCCGTGTAGTGGAATCCAGTGGCGTCATTAACCACCATCCCGCCGCCCGGTGCCAGATACTGTGCAACGATAGCAAATGGCGGCAATGGATTCTCCTTCAGTGCCCCGTTCAGAGCCCGGAAAAACGGGTTATTGTCGGAACGTGTGTCGAGCTGCTCGCGAACTGACTTAGAAGTCGCCAGTTCATACAGCGCGCGAAACCCTTCTTCGGGGCGTCGAAAGGTGATCATCCCCGTCTTGGCTGTGCCGACTTGCCGCTTGATCTTGCTGGCAATCAACTTGTATTCAATATCGTTGGCAAGTGATTCCGACGAGTCACTCTTGGTCACAATCACTTGCTGGAGGAGTTTTGAACTATCGGTGCCCATCAGGTAGTCACCGATAACCGCCAGGCACGGATCTGGAACCCGCGTCAATTGTCCGGCTGAGCTGGCGTTGCGGTTGGGGATGGGTGTGCGATAGAACGTCACCGTACCATACGTTTCTTTGGTCAAGGCATTGCCTAACTTGTCCGCGACCCGCTGTAGCGATCTCTTCGCCTTTTGAGGATCCTTGACTTTGATGGCGATCAATGTTGCTTGACTGTTCAATCTAGCCGGCGGTTCCATCCACGCAATCATGGTCGCTCGGCCCGCAATCTGCTGTAGGATTTCGGTCTCAAAATCGATGTCCAGCTGCTCGGAGATTCGATCGACAATCTCCAGTTGCCAAGTATCTTCACCGCGAAACACTTCATACAGTTTCGTGAGTTCGTCCAGCGTCTGATCGATGTCCCAATAGAGCGTCGAATAGGAAGCGACATCGGTCGGCACCCACGGTTCGGGCGTGGTGTCGCCGGAATCCAGGGCGATCATTTTCACAACGCCTTCGCGCGGCGATTCCAGTAAGATGTGGGCGTGCATAACGCCATCAAATTCGTCGGTGGCAAAAACCATGGATCCGCCAATTCCGTTGATGCCATCGATCCCTAAACCGGCCGCCGTAGCCAGGGCAGCCTGTCCGCCGAAATTACCGCGTGTGATGCGTTGGGCCAGGGCAAACGGATCGGCGTAGAACGTCACATGCGGCTGTTCGTCATCGTCGCCTCCACAGCGGCTCATGATCGTCTTGAACTTGCGGTTTTCGGAGAGCGTCAACAGCTCTTCGTTTCCACCCCAAACGTCCAGCAGTTGCTTTGACAAGTCAGCGTTGCTCGAAAAGACGACGGTGTTGTCCTTCTCGAACACCACCAGCCGTCGGCGTCTCCCGGGGAATTCGTAGACGTCCAATTGCACGTCGCCCACTTTCTCGACGGTACGTGATGTCTCGGCCGCGAGCAGTTCTTCATCCAGACGTTTCAATAGCGTTTGCGCCTGGGCAGCATGATTTCCGACATCGAACAACAGCACACCTTCTGGACTGCCTTGCTCTTGTGCCACGACGGCAATACAGAGTTCCCCTTGTGGTATGCGCAACAGCTCTGCCAGCGGCAGACCGATGCGTTCTTCGATCTGCGTATACGCTTCTAGTGCAGATCCGTACAGATGGGCCACAAAGGGTCGGATCTTTTCGTCGCTTGTAATGCGCCCCATGGCGGTCTCGCTGAAGGCCTCGATCAGATCGGGCACGCTGCGGGCTTGGACGTAGACCAACGTCTGGTCGGGAAGCAATTTGGCGGCCACCGGCCGCTCAGCCCGGACGCTCGCCCCCATCAACAGCGACGACGCGGCAATTGCCAAAGCGACCAGAACGGGTGTTACGCGCACGATAAACCTCCCAAATCGAAATAACCATGGTAATCTGTGTAATCCGTCTTTACGCTTTACCCCCGCAGATTCGGCATGGTTTCACCGCCGTCGCAGCAGCCGGCATTTATCTTGAATCTTTATTGCGAATCAGGCGGTCGGATGCCAGAATGGAGGGGTTCATTGCCGGTAGGACCCGCTTCTTCGCAGGCGCACCAAGACGGCGGGACGACGCGAGTCGATGAAAACGACTGATACAAACCTCTATTGCCTTGTCAACGCTAAGAATTACGTCTCAATTCCACGAGGTATCCGATCATGCATTTGACCTTCCGGCGTGCGTTGGCGATCACCCTGGTTGCAAGTTCTTCTTGGCTCGGTGGCAGTGCCTTTGCGCAACAGCAAGGCGCAGGTGGGCAGGACTCTCTCTCTCAGACGGGGCAAAGCGAGAGTTTCACGATTGAGCGTGATACCAGTTTATCGGTGATTGCGCCGCCAGCCACGAACTTCCTCAGCAAACCGACGACGGGTTTCGGTACAGTGCAGGGATATGGTTCGTTTTCCGGGGGCGGTGGAACGACTGGGCTCGGCGGCCTGAGCAGTTTCGGCGGAGGCCGTGGTGGTATCGGCGGCGTCGGTGGCTTTGGCCTAGGCGCCGGCTTCGGCAACCAGTTTGGCAGAAACCAGCTTGGTGGAAGCCAGTTTGGCCAGCAAGGCCAGCTGGGTGCGGCAGGTACCCTGCCGTTGCGTCATCGCATCCGCGTCGATATTGCCGTGTCGCCTCGGACGATCACACGTATTAGCCGCGCCTTCGCCCAGCGTTTGACCAGGTTACCGGGATTGACGGGGATGCTTGCCGTTGACGTGACCATGGAAGGGCAGACCGCCGTGCTGACGGGTTCTGTTGATTCGGATCGAGCGCGGGACCTTGTCGCCCGTTTGGCAATGCTTGAGCCGGGTATTGCGGCTGTCCGAAATGAGCTATCGGTAACGCAGATTCAAGCCCCTCCTGAGTCGCCACAGTCGCCATCGAGTTAGCAAGATCGACCGCCGCTTGATTGGCGGCGAGCCTTCCTGTCGACAGCGGCGGACGTACCAAACTTGTCTGACGCGATGTTTGCTGGATAACTGCCCCACCGTTGCTGCTTGCGCCACGACGTCGACTCACACCTTGTTCATGCAAGCGCGCTTTCAAGGTACGCGGGAGCGTGATCGTGGTCGTGCGGATGTTTCGTTGCGGCGCATCCTGCAACACTGGGCTGCCGGGCAGATCTGCCATCTGTTGGTTGCTGGCAGGCTGTTGATAGCCGGCACCTACCACTCTGGTCGGCGTCCGTGCGGCCCCGGTCATATGCGCCTGGGTGATCCCATGCTGGCCGTACGGAGAATTCATTGGCACTTCGACCTTCTTGCCCGGCAGCACATTCATCGCCTGCTGACCCATCACGACGTGTCCAGACGAGGTCGTGAATACTGGCATCAGACTGATGGACTTCTCCTGTCCACCGACGTCATCCCACGAGATCCAAACGCTATACGACGCTCCGAGTTTCGATTTGCCAAAATGCGTTGTGAACTGTTCGGGGGTGAACACATATTTGCGTGATGGTGTTTGGGTCGTCTGTGACTTGTCCGTGTCGTCGTAGGCGTACACAACAAGCTGGCCTTCCACCGGGACGGCCTCATTCATTGGGTTGTAGAAGAAGAAACGGCCACCAAAGCCTCGCGTTGCCTTGCCATTGGGTTGCGTCATCACATCAGGTACCCAGATCGTCGCCATGCGTGCAGGCGTCTGAAAGGCACTCTCGGCGATCTCGGGGTCCTTCGAGGACCACGGCAACTTATCGCTCCAGTCAGTCATGGACTTGCATCCCGACAAACTGAGCGTGATCATGCACGCGACGATCATCTTGGTACGAGCCACAGTAAAGTACCTCATCGAGTCATCGGTCATCGGAATTCGTGTCCGTGGGTTTTGGATTCGCCATGCTGAAACTACCAACTGCGCTGCCGAGTCGCCGTTGGCGCTGAGGCTGGCGGCGGCCCATGGGACGTCGCCTGAAACTGCACGCGCTGAACCGTCGGGATCACCTGCTGCGGCTGGCCGTCGAGTCGCCCCCGTGGCAGCTCAACGGACATCGCTGGTGGTAATCGTCTGGCGGGCCCGAATTGAGACGCACGGTAGTCCACCTGATCGACTGGCGTGGGCGGCACAGGTACGGGCGAGCCTTCGGTGGGCAACGGACGCAAGCCCTCGTCATTGATCACGGGTTCTCCGTAATGGTGTTGGTGCCCCCCGTTCTGAGGCATCACGCCAAACGGATCCCTGTCAGGGAAGATCACCGGAATGTCCGATTCACAGAACAGACACCCGTTGCTCATCAGGCCAACTTCGCCGTGCACTGACGCTACGTCACCAAGGCACCAGGTCATCCGCTGCGATTCCATCATCTTGATCGTCTCGTAGTCTTGGTCGTCCGCGATGATGTACGGAGTCATGATGATCAGCAACTCAGTCCTCTTCGTCGCATTCGACTCGAAGCGAAACAGATTCCCAAGCAACGGCACGTCGCCGATAAACGGGACTTGATGTTCCACAGTCTCCTTGAACGAAGTCATCAGCCCGGCGAAGACGACGGTTTGACCGCTCTTGGCACTAATCGTCGTCTGGGCGGTTGTGCGTTCAATGGGTGGCGAAATGATGGGATCACCGTTCGAGTCCGTTCCGACAAAGGTGCCGTCCGAGATCGATCCCAACGCGGAACGCGTGGCATCGATATCCATTACAATTACACCGTCGTCGTTGATCAACGGTTGAACGCGCAGGATCAGGCCCGTCTCCACATCCACTACATTTTGCTGGACGATGCCCTGCGTGGTTGTCGTGCCGTTAATTCGAGCCACGTCAGCCCCCACCTGCACAAAGGCCTGCTGGTTATTCAACGCCATTATTTGCGGCCGACTGAGGACCTGAAGCCGGCCTTGAGCCTCCAAAGCGCGGACCAGCAGATTGATTGAATCGCTGGCGGCCGAGAGCACTAAGCCGCCAAAACCGATGCCTGGAATCGCGCTGGTGCGCCCCAGGCCGAGCGCGGATATTGCCTGGCCCGCCAAACGACCGGGCCCCTGGTCGGTGTCCATATTGGGCAGTCCAGGCGCACCAGTCGTTAAACTTTGGCTCTCGTCCAGGAAGTTGAAACCGGGAGTCCGTGCCGTGCCGGCCAACCCTCGATCGAACAGCAGAGAATCCTGCAGCCCAAGCTCAACGCCAAACTCAAACGCATCGATCAGGTCGACTTCGGCAATCAAGACCTGCACCATCACCATAGGTGGCCGAAAGTCCAGCTCCTTGATAACCTGCATGATCTCTTCGTAGTACTCTGGCGTGGCGCTGACAATCAGACTGTTCGTCACAATCTCCGGCACCACGATCACTTCACGTTCGATCTGCTCGTACGGGCTGATCGCTTGATTGAACAACAACTGTTGCTGGATTAGGTCGCGCTGACTGGTCAGAAACGTGGTGATTGAATTGGCCACGTCCAAGGCCGGCGCATTCTTCAGGCGGACCACGCTCAATCTGCGAGTGGCAATGTCGTCTTCGTCCAACCGCAACAACAAGGTCTCCACCACGGTCAGGTCGCTGGACGAGCCCGACGCGATGATGCTGTTGGTGCGAATATCGACGGCGAACGTCAATGGAACCAGCGAACCCTCGCCCGCGGTTTGCACGGCCTGCGTTTGCTGTTGGAACCCAAAAATACCCTGTGCGTTGCCCTGCCCGGCAGTTACTTGCTGGCCAAACAGCGACTGCAGCATGCCAGCCAGGTTTGTGGCGTCGCTATTGACGACTGTGAAAACCTTGATCAACGCTTCCATGTCCGGTAGCTGATCGAGTTCTTCAATCAAGGCTGCGATCAGCTCCATGCTCTCCGCTGGGGCTCGGACGAGCAACGCGTTGATGTTTGGATCAGCAGTCACCTGAACATCGTCCATGATCCCACTGCGGAGCAGGCGACCATTCTCTTGGTCGACGACCTTGAATTCCAACGCACCTGCTGGTCGCCGCACCTGGGCTTGCGTTTCTGTGGCAGCGCCACCGCCACCAGGCTGCTGCTGCCCTTGACCTTGCTGCCCGGTCGTACCGATTTCGCCACGAATTGCGCCCAACAAGGCGTCGGCCAGATCCAAAGCCAGGGCATTCTTCAGACGAAAGACCTTAATCTCCATCGACGTCTCGGTCTCGCCACCGTCCGCATCGATGCTCTCGACCAAACGGCGGATTTCGCCAAGATCCCGGGGGCTGGCCTGCACGATCAGCGAATTCGTCCGGTAATCCGCGATGATCTTGACCTGAGTTCCCAAGCCTAGACGAGGGTTGTCATCCTGCCCTGGTCGAGTGACGAAGAATCCGCGGACCGTCACTTCAGCGTCCAAGGCCGAGATGTTCTTCAACCGAATGATCGTGAAGTCGCCCGTATCCGGCTGATCCAGCTTTTCGATCAACTTGATCACCTCCTCGACGCTCTCTTTACGACCGATCAACAGAATGGCGTTCGGTTCGACCAACGCTCGGATGCTGACCTGGCCTTGGCGGGCCGAGAGAATCTCGTCATACAGTTCTGTCACCAACGTCACAGCCGCTTCGTTGTCGATATGTTTCAGGTGATGCACTTCCACAATCGGCTGCGTCTCTTTGCTTTTTTCTTCGATTTCGGCAATGATCCTCTGCACGCGTTCCACGTCACGCTTTCGACCGCGGATGATGATGATATCCAGGCCTTCCAGGAACTCGATCTGGACAGGCCCAAGCAGCCCGCCCGTCCCGTCGTCGTCCACTCCGAGCTCGTCACCCACGCCGACTGGCGCACCGGGCTGGGCAGCAGCAGGAGCACCGGGCTGGGCTGCAGCTGGTGGTGCGGTAGCCGGGTTCGGTTGCAACGGTTGACCGTTCTCTTGCTGAAATACTTTGGTCAGCATCTGACCGTTCCAGTCGTTTCCACGCCGCCCGGCACCGGCCTGCACGGCGGCCGTGACGTTACCGTCTTTGGTGTTCTGTGCGGCGCGGATCAACGATACGACAGTTTGCACTTTGTTCGGGTCGGCGTTGCGAATCGGCACGAGTTGCAGTTCCCCTGGGGCCGCCGCCTTGGCAGTGTCGACAGCGTGCGTCAACTGACGCCAGGCCTCAGTCTGCGCTGTTCGCTCAAAGGTGATCTTGTTCGCCGCACGGTCGATCTGTAGCACGGGTTGAAGCCCATTGACGGTTACCAGGTGAACCATGAGGAGTTCGCCATTGCGAGCCGTGCTGGTGCGAATGCGCGCCCCCAACAACTGCTGGAGCCCGCCTTCGAATTCGCGCCACGAGGTGTGCATGAGTTGATACGACGTGGCTCGGACTGGTGCCGCCGCGTTAGGCACGACGGGTCGCGCCGGAAGAGCGGGCTGCCGCACGGGAGCTGTCGCGGCAGGTTGCGGTGCTTGACCAGACAGCTCTTGCGCAATGCGCTGTTGCAACGCCGGCGGAGCAATGACGAGCAGTTGTTGTGTTCTTGGGTCCGTGGCGATCCGAACACCGCTGCCATTGGGATAGCGCGTCCGCAACTGGTTCGCGATCCGATCCAGATCACCGGATACGCGGTAGCTCTTGACCACCGAGCTGTTCGCGGCATTGGGCAGAGGTGCAGGTGACTTCGGCGGATCAACGGGTTTGTCCAGCGCTTGAATCACCTGAAGTGCCAATTGCTGTGACTGCGCCAAGCCTTGTACGAGCAGCCGGTTGTTTTCGCGGTCGACGCTCACATTGGCGTTGCCGGCCAGACCGGAGAGCATGTTCCGCAGCTGGGGTGCGAGATCATCGGCGTTGCGATGACGCAGGGCATACGCACGAATCTCGCCCTGCACTTGCTCCTGGCCAAAACTGCTCGGAACAGAAAAACCGGGCAGAATCGCCACACAGGCGTAAGATAGCGCAACTGCCAATGCGCAACGGTAGCCGTTGAGTCTGGGTCGAATCGACATTCTTTTTATTCCATTCGTTGCTGGGTTTGCAACTTGGCGTTACCGGCGGCTTGCGGGACGAACCCCGCCGGTAGAATCCACTCAACAGAGGTAATCGGCAGAACCGTCTCGGGCCGTACAGTCATAATTCCCCAAAAAATCGGACGAATCGTCACGCCGCGCGAGACTGCGCAAACTTTGCGGGTGAAGAAATGACGGCTAGGAAAGCCGGAGAATTGACGTCTCCCGGGCGGCCTTCCTCCAGGCTCGGTTGCGATGGCACCGGCAACGTGCCAGTCGACTTGGCTCGAATCTGATAGACTCTGGCAGATCGAGACCTCGATTCGCTCGCTGTCGATCTTTTAGCCGATCACATCGATACTACGTGGTTGACACGACTTATCTGACCCCAGGGATTTGCGGCCCCCGTCAAGCCCCAATTTTGCCAATTCACGAAACAGGATACTCTCATGCCCCAAGACGATTTTGCCCCCAGGCCCCATCGGCCCTTTGACCCCAGTAGAGTCTCGCCAGAGCAGATCAGGAAAGTGCTCCGGGCAGCAATGATCGGGCTCGTTGTGTTGGTCGTCCTTTTCATCGGCAGGACGATGCTGTACCGAATTGAAGCCAGTGACGAAGGTGTGGTCTTGCGATTTGGGGAACACCACAAAACCGTGTCACCGGGACTGCATGGAAAGCTCCCTTGGCCAATTGACGAGGTTTACAAAGTACCCGTCCAACGCATTCAGTCACTGGAATTTGGTTTCGAAACGATGCGGCCTGGTCGGCACACCGCATACGCTCAAGACGAAGATGATCTCGCCGTCGCCGAAATGCTCACGGGCGACCTGAATCTGGGCCACGTCGAATGGATCGTTCAATATCGGATCAGCGATCCGTTGGGTTATCTATTCAAGCTGGCTGACACAGAGAATCGGCCGGGCGGATTCCTCTCCGGCAGTTCCGAAGTGAATCCGGCCGTGCCAGATACGATCCGCGATATCTCGGAATCGGTGATGCGAAAACTAGTGGGCGATTCGAGCATCGACTATGTGTTGACAATCGGACGCCAACAATTGGCGAAGAATGCCGAAACGCTGATCCAGGAAGAGCTGGATGCCTTCGAGTCCGGAGTCGATATCGTGACCGTCAAACTCCAGACGACATCGCCACCGACCGTGAAAGTTCAAGAAGCCTTTCAAGAGGTCAATCGAGCTCGCCAAGAGAAAGAAAAAGTTGTCAACGAGGCTTTGGGGGAACGGAACAGTATCATCCCAGCCGCTCGCGGCCAGCGTGACAAGGCCATCGCCGAGGCCGAAGGATACGAGAGTCGTGTGGTTTTGGAAACCAATGGTCGCGTCAACGCATTCCTCGCTCAACTGACAGAATACGAAAAAGCCCCCGATGTGACCCGCCAACGCCTGTACCTCGAAGCCATGGAAGAGATTCTCTCTCAGGCGGAGAGTTTGACGATTATTGACGAATCAGTACGAGGCATCTTGCCCGTGCTCAACCTAGACGAGTCCGTCGCACCGACGGCTAGCCGTCAAGGAGCACGCCGATGAAAGCCAGAATACTCGTAGTTGCCCTGGGCGTTGTTCTCCTTGTCTGTCTGGTTCTCTTTTTTAGCGCCTTCATTGTGAGCGAGGGTCAGCAGGCAATCGTGACGCAATTCGGCCGGTTCGTGAAGGCAGAACAGAAAGCCGGTCTGCATTTCAAATTGCCGCTGATTCAAGAGGTCAATTTCCTTGAACGTCGCCTGCTTCCCTGGGATGGCGATCCTGAGAGTATGCAAACCAAGGACAAGAAGCGGATCGACATCGACGTTTGGGCACGATGGCGGATTGTCAATCCTGAGACCTTCTTCATCAAAGTTCGGACGGAACAACGGGGGCAAAAAATCCTGGACGACCTGGTCGATTCCGCCGTGCGCGATGTCGTCGCGCGACACAACTTGATCGATGTCGTGCGCAAATCGAATGAGGAGTTAATTTACGAAACGGAAGAGCTGGAACGTACTGCCGCCGAGACCGTGCAAGGACGCGGACGCGAAGATGTGGAAGCGGAAATCCTGCAGGGCGTAAATCTGGAGGAATACGGTATGCAACTCGAGAGTGTCCGCATCAAGCGGGTGAACTATGTCGCTTCGGTCCGCGCCGCCGTCTATGAACGGATGATTTCCGAACGGATGAGGATCGCCCGTCTGTTCGATTCCGAGGCGATTGAGGAACAGAACAAGATTTCGGGTGGCACGCAAAAAGAACTCGATCTGATCGAAGGCGAACGAGAGCAAAAGTCGTTCGAGATTCGCGGAAAGGCGGACGCCACGGTGATTCAATTGACGGCCGAAGCGTACGGCAAGTCGCCGGATTTCTACGAATTCCTGCGTCGGCTGGAGGTCGTCAAGAAGACGATCGACGCTGACAGCCGCTTGATCCTGACGACCGACAGCGAGTTGTTTCAGATGCTCAAGCGACCGAGCGATGTTGTGGCGCCAACGGCCCAACCCACGCCGAAATGACATCCCAAAACAGTTGGCTTACTCTTTCTTGTCGCCACCGAAGAGATTAAACGACGGCAGCTTGAAACCTGGCTCGACTTTCTTGCGCTGCATGTCGACCTCCGCGTGCAGATCAAGTCGATCCGCGCGTTTGGTCAGATCCACTGTTGCGCCACGAAACCAATCAAGTAGCGGGGCCTGGTAGTCGTCGGGCATCGCTCCGCCAGCTTCGGCAATTGCCGTCGACTGCCACACGGTGCGTCCCGCCTGATTGTCGAGTTCATAACGACCGCCCAACGTACAGACGAGTCTTGTGTCGAGCAGCATTTCGGCCTCGGATAGCGCTACTTCCTTCGGCAAGTGGAACTGCTGCGACATGGCTTGCAGCAATCGCGTATTGCCCAGGGAGGTCTGCCTGGCACGCTGGTAGTTCAGTGCTGTCAACCCGGCCGCCAGACGCGAATTCGCCAGATCACCAATTCGTATCCGAACCTGCGCCCGATGGTCAGACTCGACCGGTTGCAGATTCCGAGACGTGTCTTCCAACAGAAGCCGATCAAACGAGATAACTGAAAAATCGCCCCCTTGCCATCGCCAGGCGCCCAATAGCAGCGGCGAAAATCCGGCGGCATCGGCCTCCCCGGACAAAACAGGCAGCAAATCCAGAAACCCCATTTTCGGCCATGCACCCAGATAGCCTGGCGTCGATTGCATCAGTTGCAGACTCTGAAAAAAACCTCTCTGTTGCGGTTGGATGTTTAGTTCGGCGTCGCGCACACCCAAGAACAGATGGTGCGGCACAATCCCAGGATCCAGAAACCCGCCACGAACAGAAGCTTGCATCGTGATGATGTCATCTGGATTCGATGCGATCTCGACGTTGGTTGGCGGCCCCAAAACAGAGAGGAGCCACCCGTATTTCTCCTCGACCAGGGGCGAGACGTTGGCGTCGATGACGACCCGTTCGAGCCCTTTTTCGTTCAACGCATATCGCTTGACGGCGGAAACCAGCGGGTCCATTTCCGTCCAATGCTGTTGATAGTATTCGGCACGATCGGCATAGGCTGCCAACTCGCCGGCCGTGACGGAATTCATCGGCATGTCGGGAATCGGAGTGAAATAGCCCCGGGCACCTCGCTGCGAATTGCCCGTTCGGCTTCCGGACACGACGGGCCCACTGCCGTCCGCTCGGACTCCAAACCCGCGAGGTAGAAAGCCGTTGACAATCAGTTCGTCAAGCGAATCTCCCGCGACACCTTCGGCCGCGGCTGCCAACCGCGCCAGTTGCAGCAATTCCGTGTCTGCCACCGCCTGTAATCGGCGCGTAAGTTCAAACTGATAACGTGGGCTGAGCAGGTGCGCGAAGAAAGCAGACGAATGATACGCCAAAATCGTATCATCTCTGGTCAGCGGCATGTCATGACGAGCGTGCTGAAACTCGGCTGTGGCTCCGAGTGCACCGCGACCCTGGCCGGCCTCGAAGAAACGCTGGACGATGGCCCGAGTAGTTGAAACGAGATGGAATTCGCCATCAACCGCATAGAATGATCGGAGTCGATTGTCTGGTGTCGACAGGAACGAAACGTCATGTCCGGCAATCGAGATCGTTTCCATCGTAGCGCCGTTTTCTCGATGTGCCGCCAATGCTGCGGCGCGCTGCTGTGCGAAATCAGCGGAGAGCGCAAGATTATTGCGAGCTTGAAAAAGCATCGCCATCGCCGCGCCCTCTTTCAGATACATGTCGCGACCGATAATCGCAACGTCGGCAATCACCTGCGGCCCTAAGATCTCTGCGAGGGCAGATTGCTTGAGTGCCAATTGCTTTTCGAGTTTCTTGTTCAGTGCTGCATTGTGTCCTCGCAGCTTCACCATCTGCCCGATATCGCCGCCGTGCGTGTTTAGCAAGTTTGACAGCCAGAGATAGTTCTTGAAATTGCCGAACCGAATATAAAAGCACTCGTGCGGAACATGAAATGCGATTGGCTCAATGTCCACGTCATCCGGCGGTTCGGCCAGCTCTAGCGGCTTCCACGCAATCGCCGGCGGCAGGCGGCGGTCAGCGACCTCGCCCAGCCCTTTCCCCATTATCGTGTCACGTAGTATTGCACGACGCAGCTTCTCCGCACCAAACACTAACTGCATGGTTTCTTGAAGCTCGCTCGGGCGTGACTCTTGGACGCGGCCAAGCAGCGGCGGGCGAAGTTTCAGCCGCTGCGAAAGCATGGTCGTCAAGTAAGTGTGAACCGAAGGAGGGTAGTCGCCAAGCTGCTCTTGTTGCCGAGCGACAGCATGGTAGTCGCGCCACCAACGCTGCATGGATCGTTCGTAGATCCGGCGCGGACGAGCCGTGGGCTTAAGAACAAAATGCCGAGGTTCGGGCGTGTAGACGGTAACCTCAAGCGGCGCGGTCCCGGTGAATAGAAAGGAAATGTTCAGCCGATTTGGTGTCGTCTCCGAATCGCCACCAAGCAACCCGGTTACCAGTTGCCCCAGCGGGCCACCGCGAAAGGCCGGATAGAGGACCCGCGCTTCGGCATCATGAATCTCAAATCCACTTGACGCTCGAGTCGCCGCAACCGGAATGCTCAGACGGGCAACGCCGAACGGCTGCCCCAGAACGGCCTCGCCATCGCCAACCGCCCACGTGGGTGAGGTGTCCCAGACCAGCGATCCAAGAACCACCAACGCCAGAACGATCCGCATCCAGGCTTTCCGCTGCATCATGCCACTCCCTTTGATGATGGGCCAATTGCTGCCATCATTAGGGGCAAGACACGAGCGGTCAAGGGGCCGTTGCGGTGAGACGAGCGGCAAGAAACGCGAAAGAACCATCACCGACCCGTCCGCCGGCGTGCGGCGTTCAGTTTTCCGGCTCTTGAGACGTGAACGCTTCCAGCTCTTTGCGCGAAACCGCACCGTTGCCGTCAGTATCGATCGAGTCCAGCCGCTCTTGCATACGCTCCGGGATCTCTTCGCCGGTCAATTCCCCGTCACCATCGGCGTCGCGCCGAGCGAACATGGCCAGTGGGTCGAAGCCGCCACGCCGGCCACCGGCCGCTTTGGCGCCACCTTTTTTGGCGCCACCTTTTTTGCCACCGCCCTTTTTGCCACCGCCTTTTTTGCCACCGCCGCCAGACTGCCGGTTGGAAGATGTGACCGGCTTTGTAACAACGCCAACGTCGATCGTCATCGTGAAGGAATCATCCGAACTGGCCTGTTCGCCGCCGATTCCAAATTGCCCAGGATCGATCTCACATTCTCCTTTCATCTCGAGGAGATGACTAATACGCGTCACGTTCACTTCAAAAGAAACCTCCTTGGTGACGCCCCGCAGCGTCAAGTTACCGGCGAGCAGAAACTGCGCCGCATTGCCAGTGCTAGCAACTGAGCTTGTGGATTCGAATTTAGCCGTAGGATAGTCCGCGGCGTTGAACATCTCCGGCGACTTGAGCTGATTGGTAAATGGTCGCGTGTCCGTCCAAAGAGAACCAGAGGTCATTTCGACGGCCATGCTCTCGATAGCCTTCGTCTCGGAATTGACTTCGATCTGTCCCGTGAAATCCTGAAATCCGCCGACATGATCTTCTCCATCCAGACCAGGAAAGACCAACAGGATGCTGGCGTTGTCGCCCGAGAACACAGCGACGCAATCGCTGATGGCAACCGCCACGTGCTGCGGCGTGTCCGGTTCGCTGTTAATTAAGCCAACTGGATTCCCACTAGAGTCGTACTGAGGTTCGTCGACTTTGGCGACGCCCTGACCGCCGGAATTCTGGGAACAACCGACGAGTGCAGTGGCGAGAAACAAAGAGGCTAACAAGAAACAGCATCTCATACGAGATTTCCTCAGTTTGACAACGATTGACACTCACACAGCGCGTGTGTGCCGTGGACACGCCGTTGAAGGACACGCCGTTGAAAAAGCTCATGCAAAATCCCCTCGTGATTGCGCAACTGCACGGCTACCGAATCACGGCAAAAACTGAAATCGGCTTTCAAATCAATTGCAGGAATTCCGACGTGAATGATCAACCAGCCGGCGACTTGGAAATGTCGATCACGGCTTCGTCCGTGCCGTTGGCCTCGATAGCAAAGGGCGTGTTGTCGGGGCCGAATTTGCCGCCCCAGACATCGTTGTTTTCGTCCTCCGTCTCACCACGACGATACGCGGCAACTTTGTATTTTCCGGCTGGAATGCCGCTGCCATCATTGCCATCGACCACGAAAGTCGAGTCTTCGGCAACGATGGCATAATGCGTCTCTGCGTCACCCTTTGGTTCTCCAGCATCATCCAGCGGGATGAGCTCCAGCTCGATACAGGACCCGCCTTCCTCGTAGTTCTCGATGACGACGGCCGCACCTCCATCGACCACCTTCCCGGTGACAGTGACAAGATTCTCGCCACTGCCACAGCCGACCATCGCACAAACCAGGATCGCCAGGGTGACCCACTGCCATCGCATTAAACACATGTCAGAAACTTTCCTAATGGACAATTGAAGAAGGTAATGGCTGGTTGCTATTGGACAGGCAGCTCGACAGTTCCCCCATCGAGCCTGTGGCACATCCTGGCAAAGACAACTCGATCGACGGTATAGGGAATAAAATGCACGGAGCCGTCGCCAAACAATGCGTTGATGCCACCAGGATGCGACGAGCCGAAATGCGCGCCTGGGTTGCCGCGGTCAAGACGATCCGGCAGTGGCACCCAGTCACCACGGCGCATCACGTCCCAGTCCCACCCACAAGCCCAACCTTCGTTGTCGTAGCCCGGATTCGTGCCGAGGTGTCCGAGGGCAAATCGCTTTTCGGAAACAAGCAGCGTGCTCGATGTTCCGTCCATCGCTAACGAGGCGAACCTGATCGTCAAGTGCCGTGTTCCGTTGTTGCTCCATCGATCGGTGCGGATGATGGCGCCGTCCGTGTCCCAAGGCATATCCGTGAAACCCGCATTGCGTACCGCAGCGTTGTTGGCAAATTGCGGCAGCTGCGTGAGTGAATACCAGTTCGCATTGTTGCAACAGCCAGCGTAGTCGTTCTTGCCCAAGTCACCACTCATTCGCGCAGCGGTACGATTGCGATAACGGTTCTGCGGAGCGCCGCCTGTCAGATCGGGCTTCGCGGCCCGGCGGCTCGGACAATAGAAACCGGGAATCGCTTGTTGCAACACAAAATGAATGCGAGCAATTCCTGTGCGATTCCCACCGTCATGAACGGCACCCTGCTCTAAAAATGGCAAGATCTGGAACATCCAGCCATTGTCCTGCTTGGGGGCTACCTCCGACGAGCCGCTGTAGTTGTTCTGCGTGTAAGTTGGAAAATCCCTCCAATGACGACCACCTGATGGCAAGATCTTGTACGTGTCATGGTGGTTGTGCATCGCCAGCCCAATCTGCTTGAGATGGTTGTTGCACTGAACTCTTCGCGCTGCTTCCCGTGCAGCCTGCACAGCTGGTAACAACAGGGCCACCAGGATGCCAATAATCGCAATCACCACTAGTGGTGCGTCAACATAGAGTTTACTAATCCTTGGATACCGTGTATGTACCGATTCTTCGGTAAGTTCTTTCACGTATCCAAGGATGGATTTGATGCAAAAGGTCTATGTGGTTCAATTGTCGAGCGAGGAACGGGA
>PVBE011149714.1_pt1 | contig 27035 bp, 27 predicted proteins | sample 1631181 | NCBI WGS metagenome assembly PVBE01 (sample SAMN08397723, study PRJNA350692) | Marine metagenome, whole genome shotgun sequencing project. | isolation source: water | place: Pacific Ocean | collected 2012-04
CCCCTTCTGGGGAAGGAGTAAGACCGCAAGTAGACTACTTGTTTGATAGGCGGTGGGTGTAAGGGCAGTAATGTTCTGAGCTTAACCGTACTAATGGTCGAGGGCTTGACCTGCTTCAGAGTTATTATTAGGCACGGATAAAGGGGAGGGGTGTAAAAGCCCCTCTTTTCTTTTCTGCTGGCCTGTGCTGGTAATTGATTTGGGTGTTTGAACTTCAAACGGTGGGTGCTAATTTTGAGGAAATAATTCGAGGCTAATTAGCTTCGGGAATTGTTTTCCTGGTTATGTAATATTGGTGGCCTGTCTGGCAGAGTGTTGGTTCCATGGGAAAGGGAGGGTTTCCGGAGTAGGAAGTGTGAGGGACTTTTATCTCTCCCGGTGCTCGGCGGGGGGGTTATTTCTTTTAAAAAGTGGGATGAGTTGTTCCCCATCTCTCACTACTCTCCGTAGGTATCTTTTCCCACCCGAGCCTGCCCTCGGGGCGTCTGTGATTTACCCCGTAGTTTTCCACCCTACCCGTAGAAAGCGGGAGTGTCCAAGAGGGGCGGAAGCCTCTCTTTCTTTTTCTTCCCCTCTTTTAAAATCCCTCTCGGACTCCCTTTACGAAAGGGAGATGATTAGTCCCCCCTTTTGTAAAGGAGGATTTAAGAGGGATTCAATAAAAAGATTACTTCATCCTTCCACCGAAGGACTCGTAATGATACGGTGGGAATGGGGATAAAGAAGGGATGGGTTAACAGATAAAACGAGGGGTTTGGTAGATACAAAAACGCCCTATAAGAGGCTTGAAATGTGTCTGACTTGATGATAAAGTCTATATGGTGCAAAAGCTACTTTTATTAAACGTAAAATCAGGTGATGGCTATCTTTCGGAGACAGCTTTTCTGTTGCTCGGCTCAAGCCGGAGCTTTGTTGGTTTAACAGGGTCTATGGAGGTAAAGAAATAGATGTATGAAATATTGCGGAGAGAGGCCTTGGTGCCTAATATCCACCTGTTTAAGATGGCGGCCCCCGAGGTGGCTAAAAAAGCCCGGCCCGGCCAATTCGTCGTTATCCGGATTGACGAAAAAGGCGAGCGTATTCCGCTTACCGTGGCCGACTGGGATGAGAAAGAAGGCAGTGTTACCGTGGTCTGCATGGAAGTGGGGACGACCACTCGCCGTCTGGCCACACTGGGTACCGGTGAGGCTATTGCCGATTTCGCGGGGCCACTGGGAGTACCCACCCATATTGAGAAGCTCGGCACCGTGGTCTGCGTGGCTGGTGGATTCGCCGTGGCGGTGGTTATGCCCATCGCCCGGGCCATGAGGCAGATGGGCAACAATGTTATTTCCATCCTGGGAGCGCGCAATAAAGACCTGATTTTCTGGGAGGAAGAGCTGCGCCGCGTTAGTGACGAGCTAATTGTAACTACCGATGACGGCTCCTATGCCCGTAAAGGGATGGTGACCGAGCCGCTGAAAGAGCTTCTGGAAGGCAACGGTAAAGTTGATCGGGTCATTGCCATTGGTCCGAGTATCATGATGAAATTTTGCGCTAAAACCACCGAGCCGTTCGGAGTCAGGACCATCGTTAGCCTGAACCCGATAATGGTGGACGGTACTGGCATGTGCGGCTGCTGCCGCGTCTCGGTGGGCGGAGTGACTAAATTTGCCTGCGTGGACGGCCCTGATTTTGACGGGCATCAAGTAGACTGGGACCTGCTCTTCGCCCGCCAGCGGACCTATCTTGACGAGGAGAAATGGTCTCTGGAGCAGTGGCAATGCCAGGGCGGTGGTCATTCTTGAATTGGAGTCTGGAGGTAATAAGGATATATGGTAAAGCTTAATTTAAACCGAGTGGAGATGCCCCGGCAGAAGCCTGAGGTACGGGCGAAAAACTATAATGAGGTGGCGCTGGGCTACAACCAGGAGCAGGCTATCGAGGAAGCCAGGCGCTGTATCCAATGCCCCAAGTATCCCTGCGTTGCTGGCTGCCCGGTAGAGATAGATATTCCCGGCTTTATTCTCGCCCTGCGAGAGAACCGGATGGAGGAAGCGGTCAAGATACTGAAGAGTAAAAATGCCCTGCCCGGTATCTGTGGGCGAGTCTGCCCTCAGGAGACACAGTGCGAAGTGGTCTGCACTCTGGCGAAGAAAGAGGCGCCGGTGGCTATCGGCCGCCTAGAGCGCTATATTGCCGATTGGGAACGGGAGAATATGGGAGCGGTGGCACCAGAACCCGTCAAGCCCACCGGGAAAAAGGTGGCTGTGGTCGGCTCGGGGCCGGCCGGACTTACCGCGGCGGCGGACCTAGCTATGCGAGGACACCGGGTGACCATCTTTGAGGCGCTGCATATTGCCGGTGGAGTGCTGATGTACGGTATCCCTGAGTTCCGTCTACCGAAAGCGATCGTGCAGGGCGAGGTGGATTACGTGGCATCTCTGGGCGTGGAGATTAAGCTGGACTCGGTGGTGGGAAGACTGGTGACCATTGATGAGCTACTGGGTAACGGTTATGACGCCGTTTTTCTGGGTACCGGCGCCGGATTACCCATGTTTATGAATGTCCCCAAGGAGCACCTGAACGGCATCTATTCGGCCAACGAGTTCCTGACCCGGGTTAACCTGATGAAAGCCTACATGTTCCCGGAGTATGATACCCCGGTTCGGATTGGTCGCCAGGTAGCCGTGATTGGCGGCGGTAACGTGGCCATGGACTCGGCACGGTGTGCCCTCCGGCTCGGTGTTGAGAAAGTATATATCGTCTACCGGCGCTCCGAGGCGGAACTGCCGGCCCGGCGCGAGGAAGTGGAAAACGCCCAGGAAGAGGGTATCATTTTTAAGCTGCTGACTAACCCCAAGCGATTTCTGGGTGACGAGCAGAATAACGTGGTAGGTATGGAATGCTACGAGATGGAGCTGGGTGAGCCTGACGAGAGCGGGCGGCGCCGCCCCATAGTGAAAGAGGGCACCGAGTTTACTATTGACGTGGATGTGGTCATCGTGGCGCTGGGCACTACCCCCAATCCCCTCATTGCCGCCACCACTCCTGGACTGGAGATCACTAAGAAGGGCACGGTGGTGGCCGACGAGGCCACTGGTAAGGCGGCGAAGGATAAGGTCTGGGCGGGTGGTGATATCGTCACCGGCGCGGCTACGGTCATCAGCGCTATGGGCGCCGCCAGAATGGCGGCCAACGATATTGATAAATATCTGGGAGGATAGTTTTTTAGTTCAGTATGAATATGGTATTCGAGAGAGGCGAAAACCCCTCTTTCTTTTTCTCCCTCTTTAATCTCTAAAATTATTTGCCCGACCCCCCTGATTCTGCGTATAATAATGGGCGTAATATTCTGAAAAGCAGGTGATTACATGAAGCCATACGGACTGGAAAATATCAGGAACGTGGTGTTACTATCCCATGCCGGCGCGGGCAAGACGACTACGGCGGAAGCTGCCATGTACACGGCGGGAGCGATTGGCCGGCTAGGTAAAGTTGATGACGGGTCCAGCACTTCGGACTACGACCCGGATGAAGTGAAGCGTAAAATCAGCATTAACTTGGCTTTGCTGCCTGGTCCGTGGCGGGAGGTCAAGGTCAATCTTATTGACACCCCCGGTTATGCCGACTTCGCTGGGGAGGTTAAAGCGGCGCTGCGCGTCGGCGAGGGGGCCATAATCGTTATCTGCGCTGCTTCTGGTGTGGAGGTCGGCAGCGAACAAGTGTGGGGCTATTGCCAAGAAGCTGATCTGCCGCGTCTTATCCTGGTAAACAAGGTGGACCGTGAGAATGCCGATTTCTTCCGTACGGTAACCGAAATACAATCCCGTTTCGGGGCCAAATGTCTGCCGATACAGCTGCCGATAGGCGCCCAAGATAATTTTCAAGGTGTAGCTGACTTGTTGACTAGGAAAAGCTATACCGGTTCCCCACCGAAGGAAGGTGAGTTACCGTCATCCTTGGAGGCCCAGGCCGGTTCTTTCCGGGAGAAGCTGGTGGAGGCGGCGGCGGAAACCGATGACCGCCTCATCGATAAGTATCTCGGTGGGAAGGAGCTCAGTCTGGAGGAAATTAGGGCCGGCCTGAGACAGGCAACAGTGAGCGGTAGTGTTATTCCCATCTTGGCCGGTTCGGCACTGCAAAACGTCGGGATGAACGGATTGCTGGATGCTGTTGGTGATTACCTGCCGTCACCCAAAGAGCGGGTAGTGGCTACCGTCGGCGAACCGAAAGTCGAGTCAAGCCAGGAAGGCCCGTTGGCGGCGCTGGTGTTCAAGACCACGGCCGATCGTATTGGTAAGCTCACCTACTTTCGCGTCTACTCCGGCGCGGTGGACAGTAATTCACAGGTGTGGAACGCCACGCGGGGCAGCGTGGAGCGGATAGGCCAGCTGTTTACGCTGGGGGGTAAGAACCAGGAACCGGTGCCGCAGGTTCCGGCCGGGGATATCGGTGCCGTGGCAAAGTTAAATGTTACGGCTACCGGGGATACCCTGTCCAGCCAGAATAAACCGGTGAAGATTGCCCCCATTCAGTTTCCGGAGCCCATTTTTGACGGGGCGGTCTATCCCAAGACGAAGGCAGACCTAGACAAACTGGGGGCGTCGCTGGCCCGGCTGGCGGAAGAAGACCTTACCTTGAAGGTGCGCCGGGATAACGATACTGGTGAGACTATTCTGTCGGGCATCGGGGAAACCCAGCTGGAAGTGGCCGCCGATAAGATGATACGTAAATTCGGGGTGGGCGTGAAGCTAGAGACACCCAAAGTGCCTTATAAAGAGACTATTACGGCCCCAGCCAATGCCGAGTACAAACACAAGAAACAGAGCGGGGGACACGGCCAGTACGGGCATGTCCTGCTGGCACTGGAACCTCTACCCCGCGGCAACGGTAATGAGTTCGCGGAGAAGATTGTGGGTGGCGCAGTGCCTAAAAATTACATCCCGGCGGTGGAAAAAGGGTTTAACGAAGCCGTTCAGGACGGCGTGCTGGCTCACTACCCGGTGGTCGATGTTAAAGCAACGCTGTACGACGGTAGCTTTCACTCGGTGGACTCTTCCGAAATCTGTTTCAAGATTGCCGGCTCGCAGGCAATGAAGAAGGGGCTTTCTCAGGGGCAGCCCATCCTGCTGGAGCCGGTAATGAATATCACCATCACCGTGCCCGGTGACCTGACCGGTGACATTATTGGCGACCTCAATACCAAACGAGCCCGGGTGCAGGGGATGAACCCGGAGGGTGACGTTAATATCATTGAAGCCCAGGTACCGCTGGCCGAGGTGCTGCGCTACGCCATTGATCTGAAGTCAATAACCCAGGGGCGAGGTAGCCATCGGCTGAAGTTCAGCCACTACGAAGAGGTGCCGGTCCATATTATTCAGAAGGTCATGGCCGAAAGGCAGGCCGCGGAGAAGGAATAATTTATCCCGGCATTTTGGTTAGGTGGCCCTGATTTCCTGTCGTAGGAAGAGCACGTAGCTGAGGGCGAAGCAGATGGCGCTCAGGCTGATTAGGCCGGTGAGGTGGGGCCAGATGAGGAGCATACTCTGTCCTAGGCTGAGAGGATTTGGTATGAGATAGGCTCGCTGGCTGGCGCTTACCATTCCCAGGCTGCCCACTAGCATTGGGTTAATCACTGCCCGGGTCGCTTCCTGGAACAGGAAATTCGGGGAAAACCGCATTATCATTAGCTGTAATTCCGTATAGCGGATTAGCTCCACTTGAGGAGATTCGGTGGTGACTGGAACTACGGTACTGGCGATCCATGGAGCGACCATGAAGATAAAGATGCTGAAGAATAGCCAGACCCCGAGTGAGGTCAGTAGAGACGAAGCTACCCGACGGAGCAGGACGGAGAAAAGTATGGCCAGCCCCATCCAGAAAGCTCCGTAGACAATGGAGAGAAAGAGATAGCGAAAAAGCCGGAGGATTTCCTCGGCGGTGGGCGGCACGCCAATCATCCGCAGGCCGAAGCCGGAAATCAGCAGTATCATGGCGCCAATCATGATGGTCATGGTCACCAGGCCGGCCAAGAATTTCCCGTTGATGACGCTGTCCCGGTAGACCGGCTGGGCCAGTATGCGACTCAGCGTCCCGCCGCTACGCTCGCTGTTAATGGCGTCAAAACCTAGGGCGATACCGATGAGAGGGATTATCAGCGCGATGAGAACGGGTAGAGAATTAAAAAGCGGAATGACGCCCGGCGTGGTGAAAAGGCCCAGGAAGATAAACCCCTCCGGTAAATTGGTACTACGAATACCCTGGGAAGCCGCCCAGAGTCCGGCGGCGCTGGCTAAAAGCACCAGGGCAAAAAACACAAAAAACCTGATACTGGTAAAATAATCAGCCAGCTCTTTGCGCAGGATAGCGGTCACGGCTTAATTCTCCTTGAAGTGTTTCATATAGATATCATCCAGTGAGAACTGCTCGACACTCATCTGAAGCAACGGGAAATTATGCTGCACTACGGTTTGGGATATTGCCAACTGCACGCCAGTATCTATATCAGTACTTATCAACAGCAGATTCTCCTGGATAGTTACGTCTCTGACTCCTTTAATTTTCCGGATAGCGGTAGTAAGTTTTTCGTCCGGTGAGACGGTCTCCACCCTGATGCGCTGCTGGCCTCCGCTCCTGGTTTCCCGGTTCAGTTGGTCAATGGTACCCTCCTCGACTATTTTACCCTTGGAGAGTATGCCGATGCTGTGGCACACCCTATTTACCTGGCCTAGCTGGTGGGAAGACAGCACCACCGTCGTTCCTCTTTTGGGCAAGTCGGCAATCAGGTCAAGGAGCTGGTTTATCCCTTTGGGGTCGAGGCCGGAGGTCGGCTCATCAAGAAAAAGCACCTTTGGCTTTTTAATTAAGACATCGGCGATACCTAGGCGCTGCTTCATGCCCCGCGAGAATTTGCCCACCGTCTTCTCCTGTTGTTGATTGGGTCCCGTCACCTCTATTATCTCCGTGTCCGTTAGGCCAACCATCTCCAGTACTTCGTCCACTTGGCGATTAATATCGGCGTAGTTGATGTTATTTAACTCGGCAATAAACCGCAGGTTTTCCCGGGCGGTGAGGTCTTCATAGAAGCCTACTTTTTCCGGAAGATAGCCGACCAGGCGTTTCACCTGTAATGGCTCACGGGTGGGGTTAAAGCCGCAGACCTGAGCGGTGCCCGAGGTCGGTTCGGTCAGTCCGAGCAGCATAAGGATAGTGGTGGTCTTGCCAGCGCCGTTGGGGCCCAGCAGACCGAAGATCACATTCTCTTCGATATGCAGATTGAGGCAATCAACAACGGCCGCACCGTTATACCTCTTGGTCAGGTCCTGTGTCTCGATAGTTAGTTTTTCACTCATCACGGGTATTACCTACCGCCGACTGAATCGCAGGAAGACGAGTACTAATCCGGCCACGACCAGTACGATGATAATGATGCCGACCCATCCCCAGATGGTGGGACTTTCCACGGTAACCCTGATATCAAGGTCTCGGGCGGTGGACTGAGCTCCCGAGGCCTTGAGACTTATGGAGTAGTCTCCGGCGATGGTCTCCGGCGGTGGCTTGATGTTAACATCTATTGTCTGACTGTCAATGGCCTTTAATGAGTCCAGCTTCTCCGGCGTGAACTCAACGGTCCATCCTGCTGGTTTATCGGCCGAGAGTTTAATGTCGCTGATGGCCGCCGTGCCCAAGTTGCCGGCGGTTACCGCAAAGTAGTTATCCTTACCAGAGGTAGCGGTGGTGTTATAGCGCTCCTCAGAAGGTAAGAGAACTAGGGCGTACCGGGCGGTGATGTTGGCCGTAAGCTCAATGGTGTCTTTCAGCTCCCCGGAGTCGGCGGTTAGGGTTATCTTGTATTCGCCGGGTTCGGGCAGGGGCCAGAAGAGAGGACTGACCACTACCCGGGTCTTGTCGGTGAAGGTAAAACCGGGCTTGAGGCTGATGGCGGACAGCTTTTTCTCTTTCTCGTAGGGAGGGGTCATATAGATTTCCCAGTCCGGCGGGGTCGTGGTCAGCAGATTGAAGATGACGGGTTCATCCGTCATTGAGGCGGCGATATGCTGGAACTCGACCTCAAAGACGAATTCCTCCCCGGCGATACCCTCTAATGTAGGGTAGAGGGCCCTGATTTCAATACTTGGCTCCGTGACGGGGACCTTGACCTCAACTCTGATATCAATATCCTTGGACGAAGCTTCGTCTCCGGTAGCAACGAAGTTAATCATGTAATCCCCGGCAGCAGTCCCTGACGGCACTTCTATGGTGGTTTTTAATCTTTCATTCTCTCCGGCTTCCAGCTTGAGCATGCTCTCCGGGTCGAATTCGATTTCCCAGCCGTCGGGTTCCTCGGAAGAGAAGGCGATATTATTTATGGTGGCGGTGCCCGTATTTTCTACGTCTAAGTAAATCATCTTATCATTACCGGCTACAATGACACTATCATAGCGGTCTCTCTCCGGTTTGAGGCTCAGGGTATAATCGGGCGCCGACTGTGCCAAGACACTACCCAGCGGGCAAAGCGCCAGCAAGCTCACTACCAAGAGACATATTATTCTCACTACTTTCATTGCTTTACCACCTCGTCAATAATTTTTTTAAATTTTACACGTGACTTTTAATAATACTACAACTCAACAGCAAAATGCAATAGGGTAGAATGACGGGTTTCCACTCATGGCTTACCGGCGTTACTCTGTCAGGAGTTCTCTGACCTTGTCGGTGAAGGCCGGTAGTACCTTTTCCCAGTCGCCGACCACGCCGAAACGGGCTTCCCGGAAGATGTTTGCCTCCGGGCTTTTATTTATGGCGATGATATTTTTACTGCCGGAACAGCCGGCCATGTGCTGGCTGGCTCCGGAGAGGGCGATGGCAATGTATAGCTCAGGGGTGACGATTTTGCCGGTAAGCCCCACCTGTGAGACATCGGGCACCCAGCCGTTATCTATAGCTGGTCGGCTGGCGCCGACCGCTCCTTTGAACAGTCCGGCCAGCTTGGCTAACTGTTGGAAGCCCTCGGCGTTGCCGATACCCCGGCCGCCACTGACGATGACTTCGGCATCTTCCAGTCTTATCTCGGCCACCGCCTGCGGTACTTTCTCCAGTACTCTGGTCCTGATGGCGGCTGGTTCTAGGCCGGCGGTAAAGGGGATGACTTCGCCTTTTCTGGCGGTGTTCCGCTCCGGGGGCGACATGGCTTTGGCCCTGACGGTGGCAACCTGGGGGCGGGACTCGGTGAGAAAAACGGCCCGAGCGTTCCCCCCGTAGACTGGTTTGGTCTGCCGCAGCCATTTTGACTCCATGTCTATTGCTAGGTCAACACAGTCTAAAGTGGCCGCTGTTTCCAGCCGGAAGGCTAACCGGGGTGCCAGGTCACGGCCGATTTCCGTCTGCCCGAGAAGGATAATCTGAGGCATTACCTCTCCGGTTAGTCTGGCCATGACCGGTAGGTAAGCGTCCGTCTGATAGTCCTCAAGCAGTTGGTCCTCAACGGTGTATACTTTATCGGCGCCGAAGGTAATGGCTTCCGGAGCGAGGTTACTCACGGTACGGCCGATCAGTGTGGCCATAAGTTCTTCTCCCAGCTCATCAGCCAGCTTCCGGCCGCAGCCCAGCAGCTCTACGGTAATGGCCGCCAGCTTACCGTCAGTTACCTCGGCATAGACCATAACGCCTTTATATTCGGTCACTGGTCACCTGACCTCCTCAGACTATCTGTGGCTGGAATCTTAAAATAACTTGGCTTCCCTGAGTTTCAAGGCTAGGTTAACTCCAGCCTCTTCCGGACTCTCCCCGGATATGAGGTCGCATTGACTCCCTTGGACCGGCGGGAACAGTTTGAGTAGCTTGGTCCGCCGTCCGGCGGCACCCACCCGGGAGGAGGCAACGCCGATATCCGCCGGTTTCCAGATCACCGGCTCTATCTTCTTGGCAGCCATAATTCCTTTTATGGTAGGGTAGCGAGGTTCGCCGAGCTCGTTACTGACTGTGATTACAGCGGGCAAAGGGACCTCAACAACCTCGTAGCCGTCGGCGGTGATCCGTTCCACCTTGGCTTGGCCATCGGTGCTATCCACTTTCTTGGCCAGAGTGACACCGGGTAATCCCAGTATCTCGGCGATTCCCGAGCCTATCTGTCCCGCGTCCCAGTCAGAGGCCTGCCGGCCACAAAAGATGAGGTCATAATCACCTATCTTCTTAATGGCCATGGCCAGAGCGTAAGCGGTCGAGTGGCTGTCACCGTCCGCGAAAGCCTCGTCCTCCAGCAGGATAAGCTCATCAGCCCCCATGGAGAGCGGTTTTTTCACTACTTCTCGCAGCAGGTTGATTCCCAGGCTGATAACGGTGATTTTACCTCCCCGGGCGTCTTTGATTCTCAGCGCTGCCTCGACGGCGTTCTCGTCAAAGGGACTGATTACCGCCGATACCCCGGACGGGGGTATTACTTTATTACTGGTGGCGTCAATCTGGAAGCTGGCCGGCGGCGCCTCGGGGTCAATCACCTGCTTCACGCAAACAATCAGATTCATATTAATTTTCCATCTTCGCTTTAAGAGTGATGGGAAGCTGCTCTCATGATACGTATTCCAATGGGCCGAAAGGCTCTATCGGTTCTGTAGAGTGACCTTTGACAATAAGGTTAGCCCATAGTGTGACCCAGCGCCGGGCTCCACTGAATACCGAACCTGGCCAGTCAAGTGACTAGGCACACGCTGTCCCACCCGAGGAGACGGCTCAGTAGAGGCCGACCGCCGGAGGGATGCCAAGTCTCCAGTTCCACTCGGTGCTCACTCAATTAACCTAGCCTCTTCCAATCTAAGAATCGTACCCACGGTTGCCTTCTACGTACAGTACCAGATTGGTGGGTGGTGAAATCACTCTCCAGCCCTTGTCCGAAGCCTGACTTCTAATGGTATCCCTTTCAATCATATGAGAGAGGACTTCCTGCTTGGCTGGGTGATAGACGATAGAGCAGCCAGCAACGACTTCCCCGACAATGACTACTTGGCTTGATATAACATGGTTAACTTCTTATTCCGTGGACTAGTCTAGCATCAAGGTAGTCCGGTGTCAAGCAAAGGCTGACTACTCGTTCGATGCCCATCAGGTCTGGGGTAATGGCGATGGCCGCCGAGGGAAATAGACCCCGCAAGTAGGTGGTAACCACGGTTGCCTGCCCCTGGCCGACCTCCAGCAGTAAACAGCCGCGGGGGCTAAATCTAGTGCTGACCTGCCGGCACAGTCGGAGTACCTTTTCCAAGCCGGCTAGACCGCCGTTTAAAGCCAGTGCCGGCTCAAAGCTGCCCGGGCCAGTGCGGGGTATTTCTGAGGCTTCAACATACGGTAGGTTGGCGATGATAAGGTCAACCAGTGCCGGCAGAGGGTCAAGCATATCCCCGGCCAGTAGCTGGATATTATCCGCTACTCCGTGTTTGAGGCAATTACGCCGGGCGGTTTTTATTGCCGACGGTGAGATATCAGTGGCGTAAATCCTGGCTTCCGGTAGGTGCCGCGCTAGGCTGATGGCAATGGCCCCGCAGCCGGTGCCGATTTCGGCGATGGTGGTGACCGGCTGGCGGTGAGCGATGTCCAGGGTTTTTTCCACCAGTAGTTCGCTTTCCGGTCGAGGGATGAGGACAGTGGAGTCAACATGGAAATCGAGGCCGTAAAACTCGCGGTGTCCGGTGATGTAGGCGGTGGGCTCACCTCGTCGGCGGCGTGCCACCAGACGCCAGAGGGTTTGCTCCTGTTTTAGGCTGAGCTCACGGCCGAGGTCTAGGTACAGCTGTACCCGGTCTATCTGCAGGGTATGTCGGAGCAGCAGCTCGCTCTCCAGGGAAGCATCTTCAATGTTATCGGACACCAGAATCTTGCGGGTCTGCGCGAGAGCCTGTTTCAGAGTCACGCCGTCTGTTCCTTCAGCTGTTTTACCTGGTGACTGGTGGCTATGGCGTCAATGAGTTCGTCAAGCGCACCTTCCATGATGCGGGGTAGGTTGTGGAGGGTCAGGTTGATGCGGTGGTCAGAAATGCGGTCCTGTGGGAAATTATAGGTCCGTATCTTTTCGGAGCGGTCACCGGTGCCTACCTGGGAGCGCCGTTCGGTGACTATCTTCTCTTCCTGCTGACGCCGCTCTATATCCAGGAGCCGACTGCGTAGTACGGACATTGCCTTTATCCTGTTTTGCAACTGCGAGCGCTCATCCTGGCAGGTAACCACCATGCCGGTGGGTAGGTGAGTAAGGCGGACGGCGGTGGCCACCTTGTTGACATTCTGTCCCCCGGCCCCACCGCTGTGAAAGATGTCCGTTTTCAGGTCATCAGGGCTGATGGTGATGTCCACTTCCTCGGCCTTGGGCAGGACGGCGATCGTGGCGGTGGAAGTGTGGATTCTGCCTGAGGACTCAGTGGTTGGTACCCGCTGCACCCGGTGCACGCCGCTTTCATACTTTAGGCGACTGAAAGCGCCCTTGCCTTTGATTTCAAGGATGATTTCCTTGAGACTGCCGATACCGCTTTCGTTGAGGCTGATGATATCGGTGCCCCAGTTTTTCGTCTGGGCATAGCGACTGTACATGCGGAAGAGGTCAGCGGCGAAGAGCCCGGCTTCATCACCGCCCGCCCCCGCCCGGATTTCCATGATGATGTCTTTGGCGTCATTAGGGTCTCTGGGTAAGAGAGTGACTTTTAATTCCTGAAGCAGGCGGTCTGACTCTGTCTCCAGACTTTCTATCTCCTGCTTGATCAGGGCGGCCATTTCTCCGTCCTGCCCGTCGCCCAGCATGGCTCTGGTCTCGGCTAGTGAGGCTGATGTCGCTTTATATTCCCGGTACTTGGTTACTAATTCCTCCAGACCGGCTCTCTCTTGGGCCAAGGTCTGGAGCTGCTTTAGGTCGGAAGCGATTTCCGGTTCCGCTATCTGCTCATCCAGCTCCTGATAGCGTTTTTCTATTCTTGCCAGTCGATCTAACATAACGAAGCTACCTTACCTGTATTATATCATAGCTTCAGAGAGCGCTTAAAGAATTTCGGATAAGACACACTTTGTCGGGGTGTGGTATAATGCCATGGTAAAATAGTAACTCCGAAAAAACATAAATGAAAAGACAGCTAGCTAGCCTGACCTCCGGTGTCCTGAATCCTTTTCTGGTGAGCGTGGTCGTTATTCTGTTGCTTTCTTTTGAGTCGGCGTCTAGCGTCTCGGACGCGGTGAAGTGGCTGCTGATTTTCGTTACCGTCAGCATACTGCCCGTTTTCCTGGTCATCATTTATCTAGCCCATAATGATAAACTGGAAGGCATCTTCATTAATGTACGGGGGGAGAGGCACAAGATTTACCTACTGGCGGTTTGTTCTACCGCGGCCGGCTGTATCCTGCTGCTTAACCTGGGAGCACCGATGGTGCTGGTGGCCTCGCTGGTGGCCGGGCTTTCGGCGGTATTCGTCTTTATGTGTATTAATCTCCTGTGGAAGATAAGCATACACACCGCTTTTATGGCGGCTTCGGTGGCGGCACTGACCATCGTCTATGGCTCGGTGGGGGTGTTGGCGGTCATGCTGGTGCCGCCGGTAGCTTGGGCTAGGATTGAGATGAAGCACCACTCACTGGCCCAGACCATCGCCGGGGCGCTGCTGGCTGTCCTTATCGTGGTGGTGGTGTTCCGTTTGTTCGATCTGGCTTAATTCGGCCGCTATTTTCCAGCCTGACGGATTCTGACACCACTAAAACCTCACAGTAACATAGAGCAGACAGTACTATGTCAGCTACCGGCCGAGGCGAGTAGTGTAACTCAATCAAAGAGAAAGGTCAGTGGAAAATAGAGGGGAGGTAAATGCATAATCTAAAAAAGAGTTATTTGAAGTCGGTTCTTGTTTTTACTTTACTGACGGCGTTGGCCCTGGTGGTTACCGGTTGTGCAGACTTCGGGACGTTTCCTGCCCCTGAGCCTCCGAAGGAGAAACCGGCAGAAGTGTTATCTCCCACTTTCATTACTTCTGGGGATCGGGCTATCCTGGCGGTCTACGAGCACCTGTTGGATCAGGCGGAAACCCATGAGGCTAAGGCATACCTTGCCGAATTCTCGGCGGCTAGCGATAACTGGAGCGCCGAGTCAGAGCTTTATAAGGACGGCACTACCATCTGGTATGTCGTGGTGGACATGACGGAAGCGGTAAGCTGGGAGGGGAGGCCGTACTGGCAGCAGGCCGGCTGGTTTGTGTATAAAGACGGTCGGGTAATACCGTCAAATCGCCTGGAGGCTAACGCGCTCCGGATTGAGGCTGACCTGCAGGAGCTGAGCTTCCAGCCTAGTGAGTTGTAAGGCAACCCGGCGGGTAGGACAGATTAAAGGGGCTTTATCTCCTTGAAAACAGGTTTTCCTTTTCCTCAAGGAGATATGGTGGCCTTTCCCTCGGTGTCCCTCTCTCCTCGAATTAAAGAGAGGGGGAATGTTTTTTAGAAGAGGGGCTGACGCTTCTATTTGACACCCTGCTTTAATATTCCAGAGTGAGGAGAATTAGAACATCCCACGTTAATAATACAGGGACAAGGAGAGTTAGAGCACCCCTATTTAATTCTGGAGTAAGGAGAGCCAAGACACCCGGTGTTCTAAAACTGAGGAAAGAAGAGTGCGAAGAGGCGACACTCGCGAATCATATTTGCTGGGAGTTTTGGAGGAAGGACAAAGAAGGATAGGGTTTCCATATTAAATCCCAAAGAGGGACGGGAGTCATCTGATAAATCTAAAAGTAGGAGAAGGTTAATCCGGGTTTATCTCATTAGCCAGAGGACACCACCGATGGTAAGCATAACTAAGCCGATGGTAACGGCGAGCCAGCCCCCCAGTTTTAGAGCGCTGGGCTGAGGACGTGGTGGCCAGTGCTCCATAAACTCCCGGGTATCACCAGGGCGGGCCGACAGGGAGTTGAAGTAATCCTTTTCCTCTCTCTTTCCCCAGATGAGGGTAGCCAGTCCAAGAGCGAGAAACAGGCCACCCAAGCCGATCAAAGTAAGGCAGTCCCGACAAAGCATACCCATCACCTTCCCTTCAAGCGGGAGTGCTATCGGTGTGTAACTATAAGCTATTTCCGTTTTATTTTTAAACTACCGTACGCTATTTAATCTCGGCCTTGGCCCCAGCGGCTTCTAGCTTTTCTTTAATCGATGCCGCCTCATCTTTGTTCACTCCCTCGCGGACCGGTTTGGGCGCGCTTTCCACTAGGTCCTTGGACTCTTTCAGGCCTAGGGTGGTCACTTCACGTACGGCTTTAATTACGTTAATCTTGTTCGCCCCGATTTCCTGGAGAATCACGCTGAACTCGGTCTGCTCTTCCGCTGCCGGATCGGCGGTGGTGGGTGCTCCAGTCGCGGCCGGGGCCGCGGCGACTACCGGAGCCGCGGCGCTAATGCCAAACTCGGTCTCCAGAGCCTTGACTAGGTCGGCTAGCTCAAGTACCGCCATTTTTTTAATGGCATCTAGAATCTTTTCGGCACTCGGAGATAACTTCACTTTTTCTCTGGCGGGTGGGGCGGGCTTTTCCGCGGCCACTTCCTTTTTCACTTCTGGTTTCTTGACTTCTTCGGCGGCCGGTGGAGTGGGCTCTTCCACTGCCGGTTCTTCCGTCTCTTTTTCGGCCGCGGGCAGCTCTTCCGCTTCCGTCCTAGTCTCCGCTGTTTCCGGAGTCGCTTCCGCTTCTGGTGCGGGTTCGGTTTCCTCCACCTTGGCTGTCTCTTCCGCAGTGTCCTGAGCGTTTTCGGTCTCTTTTTCTGACATTTTATTCTTCCTCCAATTGTTTCATTCTAGCTTGTAATACACCGACAACCCCGCGCATAGGGCTGGCGAGACAACTAATCAAAGTAACCACGGGGCTCTGCATCCCGCCTAGCACTTTGCCTAGCAGTATCTCTTTTGACGGTAAGGTGGCTAAGGTTTCCACATCGCTGGAAGTCAGCGCTCGGTCGCTTAAAAAGCCGCCCTTGATGCTCAGGCTGGTCTTTGAGGTGCGGATGTGCTCGGTCAGGATTCTGGCCGGTTCGGTCATATCGCCATAGCTGAAGGCGATGGCCACCGGGCCTTGAAGTAGATTGGCCAGTTCGTTCTTACCGGCCCTTTCGGCAGCAAACCGGGCTAGGGTATTCTTGACCACCCGGTACTTGATTTCGGAATCCCTCAGGGTGTGGCGCAGCTCGGTTATTTCCGCCGTGGACAACCCGCGATAGTCAGTTAGAATGCCGACACTGCTTTCGGTAAAAACCTCCTGTAGTTCATTAATAATCCGTACTTTCTTTTCCTTGGGCATCTCCGGTCACCTCTAGGTATAAAAAAAATCCTCGTGCCGGCGGCACAAGGACTAGAAATCTAGCGGGTCTAGATTTCTTTTTCCTCGGCAGGCACGTTATTTAAGCCTTATCTGGCACCTACGTCTCAGGACGCTTTATTTAGTTTTACCGCTTAATTCTACACGTTTTCGTGGAGAAAGTAAATAGCGCTTAACCGGAGCTTAAAGCGAGAGTGGGTCTGAGGTCGAGCTTCAATCCCGGACCCATGGTGGTGGTCAGGACGGCGGTGTGGACATACTGTCCCTTGGCCCCGCTAGGCTTGGCCTTCATCAACGCTTCCACCAGTGCCGTCAGGTTGCCCATCAGCATATCGCTTTCAAAGCTGGCCTTGCCCAGTGGTACGTGGATGATGGCCGTGCGATCCAGTTTGAATTCCACTCGGCCTTTACGGGCATCCTCGATGACCCGAGGTAGGTCGTCGGCGGCGACCACGGTGCCCGATTTGGGGTTGGGCATCAGTCCTTTTCTCCCCAGAATCTTCCCCAATTTGCCCACCCGACCCATTATTTCCGGGGTGGCAATGGCGGTATCAAATTCTAGCCAGCCACTCTCGATTTTCTTAATCAAATCATCGCCGCCGACAACATCGGCGCCGGCCTGCTCGGCGATGCGGGTGGCTTCTCCTTGGGCAAAGACCAGAACTCTTACTGGCTTCCCCAGTCCGTAGGGTAGTAAGGCAACGCCACGGACTTGCTGGGTGGCATTGCGAGGGTCAACGCCCATTCGGAGGTGAAGCTCTACCGTCTCGTTAAAGTTGGCCTGGGCGGTCTTCTTGGCTAGCTCAACTGCCTCAACGGGGGAGTAGGCTTTTGTTTGGTCGATCTCCTGAAAGGCGGCCCGGTATTTTTTACCGTGTTTCGTCATACTTACTCCTCATAACACCGGCTCGTTACGAGCCGGTCCTGGGTTACTCTCCTATGCTCTTCAGCTTGAAAACCACCGGCCTCACTCCGTCGGTACAACAGGCCAGTATTTTCTCGGGTTCTTTTATCCAAAGGAAGTTACCGCCGAGACGGAGGTGGGTGATTTCCCTCTGGATGTTGGCAAACACTCAGGGGTACAAGCCGGAGGGACAGCTACCCGTTTCATCACGGATAAACTCCCGTCCTACTTCGAGCTTATCACACTGGGGGGCGGCGGTAAAACCGACCGGGGGGCATCACCGAACATATCCTGATTGCTTACCTTCTTCACCACGGTTATCTTTACCTTACTCCTGCCAGCCACCTGGAGTCTCCTTTTTGCTTTATTCGGCGGATACCTTAATCCCCATACTGCGGGCAGTGCCTTCGATGACGCGTTCCGCCTCGGTAATACTGTTGGCGCTTAAGTCCTTGGCTTTAAGCTGGGCGATCTCGCGCAGCTTCTCACGGGATAGCTCACCTATTTCCTCGTGGCCGGTGCTGCCGCTCCCTTTTTCCACGCCCAAGGCTTTTTTCAGTAAATCAGTGGCCGGCGGTGTTTTGGTAATGAAAGTAAATGACCGGTCCTCAAAGACGGTTATCTCCACCGGGACGATGGACCCCTCCTGGGACGAGGTGCGTTCATTATACTCCTTGCAAAAGCCCATAATGTTAGTCCCGTGCTGGCCCAGAGCCGGACCGACTGGTGGTGCCGGGTTCGCTTGCCCGGCTGGAATCTGTAACTTAATGATTGCCCTGACTTTTTTTGCCATGTTATATCTCCGTAGGAATTAAAGTTTCTCCACCTGCAGAAAATCGAGCTCCACCGGTGTTTCCTGGCCGAAAAGGGACAGGAGCACTTTAACCTTACCCTTCTCTGCGTTTATCTCGTCCACCAGCCCGACAAAATCGATAAACGGTCCGTCAATTACCCGGACGCTCTGTCCCCGGCGGAAACCGACCTTGATCTTAGGGGCTTCCTCCATCATCTGTTTTAAAATCTTGCTGACCTCTGCCTCTTCCAAAGGCGTGGGCTTGTTGCCACTGCCGACGAAACCGGTGACCCCAGGGGTATTTCGCACCACGCTCCAGCTCTGGTCACCCATCTTCATCTCCACCAAGACATAGCCGGGCAATAGCTTCTTGGTCACCGTCCGTCTCTGCCCGTTCTTGACCTCAATCTCATCCTCAGTGGGTATCACTATCTGCAGGATTTCACGGGTCGTATCCAGAGATTTGGTACGCTGCTCTAGGTTCTTCTTGACTCTCTCTTCGTACCCCGAGTAGGTATGAATGGCAAACCAGCGTTTTCCGTTTTCCGCCACAAGTAACCTCACTGCTTAAAGTTTTTGAAAGAGAAAAATTATTCGGTACATTTCTTGTACTGGAAGCCGGATAAGCCGGCTACCGGCCCAGGAAGATTTTCTCGATAAGTCCGGCAAATCCATAGTCAATTACTCCCAAGACCAGTCCGGCGATGATGGCGACAATCAGTACGAGAGTCGATAAATACATGATTTCCCGCCTGGAGAGCCAGACTACCTTCCTGAGCTCAGATATGATATCGCCGATGAATCTGAACCTAGACCGCTTGATAGTCGCCGTATGATGTTTCACCGTAGAAATCCCCACCTCTTGAATTGTACTGGGTTATTTGGCCTCCCGGTGTAGTCGGGTAGCACGGCAGCGGGGGCAGTATTTTTGCAACTCCAACCGCTGCGGGTCGTTTTTCCGGTTCTTGGTGGTGGTATAGGTTCTCTCCCGGCACTCGGTACAGGCGAGATAAATAACACCTCTGGCTTCACCTTTTCTGGCCATAAGCTACTCTATGATTTTGCTGACGGTGCCAGCTCCGACCGTCCGGCCGCCTTCGCGGATGGCGAAGCGCAGTCCCTTTTCCATGGCTACGGGGTAAATCAGTTTTATCTTCATAGTAATGTTGTCACCGGGCATAACCATCTCGACGCCTTCCGGCAGCTCGATGCTTCCGGTAACGTCGGTGGTTCGGATGTAAAACTGGGGTTTGTAGCCGTTAAAGAAAGGAGTGTGCCGGCCGCCTTCCTCCTTGGTCAGCACGTATACCTCGGCCTCACCGTAAGTATGCGGTTTAATGGTACCGGGCGCGGCAAGCACTTGGCCTCGCTCTATGTCTTCCCGCTCCACGCCCCGGAGTAGAATACCGACGGCATCACCGGCTTCGGCGTAGTCCAGGGTTTTGTGGAACATTTCTAGGCTGGTCGCCACTATCTTGCGTGGTTCGTGGTGCAGGCCGACCAGCTCGATATCGTCCCCACCCTTGATGACACCCTGCTCAACACGGCCGGTGGGTACTGTACCTCGCCCCTTGATGCTGAACACGTCTTCCACCGGCATCAGGAAGGGCTGGTCTATGGGTCGCACCGGTACCGGAATATATTCGTCTACGGCGTCCGTCAGTTTTAATATCGGGCCGCACCATTGGCACTCTCTGGTGCCGCAGCCGCATTCCAAGGCTTTGAGGGCGCTCACCCGCACTACTGGTAGCTTGTCTCCGGGGAACTTATATTTGCTGAGCAGCTCCCTTACTTCTACTTCCACTAGCTCTAGAAGCTCTTCGTCCTCCATGGCGTCCACCTTGTTTAGGGCGACAACGACGTAGGGGACTTCTACTTGGCGGGCGAGTAGGACGTGCTCTCTGGTCTGCGGCATGGGTCCGTCTGGGGCGCTGACCACCAGTATGGAGCCGTCCATCTGGGCGGCTCCGGTAATCATGTTTTTAATGAAGTCAGCGTGGCCGGGGCAGTCAATATGGGCATAGTGCCGCTTTTCCGTCTCATACTCGATGTGGGCGATGGCAATGGTTACCCCTCGGGCTTTCTCTTCCGGGGCGTTGTCGATGCTGTCAAAGGTGCGGAAACCGGTCTTGCCGGTGGCTTTGGACAGGATCAGGGTGATGGCGGAAGTGAGGGTGGTCTTGCCGTGGTCAACATGCCCGATGGTGCCGACGTTGACATGGGGTTTGGTTCTTTCAAATTTTTGTTTCGCCATTTCTCTCCTCCATTTTTGCAAGCCCACAATCAGATTCGAACTGATGACCCCGTTCTTACCAAGAACGTGCTCTACCAACTGAGCTATGTGGGCATAGTTTCAGAGCTAATTGTAGGGTAAATAAAATGAAAAGTCAAACCATAGGGTGATGATGGGAAAGTACCAGATACAGCTTAGGGGATTGGGCGGGGTTTTGTCAAGGGCTGGTGGGGGCGGCAGAAGTTAAACTAGTACTCAAATAATGGGAAAAAGGTTATTCTGCTAATCCATATGCTAATCTGTTGCGTAAAAACAGTATAGACTATAACCTATCAAAAACCATAGAAGACAGGGAACCTCTGGTGGAGGGGACAGGATTCGAACCTGTGTAGCCCTTAGGGCGGCAGATTTACAGTCTGCTCCGATTAACCACTCCGGCACCCCTCCCGGAACCACCAGCGCCGTCAACAACTTAGCCCGAGAGGGGATTCGAACCCACTAACCTACCGATTACAAGTCGGTTGCGCTACCATTGCGCTACTCGGGCACTACGTTTGGAGTATAGCAGAGCCTACTCTAGCTGTCAACAAATCTTGACTCTTTCTCTCGCGGGATGTACCATCTGCATTAAGTTGTGATGGAGGTGGGGAAGCAGCTATGGAGAAACAGGCGTTAAAAGACCGGGTGGCCATCATTACCGGGGCCTCAGGAGGGTTGGGGGAGGGCATGGCTAAAGCTATGGCAGGAGAAGGCGCCATCACCGTGCTATTCAGTCGCAATCTTGAGCGACTTGAGGCGCGGGTAAAGGAAATTAAGGGACGGGGCCAAAAAGCGGTGGCCATGGTGGTGGACGTGACCGCGGCCGATCAGGTAAACCGAGCCGCCAGGGAGGTCTTAAAACAGTTCGGTAAGGTGGATATCTTGGTCAATAACGCGGCCATTGCGCCTTCACGGCTGTTTACCGAGATGTCGGACGAGGTGCGGGACGCTACCATTAAGGTGAACTTAAACGGGGTCTGGAACTGTATCCGGGCGGTGCTGCCGGGGATGATAAAGCAGAAATACGGGAAGATTATCAACGTGTCCTCGGTCACCGGGCCGAAGGTCTCCGGTAAGGGAATGACGGCTTATGCTGCTTCCAAAGGGGCGGTGTCCGGGCTTACCAAAACACTGGCGCTGGAGGTGGCCCAGTACGGCATCAACGTCAACGCGATATGCCCCGGCTCTTTTGACACGCCGATGTTGAGAAGCGTGGCCGGGTCGAGAGGTTGGGACTCGGAAGAAGAGTTCGTCCGGGAGCTGGGGGAAGAGGTACCACTGGGCCGGCTGGGCACCACAGATGAGATAGGCGACCTGGCCGTGTTTCTGGTCTCGGCCGCCTCGAAATACATCACCGGGACCGAAATTGTGATTGACGGTGGTAACGTAATACAGGAGCACAAGAGCTAGTCCTGTTCTTTCAGGCGGGCTACCATCTGCTCGCCCAGCTGCCGGGCGTTGACTACGGAAAATCAGAGCCTCACTGGTATGGCTGTCGCCGATTGACCTTTCGCCGTTGGCAGAGTAGAATCTGTATCAGCCAAGTCAATCAGACTGGAGGTGTTATGTGTCCCGCCCTGCCCTAGGATAAAGAGACGGGAAGAGCAGAGATGCAGGAGGTGGTCTGTTATGGGTGTGGTGTCTGCGTTGAAATCTGTCCCTACGGGGCCATTATCCGGGAGGAGGGTGCCTGATGGCGATTCCGGCAGGCCCGGTGAATCTGGTTATCAGTGGGGTAGGTAGGGGGATATTTTGCTTTCCTGCTTAATCGGCCGGTCACTGTTAAAGAAAAGGCTATCCGGTTGCTACCTGAGAGACGCTCGGTGCTGAGTAATATCCGGCTTGCGGAGAAAATACCGGTCGGGCCGCTTATCCTCGAAGGCCAAGCCCACGTTCTCCTCAGTCTGGAATCCCTGGAAACGTTGAGGATGCTGGTCAAGCTCGGCGATCCGAAGGTAGTGACCATTACCAATTTTCATTCCCTTTTTCCCGTCGATGTCCTTTCCGGGAAAGCCGAATAGCCTGATTATGAAGCTCTCCGATAGAGTATCGGCGAACTTTCCGGGTCAATCTGCTTCTTGGATGCTATTAATATAGGTCTGGAACTGAAGACTCCCAGCGTCGCTAACGTTATCATGTTGGGGCTCTGATTGGTCTTGATTTACTCTCGCTCTCCCGGAAAGAAATTGAGGCGGAAATAAAAGCCGTCTTCCCCCGGAGCGGGCCAAGCTGAATTTCAAGCCTTGGGAAAAGAGATAGACTTGGTAGGTAAGTAGAAATAGTAAAAGAGTGAGGATATGATGAAGATTATTGACCTGCGTAGTGATACCATAACCCCGCCGACCGAAGAGATGCGTCGGGCCATGGTGGAGGCCGAGGTGGGGGACGATGTCTTCGGAGAGGATCCCACCGTTAATCGTCTGGAAGCGCTGGCGGCGCAGGTAATGGGTAAGGAAGCCGCTCTTTTTGCGCCTAGCGGTACGATGACTAACCTTATCGCCGTCCTGACCCACACTCGTCCCGGAGACGAAATTATCGTTGGTAACGAAGCGCACATGTTCTGGTACGAGGTGGGTGGCGCCTCCGCTCTGGGAGGCGTCATCATGCGCACCATTCCTAATGATGAGGACGGGCGGCTGGCCCCTGAGTCGGTGGAGCAGGTCATCCGCATGGAAAACGTCCATTTCCCGCCGACCACTCTGCTTTGCCTGGAGAATACCCATAACCGCTGCGGCGGCGCCGTGTTGACTCCGGAATACACAGGCAGCATTGTCCAGCTCGCCCATCAGTACGGGCTTCCGGTCCACCTGGACGGAGCCCGTATCTTCAACGCCGCGGTGGCCTTAAACGTGCCCGTCAGTGAGTTGGTAAGGCCGGCGGACTCGGTCTGCTTTTGCGTCTCCAAGGGACTGAGCGCTCCGGTGGGCTCTCTTATCTGCGGAACTCAGGAGTTTGTGAGACGGGCGCGCAAGTGGCGCAAGATGCTGGGGGGAGGTATGCGCCAGGTAGGGGTTATCGCCGCTGCCGGTATCGTGGCGGTACAGAAAATGGTTGACCGTCTGGCAGAAGACCATACCAATGCCCGGAAGTTGGCGGAAGGTCTGGCCGGTATCCCCGGTATCAGTCTCCGTCCCGATAAAGTCCCGACTAACATTGTCAACTTCGAGTCGCCCGCCGCCATTTCCGGTCCCGAGTTCATCCAGCGGATGCATGCCCAAGGCGTCAAGGTCACCAACCGCGGCGGGCGGAAAGTACGGGCGGTCACCAACCGTATGGTCAGTGCAACGGATATAGACGAAGTTCTGGCGCGCATCGGCAGGCTGGTGAAAGAGCTGGGTTAACAGGGTTGTCCTTTCATATAGTTTAATAATCTCACCTCTTCAGGTCACTAAATTCTAATGAAAGAGAGACAAAGGGGTGAGGTCTTCGAGGGAAGGGAATCGGTACAGGCCGGCGGTCAAACGATTTCTCGGGTAAAAAGATACCTAAACTACGGTATGTTTAGAGTCTATTTTTATTCAGCCTAAAAGGAATAGCGTTCTTTACCGCGAAAGAAGTAGCCGGCCACAAGACCGAGTACCAGTCCGCCGAGGTGCGCCTGCCAGGCGATATGTGGTAAAAAGGAAAGGATAAGAAAGCCGCCGATTACGGCTATCCAGAGGGGAATGGGGACAGGTATAGGGAAGATAAAGACGGTCAGTCTGGGCCGCATCACGACTAGCGCTCCGGCTAGGGCGAAGATAGCCCCGGAAGCGCCGACGGCGGGGGTAAACGGCGAGCCTAGGAAGCCGATGGCTGAAATAGCGCCGATCAGCGTCAGCACTATATAGCAAATATTACCCAGTATACCACCAGTAAAGTAGACGAAGAGAAACCGGTCCTGTCCTACCAGTCGGGACAGGTAGCTCCCGAAGAAAAAAAGCGTCAGCATATTGGTGAAGATATGCCAGAAACTACCGTGGGTGAACATACTGGTCAGTATCACCCATGGCCGATTCAGGAAACCGGCCGGTTGCAACCACAGAGAAGGCCTGATATCCGGAACTATTACCGTAGCGATAAACAGTAGCAGATTTAATATTATTAGAACCAGTATGGGGTTTAGACCGAAACCGTGGTAACTTCTATTCGATAATCTACCTATCCACTGAAAAAGCGTTCCAGCAAAGGTGCCAATCGTAAAACACAGTGCCAGCAGACCCCAATCTCCGGTAATAAGGGCGACGATAAGCCCCACTATAGCTCCCAAGGTCGCCCCACCCCAAACCGCATTCGCTGCCCGGCCCCAGTGTAATACCAAAATGACTCCTGCGATTATTGCTAGTATTGTCATTAGCTCATCTTCTTTCGTCTTCCCACGGGTATTTCTCCTGGAACCACTTACCTTATATTACCGTATTTTAGGCGGCTAAACAACGATAAATCTAAAATGCTACAATAGTAGCGTATGGCCGATGACATTATCCGGGTGGAAAACCTGGTCAAGAAATTCGGGGAACTGGCGGCGGTAGCTGACATCAGCTTCAGCGTGGTCCCAGGGGAAATCTTTGGCTTCCTGGGCCCGAATGGGGCAGGTAAGACCACCACCATTAATATCCTGTGTACCCTGGCGAAACCGACCTCAGGACGTGCCATGATTAACGGCCTGGACGTGGTACGCCAGCAGAGCCAGGTGCGCCGGACGATCGGGCTGGTCTTTCAGGATCCCAGCCTTGATGAGAGGCTCAGCGGGTGGCAAAACCTGCGTTTTCACGCTCTGGTATACGGTGTGCCGGTCTCCGTCCGGGAGGAGCGGATGGAGCAGCTGCTCCGGATGGTGGAGCTCTGGGACAAGCGCTATAATGAAGTACGTACTTACTCCGGAGGTATGAAACGCCGCCTGGAACTGGCCCGGGGTCTGCTCCATCATCCCAGAGTGCTCTTTCTCGACGAACCCACGCTGGGACTGGACCCGCAGACGCGAAATCGTATTTGGGAGTATATTCTAGAGCTTCGGCGGTGTGAAGGAACGACCATCTTCCTGACTACCCACTATATGGACGAGGCGGATAAAGCTGACCGTATTGCCATCATTGACTACGGTAAGCTCATCGCCATGGATACCCCGGAAAACCTCAAGAAGGTAGTCGGTAAAGATATTGTCACAGTGAAGACCGATGACAACGGCCGGGCGGCCGAGGAGATAAAATCCCGCTACCGGATTGAAACTAGGCATGATGGTGATGGGCTCTGTTTTGAGGTGACCGATGGAGAAGAGTTCCTCCCGGCCTTTATCCGGGAATTCGGCACGTGGATACTGCGTGTCAGCCTGCACCGTCCGAGTCTGGATGATGTCTTCCTCAAGCTGACCGGGCGGGAGATCAGAGAGGAAGAAGTGACCGATACCCTCAAAGCCACGATGCGCCAGCACGGTCGACGTTTGCGTCGTTAGGAGATAGAGATGAACCATCTGCGAGGAGTCTATACCATCTGGTATCGGGATATCCTTCGCTTCTGGCATGATAAGACGCGTCTGGTCGGGTCGGTAATCTTTCCTCTCCTTTTCCTGTTCGTGTTTGGCAGCGGCCTTAGCGCCCGGATGGGCGCCCTCGGGCCAGGTATCGACTTCACCATGTTCATTTTCCCCGGTATTATCGGTATGACGGTGCTGATGACCTCGTTTATGGCCGGGATGTCCATGGTCTGGGACCGGGAGTTCGGTTTCCTGAAGGAAGTGCTGGTGGCGCCGATCAGCCGCGCCTCGGTGGCTATGGGGAAGACACTGGGCTCGGCCACGGTGGCATTGCTCCAAGGGCTGGTCATCCTGGTTTTCGCCCCTCTGATCGGCGTCTCGCTTTCGGTGGGGGCAGTGCTGGCGCTGGTACCGTTAATGCTCTTGCTGGCGGCGTCCCTGGGCTCGCTAGGTATCCTGCTGGCCACGCGTATTCGCTCCATGGAGGCGTTCCAGGCGGCGATGCAGATGTTGATGTTTCCTATGGTGTTTCTGTCCGGGGCATTCTTCCCTCTGCAAGGACTGCCGGTGTGGATGAATGTCCTGGTGAAGATTAACCCGGCGACCTACGGTATCGCGCCTATCCGGGAGGTCATACTGGGAACGGTGCCCGGTGTTACCTTCGGTGTCAGCCTATTCGGGCATACCATGTCACTTTGGGATAATGTCGCTGTGCTGGCGGCGTTCGGAGCAGTGATGATACTGCTGGCCGTGTGGTCTTTTAGTCATCAGGAATAACTTAGGGATGTGCGAAACTATTCCCAAAGCTAATTCCCACGATTAATTGAATTTTAAAAAAATAGTTCCCCCCAAGCATGCTGACCACATACAATCCTTCAAGGTATTTCACCGAAGGATGAGATAGAAGGTTTGCTGGCAGTCCAGATGATAACCGTGCACAATATGGCTATGGAGACAATGAAACGAGCCATGATTACCGGGCAAACCTTTGAGGGAACCGAGGGCAACGTAAACAACGCAACCAAGATGTTAAGAACCTTTACGGCACAGATGGAAGCTCTCAAGAGATACAGGACCGGGGGCCATCAGAAGGTGACGGTTGAACACGTCCACGTTAACGAAGGTGGGTAGGCCATTGTTGGAGTAGTCAACCGGAAGGAAAAGAGATAAAGAAATTAATTAGGGAAACTCTAAGAGTCGGGAGAATAGATAAATCTGAAAACACGCCCGGAATGGATAGCTATCAAATCACCGTTTTTAGTTTCATTTATTCCAAAATTATCCACTCCGCCAGTGTTCGTTGCGAAGGTTGATTTTTTACG
>PVBE010722247.1_pt1 | contig 27022 bp, 23 predicted proteins | sample 1631181 | NCBI WGS metagenome assembly PVBE01 (sample SAMN08397723, study PRJNA350692) | Marine metagenome, whole genome shotgun sequencing project. | isolation source: water | place: Pacific Ocean | collected 2012-04
CTGAACACAACTCTTAAAATGATTGTCATCGTTAGTAGTGCTCGTATAGCATGCTTAACATCACTCTGCTTGATGTTGTTTTACTTATCGATTATTGACGACTGCGATTGCGAGTCCCGGCACAACGACTGCCTGCTGTACGACGCGAACATCGAAGACGGCGAGGAGCCGGTCAAGATCTGCCTCCGCGACGGAGAGATTGTCGATTTCGGCAAGACCGTCACTCCGGACCACGACCGCCACGGCGAATCGGTCGGCTTCTTCCGGTTCTCGCCCGAGGCGGCGTCGCGCTTGGCCGGAATCGTCGCGGGCTATGTCGAGTCGGGGCGGAGCGGGGAGATTTACGAGGAGGCGATCCGCGATCTGCTGTGCGCCATGCCGTCGGGCACGTTTGGGATCGAGGACGTCACCGGCCTGCCTTGGATCGAGATCGATTTTGCCGAAGACATCGCCCGGGCCAAGACCGAGGTGCTGCCCCGCCTCGCCGACTGAGCCGTCGTGGGGAATTGTCGGAGCGCTCAGGACGTCGGGGCGAGCGAAGAACTTGCGATCCGGTCCTTGAGGAATTTCGGCGCTTCGGGCGCGACCGGCCAATCCGGCTCGTCGGTGTCCTCCAGCCAGTCGAAATAGGTGCTGATCCTGTCGATCTTGCTGGGTACCCAGGTGAGGGATTCGCGAAGCGACGAAATGCCGAACGCCGTGGCCAGCCGGTAGGCGAGAAGGTGGCGCTTGAACGATGGGAACATGGCCTTGACGTCAGGCCGCAGGTTCCACCTGGTGCTGCGGAATTTCTCGACGTGACGCCACTCGGCGCCAAAATCGATCTTGTATTCGTCGCCGGGTTCGTCGCGTGTCGACGGGATCCGGGCGGCGGCCGGGTTCATTTCGGCGATGCACGCCTTCTGCATCAGTGTTTCGACATATACCTCGGGCCGCAGCGACAACGACTGCATGAAGTGCGGGTAGTACATGAATGGGCAGGCCGCGCGATGGCCGAACAGATTGAACAGCTGGATCCATATGCCGATGTTTTTTCTGGTGTGATTGAACAGGAAATAGAATGTCGTGAAGTGGTGCGACGGCATATACCGCTCGAGCTCCTCGCGTACGCGCTCGAACACGGTGGAGTCGCACATTTTGTCCTTGAAACCGAAACCACGGTCGGGACCGGTGATAATGCGGGCCGATCCGTCGAGGTCGTCCAGCGTGTTCAGCAGGCCAGGATACAGGCGGAAGAAATGCCCGTTGACGGTGATGTCGCCGACGATCCCGTCATAGACCAGGGAATTTGGCGGGGCGGCGGCGAGAAGGGGTATGGCCCATTCGTGATAGGTCGATTCGAAGGCGAGCCAGTAATCCCGCATCAGGACGTGGCCCGAGAAGATCGGCTCGGGCGGCATCGGCGTGACCTCGTGGGGCCGGCCGAGAAGCCTCGCCACCTCTTCGGCGAGCTTGACGTCGTAATCGAAGCCGCCGAGGCCGACGACCACCTGCGTGGCGAACGAGACCGGCAGCCCGGCGTCATGCGCGGCAACGGCGAGGCGCCTGGAATCCTCGCCGCCGGTCAGCGGGATCACCTTGGGCCGGTCATCCTTGGCGGTCAGTTCCATGGCCTCGCGCAGGAGCTCGTTGTTCTCCGTCACGTAGGCCGCCGGGTCGACGGTGGGCGGCGTTTCAGGGACCCAGAACCGGGTTTGCGAGACGCCTCGCTCGTCGATCGTGATCTTGGTTCCCGGTCTGAGCCGCTTGACCTCCTTGACCAGGGTCTTTTCGCCCACGATGTCGCCGATCTGGAGAATTTCCTCCAGCGCCTCGTAGTTGGCGCTCACCCGTCGGAGCCGGTGTTTCAGCAGGCTGAGCGACGTCCCGAACACGAAGCTGTCGCCCTGATCGCTGTAAAACAGAGGGCTGTATCCCAGGAAGTCGGTTCCGATCGCGACCTCGCCGCCGTGCTTGGCGGCCTTCACATAAGTATAGAGCCCGTAGGCCTTGTCGAGGGCGATGGGATTTTCGAGCAGTTCGGCGGCCGTGCGGTCGAAGATCGGGCCGTTGTAGACGAGCTTCGTGCGGTCGTTTTCCAGCACGGTGACGGCCGGGCCGACCCAAAGGGCCAGATTGCCGATCGTGAATGTCGGCTCCGAATGATGGATCGTTGGCGCGTCGGCCGGGCTTTTTCGCCAAACACCGAGAATTTCCATCGACTTATCCTGTTCTTCGACTTGTTCGAAACTCGACGCCAATGCCCGAGGGCTTCCGTCACGGGCGGTTTCAGATCGCGCAACCGCCGAAGCCCACGCGCCGCCGTCACCCCGTCCAACCAGGGCAAAGCTAGCGTTTCATGGTAAACGTTTTTTAAACGCGCTCGCCGCGCACTGGGAGCCTTTGGCCGTTTCGGATACGCCGCTCCGATGGACTTGCCCGATCGGCGGCCTTAGACTCCGCGCCAGAACACTTCGGCAAGTGCGGAGTCCCTTTTCCATGACCAATTTCACGCCGGTGACCGGGCTGATCGGTGGCGCGTTGATCGGGCTGGCCGCCACTTTGTTCGTCCTGGTCAATGGCCGGATCGCGGGGATCAGCGGCATTCTGGGCGGTGTTCTTGACGCCCCGAGCGACGAGCTTGGATGGCGCTCGGCTTTTCTTGCCGGTCTGATCATCGGCCCTCTCCTGACGGCGGCGGTGGGGGGAGCGGTGCCCGACATCACGCTCCAGGCGTCATTGCCGATGCTGATCGTCGCGGGGGTTCTGGTCGGGTTCGGCTCCCGGCTTGGCGCCGGCTGTACCAGCGGCCACGGCATCTGCGGCATCGCGCGGGGATCACCGAGATCGATATGGGCCACCGTCACCTTTTTTGCGACGGCGGCGGGCACGGTGTTCGTCGTTCGGCACGTGATCGGAGCCTGAGCCCATGCGCGCCGCCCTCGCCAGCCTTCTCGTCGGCACGGTGTTCGGGATCGGCTTGACCGTTTCGGAGATGATCAACCCCGCCAAGGTGATCGGCTTCCTCGATTTCGCGGGCGACTGGGATCCGACCTTGGGCATCGTGATGGCGGCGGCGCTTGCCGTGGCGATACCCGGTTTCGCCTTGGCGCGCCGACGCCGGGAGCCCTATCTCGGCGGCGTGTTTCGGATCCCGTCACGCAACGACGTCGACAGCCGCCTGATCGGCGGCGCCGTCATTTTCGGCGTTGGGTGGGGGGTGGCCGGCTTCTGCCCGGGCCCGGCGATTGCCGCCCTGGCGACGGGGTTGTGGCCGGTGCTGGTTTACGTGGCGGCCATGCTGGCGGGCATGTCGCTGCATCGCCTGGTGCCCGGCGAATGAACGGCGTGGTCGACGAACGCGCATTTCCCATACTCTTGTGCGCTAGTCGAACAGTGACAGGTCGATGATATCGCCCATCCGAAGGTAGCCCTCGTCACTGGGGTGAAGATGGTCGCCGCAATCATAGACGGGCAGCATTTGGCTCGGCCGCTCCGGGTCGCTGAGGGCCTTTTCGAAATCGATCACCGCGTCGAACGCGCCGCCGTCGCGAATCCAGGCATTGACCGCCAAACGTTTCACTTCTCCCTCGGGCGTATAGAGGCCCGGAAGGCCCGGCGGCGGATTGAAATTCTCATTCTCGAAGGTCAGCATGGTGCCGCCGAATACCTTGAGCCCGTGGCTGCGCGCGCGGACGGCGATCTGGTGCAGCCCCGCGATCATCTCATCGGCCGTGACCTCCTCCTCGGGCTTCCGGCCGCGGTTGCGGATGTCGTTGATGCCGAGGAACGCGATCACGTGCGTCGCGCCGGGCTGGGCGAGAACGTCGCGATCGAAGCGGGCCTGAGCGCTGCCGCCACGGCTGTCATGGATGATGCGGTTGCCGCCGATCCCTAAGTTCATCACCCCCGGCGCGCGGCCGCCGCTTCGCTCGACGAGCCGGCGCGCAAGCTGGTCGGGCCACCGGTTATTCGCGTCGACCCGGGAAATGTTGCAATCGGTGAGGGAATCGCCGAGCGCAACGATTCCGCCCGTGCCACGCGGCGCCAGCATGTCGATGCCGCTGACCAAGAGATAGGACTCCGTGGTCTCCTTTACCGGCAGGTCGGCGGCGGTGAAATTTCCGGCGGTCGAAATGTAGTTGGTTTGACGCGAGTTTCCGTGGCCGGTAATCGGCAAGCTCTCCGGCACGTCGCCGGGGAGATAGATGCTGACCGCCAGGTCCGACAGAGGCGGCACGTCGAGCTCGACCGGATCGCTCACCACCAGCGCCCCGGCGGCGATGGCGGTGGAAAGAGATCCGTTGAAGGTGAGTGTTCGATCCGTGCCCGGGACAATGCCGGCGCCTTCGCCGCGAAGCGCGACGCTCGCCGCACCGATGTCGAGCTTCTGCATCCCATAGGAGTTCGACAGGCGAACTCGCAGCATCCGACCGCCAATACTCATGTGAGCGATCATCCGAACGGTCTGCCCGTCCAACGCGATGCCGTCCATCGCGGACAGCGTCGTCGCCCAGCTGCCAACCCAGCCCTTGTTGTCCTGATCCGCCAAGGTCGTCCCTCCGTTCAAGGAGATTTTTTCTCGAAGGTTTAATCGCGTGAGCCACGATGTGCGCTCGCGGCGTTACCGTCAAGTTCGGCGCGGTCGGTGTCTATTCCCCAACCGGGACAGTGCCGGCGATCGATAGCGGTTGACGGATCGACGGGACTTCTCCATCATCTCTGCAATCGTTTGCATAAGAACCAGGGAAGCACAAGATGGCCAAACATCGGATCAGCTATGCTGATCCTGCGACCATCGACAATGCCAACATGCTGACCAAATTCGTCCCACGCGGCCGCGTGCGAGACCCGGCCGCGGCCGAGTAGTGGCCGATCGAGGATGACACCAACCGCCGGCACGCCATGAACGCGAAATCAAATGGCGACGCGCGCATCGTGGTCGATGGCGTCGGCAAGAAGTTCGGCGCGCTCCAGGTCTTCCGCGACATCAACATCACCTTCGGCGAGCGCGAGATCGTGACGGTGGTCGGCCCGTCGGGCTGCGGCAAGACGACGCTGCTGCGCTGCATCGACGGATTGCTGCCCTACGACGAGGGCGAGATCGTCATCGAGGGCAGCCGCGTCCAGGCGCCGCGCGAGGGCGTCGCCATGGTGTTCCAGCATTTCGGCCTGTTTCCGTGGAAGACGGTGTTCTCGAACGTAGCCTACGGCCTCAAGCTCGCCGGCGCCTCCAAGACCGAGATCGCCGAGCGGGTACCGCAATACATCACCACCGTCGGCCTCGCCGGCTTCGAGACCGCCTATCCCTATCAGCTCTCGGGCGGCATGCAGCAGCGTTGCGGCCTCGCCCGCGCGCTCGCCATCGAGCCCAGCGTGCTGCTGATGGACGAGCCGTTCGCCGCGGTCGACGCCCAGACCCGCGAGATCCTGCAGTTCGAGCTGCTGCGCATCTGGGAGAGCCGGCCGACGACCATGGTGTTCATCACCCATTCGATCGAGGAGGCGGTGCTGATGGGCGACCGCGTGGTGGTGTTGAAGGGCCGGCCGTCGAGCGTGTTCGAGGTCATCGACGTCGACCTGCCGTCGCCGCGCGACCGTTCGACACTATCCCATCCGCGCTTCACCGAGGTGCGCGAGCACGTCTGGAGCACGCTGATGGACGAGGCGCGCGCCGCGGAGTTCGAAGTCTAGCGAACACAACGTGATATAGCGAAATTGGCAATGGGCAAGAATATCAACCGTTCAACAGTGGAGGCTAAAATGACCAAGTGGACCCTCGGGAAACGGACCAGGCCGCTCGCCGCGATGGCGATCGGGCTCGGCATGCTGGTGGTGGCCGTCGCGGCCGGACCGGCGCATGCCCAAGGCAAGAAACTGACTCTGGCGCTGCCCGGCGTACCGCCCATCTTCGGCGCGGTCTATGCCTACGTGGCGCGCGATGCCGGGTTTTATAAAAAGTACGGCCTCGACGTCACGCTGAAGCCGTTTAACTCGGGCGTCGGCGCGGCGCGCGCGGTGGTGTCCGGCGCGGTCGATGTCTCGATGTCGCCTACGCCGCCGGTTGCCGTGATGGTGTCCAACGCCAACGTCCCGCTGGTCATGGTCCAGGGCATGGAGATCAACGACTGGATGCTCGGCTCGATGGACCCCAAGAAGAACACCTGCCTGAGCGTCAAGGGCCAGGCGGTCGGCGTCGACAGCCCGCGCGGCGCGCGCTGGATCCAGCTCGCCAACATGATCCGCCCGTGCAAGCTGCGCCCCGACCGCGACGTGCCGACGGTCAATCTCTCGACCAACGTCGGCGCCGCCATGGTCGCCGGCCAGCTCAACTTCGGGGTCCTGCACTCGGACGACATCCCGGTGATCAAGCGCGAAAGCGGCAAGAAGCTGACGATCGTCGCCCGCGTGGAAGAGACCTCGCCGGGCAGCCACTACGCCGTCCTGGTCACCAACAAGAAGGTGATCGCCACGCGCCGCGACACCCTGGTGCGGATGGCGGCGGCGCATCACGAGGCCATCAACTATCTTTACGACAAGGCCAATTGGCCGACGATCGCCAAGATTGCCAAGCCCACGGGCCGCAGCATCGGCGATTCGATCAAGGCGCTCGAGATCTTTACGGCGATGAATTACTGGCCGAGGTCGACCGCCGGGCTAAGTGAGAAGCGCATCAAGCGCGCGGTCGCCATCCAGACCGGCGTCGGCAAGCGCACCAAGGGCAAGGGCGGGATCAACCCGAAGAAGACGCCGGCGAGCCACGCGCGGCTGACCGATCTGTCGATCTACAGCGACGCCTTGGCGCTCGTGAAGAAGACGAAGTAGGGAGAGCCCGACCGGCTTTCCGAAGGACACGGACCGGGCCCGCCAACACGCGGGCCCGGAACCGCGCATCGATCCACGGGGCGCCCGCGACGTGCTGAGCTTGATCAATTCGGATGTGCGTTGGGTCCGGCTGACCACGCTGGCGGTGAGCTTGGTCGCCGGCGCGCTGATCTGGGAAATCGTCGGCTGGAACTTCAACCCGGCGATCATGGTGCCGCTGATCGGCGGCGAAGGCCATGAAGGCGCGGCGCCCAGGCTCTATGAATACATATTCAACGACGAGGAGTTTCGCGAAGCCTTCGTCGACTCGGTCAGGCTGTTCGTCACTGGTTTCGTCATCGGCATCCTCACCGCCGTTCCGCTCGGCATATTGATGGCCCGACTAGCGATGATGAGGGTCGCGCTCGAGACCTATATCCTGATCTTGTACGTCACGCCCATGGTGGCACTGATCCCATTCATCCTATCGATCATGGGATTCGACTTCTGGCCCAAGGTGCTGGTGGTCGTGTTGTTCACCTTCTTTCCCGTCCTCTACAACACGCTCGAGGGCGCGCGCAGCGTCAAGCCCGAGTTCCTCGAGGTCGCCAGATCCTTCCGCACCAGCGAGGTGGCGATCTGGTTTGATATTCTCATCCCCTACACCTTGCCGTTCGCGCTTACCGGCATCCGTCAGGCGACCGGCCGGGCACTGGTCGGCATGGTCGCGGCCGAGTTCTTTCTCGCCACCGGCGGGCTCGGCGAGCAAATCGTCGTCGCGTCACGCAACTTCGACATGGCCGGCGTTCTCGCCACGATCGTCGTCATCACTGCGTTCGGAATCGTCATGATGCGAGGCGCCCAGACCTTGGAGCGCCGCTACGCCGCGTGGCGGGGGGTCGAGTAGATGGCCGGTCCGCTCGCTCAAGGCGTCGTCGCCGCGCCGATCGCGGCGGGTTCCGGGGTTGTGCGACTCTGGGGTTGGCTGGCCGCATCGCGCGTCCGCGTCAAGATTCTCGCCGGGCTGTTGATCCTCGTCTTCTGGCATGTGACCGTATCCGCCCTCGCGCCGCCGTTCGTCGCCAAGCCCCTCAACGTGATCGCCGCATTTCCGAGCGTCATCGTCGAGCGCGAATTCATCGAAGCGAGCCGGGATACGCTCCTGGCGGTATTTCAGGGACTGATGATCGCCCTGGTGTCGGGCACCTTGGTCGGCATCGCCATGGGCCGCGTCAAGGTGTTCGATCGGCTGCTCAACTTCTATGTCAACGGCTTCTACACCATGCCGATGATCGCGGTATTGCCGCTGTTGACGATCTGGTTCGGCTACGAGGACAGCGCCCGGATCGCGACCATCGTTTTCGCGGGCTTCTTCTCCATCGCGATCAACGCCCGTGATGGCGCACGCTCGGTGCCGCCGGAATATCTCGAGGTCGGCCAAGCCTACCGCGCCAAGCGCCATCACATATGGTTCGAGATTACCCTGTATTCCTCGCTGCCCTATCTGATTGCCGGGTTCCGGCTCGCCGCCGGGCGCGCCCTGGTGGGCGCGGTACTGGCAGAATTCTTCGTCAGCCTGCCCGGCCTCGGCATGTACATCCTGGCCCACGCGCGCTCGTTCGCCCATAACGAGGCGGTGGTCGGCGTGGTCATGCTCGCCGCCTTCGGCCTCGGCTTCGAAGCGACCATGAACTGGGCAATGCGCCGCTACTTCCCGTGGTACCGTCGCGATGTGGGGCACGGCGACTGACGCCAGCGCTCTCGGGGGAGGATCACGATGGACCACAAACCGCTCGCGCCGAGGATCGACGACCGGCTACGGAAAATTCTCGACGAGCCGTTCCCGCGTTTCTCCGATGCCGAGATGGCCCGCCGCCGCGCGGCGGTCGAGGCGGTGATGGAAGCTGCCGACGTCCGCCATCTGCTGCTGTCGGGCGCCGGTTTCCGTGGCTCGGCGGTGCCGTGGCTGACCCATTGGCCGGTAACCACCGAGGTGGTCGGCGTCCTCACGCCGGGCGAGAAGGACGCGCTGTTCGTCCAGTACTACAACCACGTGCCGATGGCGACGCGGCTCGCGACCGAGGCCGACGTCCATTGGGGCGGCGCATCGACCATCGAATCCGTCGCGGGCGAGCTCGACAGACGCGGCGCCAAGAGGACTCGCGTCGGCGTGTTCGGCCCGCTCGGCTTCACCCAGCGCGACGCGTTGGCCGATCGCGGGATCGAGGTGGTCAATCTCAATCGCCAGTATGTCGGGCTCAGGCTGGTCAAGTCGGACGAGGAGCTCGACTGGTTTCGCATCGGCGCGGCGCTCTCGGACCTTGCCATCGATGCATTGCTCGAACACATGCGCTCGGGTCTAGACGAGCACGATCTCGGCACGCTGTGCGAGAGCGCCTACGGGCCGTGGGGCGGGCGCACGGTGATTCATTTTTTCGGTGTCACCTCGATGGCATCGCCCAGTCTGGAGGTGCCGGCCCAGTTCACCTCCACTCGCAAGGTCGAGCCGGGCGACGTGGTGTTCACCGAGATCTCGGCCGCGTTCTGGGAGCATTCGGGCCAGGTGCTCCGAACCTTCACCGTCGATGCCGAGCCGAGCCCGCTGTATGCCGACCTCCACGCCGCCGCGTATGCCGCCTTCGAGGCGATCAAGGGTGTTCTCAAGCCGGGCGCCCGGCCCGAGGACATCGTCGCGGCGGCCAGCGTCATCGAGGACGCGGGCTTCACCACCTGCGACGATTTGACCCACGGATATGGCGGCGGCTATTTCCCGCCGATCACAGGCTCCAAGAGCCGACCCAACGAGCCGTTACCCGACTTCACGTTCGAGAAGAACCACATGCTGGTCGTCCAGCCCAACGTGATCACGCCGGACCGCAAGGCCGGCGTCCAGACCGGCGAATGCGTGGTGATCACGGACGATGGCTGCCGATCGATCCACGACGCGCCGGTCGGGCTGTTGCACGTCGGCGGCGGCGCCTGATTGGGGCTTCAATCGCGGGCACGACACGGCTAGGCTGTGGAGATAAGAAACGTGCCGCAAGGGAGGAGGCCTCCTTGGCGATCAGGATCGCGCTCCATAGCGACAAAGCGCCCGAATTCGGTGAGCCCTTCGCGCTCTCCGGCGTGGGCCAGTTACGGAATCCAACCCCAAAATTCATCCATTAACGGAGGACGACATGGCTGCCTATGCTCTCGCCGAATCGCTCGAGGTCACCGATCCGGACACCATGGCCGAATACGGCAAGCTTGCGCGCGAATCCATTGCCCAATATGGCGGCAAGGTTCTCGCCGCCGGCCCACCGGAGACCATCGAGGGCGATTGGACGCCCAACCGCCTGGTGCTGATCGAGTTCGAGAGCATGGACAAGCTCAAGACTTGGTACGATTCGCCGGAGTATCAGGCGGCGTTGCCGCTCCGGCTACGCTCGGCGAAGGACAACTTCGTCTGTTTCAGCGGCCTTTGAGGTCCGCTGCGTTCAGACCAGCTTGAAGACCTCGACCGGCTCGCGTCTTCCCGAGACCTCGAACGAGCCTGCCGGCTCCAACCGGTCGCGCGATCCGAGCCGCGCGGCGGTGTCGCCGCTGATCAGCACGGCAGTCTCGGGCGCGCCGCCGTAGACCTGCTTGCCGAGCTGCTCGAGCCGCTGGGCGACGTTCACGGTGTCGCCGACGATGGTGTAGTTCATCCGCCCGGGTGCGCCGATATTGCCGACCACGGCGGGGCCGCTGTGCAGGCCGATGCGAATGCGGACCGGCGCGAGGCCGGCGGCGCGCCGACGCGCGTTCTCGGCGGCGATGCGCCCGGCGATATCAGCCGCGGCGCGACACGCCCGTTCGGCGTGGTCGGTCTGTATCTCGGGCGCGCCCCAGAACGCCATCACCGCGTCGCCGATAAACTTGTCGAGCGTGCCGCCGCTGTCCTCGACGGCGCCGGCGATCAGCGCAAAATGCTCGTTCAAGAATTCGGCCAGCGCGTCCGCCGTCACGCCCTCGGCAACGCCGGTGAAGCCGGCGATGTCGGTGAACATCACCGTGAGCTCGCGCTCTTCCGAGGCGGGCTCGGCTTCCTGTCGCACCAGCCGGCGGACCAGTGATTTGGGAACGTAGACCTCGAACCAGCGCAGGCCGCCCAGCATGGCGTTGAAGGCGTTGGACTGGTCGTCGAGCTCGCGGATGCGCGATCCCGGTAGCTCGCTCACCGCGTCGAGCTCGAGCCGCCCGATCAGGTTGGCGGCGTCGGCGAGCCGGCGGACCGGCCGGGCGATGCCGCGCGACAGCGCCAAAGCGCAGACGAACGCGATCGCCAGCGCGACCAGCCCCGCCGCCGCCGACCACAACACACGATCGTCGTATTCGCTCACAACCGCTTCCCGGTAATAGGCGCCGACCCGCCAAGGCTTGGCGCCGTAGGCGGTGACGTCGCGCGAGATGAACGCATAACGCTCACCGAATGCATCGAGGACGAAGCCGGTCATATCGTCGGGCAGCACGATGGTGAGCGGCGGCCGCTCGACCGCGCGCGTCGTCGCCGCGAGGACGGGGTCGGCGAAATCCGCGAGCGCCGGCAGCGGCTTGGTCTCGGAGAGGCCGGGATACCCGTCGGCCATCATCGCATGGGCCAGCACGTCGTCGCCATGGAGGATGAAGACAGTGCCACCGAGCGCGTCGGACAGCCCTACGGTGTAGCCCGACAATTCGCCGATCGAGATCAGCGCGACTAGGATCCCGACGAGCTCGCCATTGCGGCGCACCGGTTTCCTGAGGTTGAGCAGCGTGGTGCGATACTCCGCGCGCCAGACCGGCGGGCCCCAGATCGCGGCGCGGCGCTGGCGCGCGGCGGCGATGGCATCGCGCACGGGGCGGTCGTTGGAATAGTCGGCGCTATAGATGCCCAACTCCCCCGCCGCGTCGCGCCGCGCGCCGAACAAGTGATGCGAGGTGTCGATGAACACCAGCCCCTTGACCTGCGGCGCGCTGGCCAGGGCGCCGAACAGGAGCCCGCTAAGCCGATCCTCGTTCCCGGGGTCGATCTCGCCGTCGGCGATGAGATCGGCGATCATGTTGGTCTGATCGACGGCCGGTTTCATGTGTTGCTCGATTTGTGCGATCGAGGACGAGATCGCGAGCCCCGCCTGGACGCTGAGCAGCGCACGGGTATTCTCGCGTGCGCTCCACAACCCGATCACCAGAACGGTCAGGACCGAGACCACCAGCAGCGCGCCGATCCCGGTGGTCAGGGTGACGGTCAGCGTTACCCGGCGACGCCGAGGTCCGGTCATGGGCCGCGCAGAAGCCGGCCGTAGCCCTCGATCGGCTCGGTGATCCCGAGCCGCCGGTAGGCCGCCCAGATCGTCGCCTGGTTGGAGGTCACGACCGGCTTGCCGGTGGCCTCCTCGATCGCCTCGGCGGCGGCCATGGAACGCCAGTTGGTGCATGAGCAGAAGATGCCGTCGGCGGCCTCGGCCGTGTGGTCGAGCGCGAAGGCGGCGATGTCCTCGGGCGGCTCGCCGCCGATCTCCAGATTGTCGGCGTGGCCGCGCCCGGCCACCGACAGCACCTCGAAGCCGTTGTCCTCGAGGAACCCCCGTACGATCTCGGTCATGCGCTCGGGATAGGGCGTGAGCAGGGCGAGCCGCTTGATGCCAAGCACATGCAGCGCCTCGAGCGCCGCTGTCGTCGTGGTCACCGCGGGGATGCCGCCGGTCAACTCGGTGATGCGGCGCGCGGTCTTCGTGTCGTGGCCGACGCCGCCATAGAGGCTGCCGCCGGTGCAGGCATAGACGACCAGCGCGACGGCGGCGGAGCCGAGGTGCCGGGCCGCGGTCTCCAGGTCCTCGTTCATGCGATCGAGAACGTCGGCGTCGCTGCCGGTCAGCCACATGCGCGCGGCATGCAGCGAGACCCCGGGTCGGGCGACGCGCCGAAAATCGATCTCGACCGAGGTGTTCGACGACGGCACCATGAGGCCGATCTTGGTCCAAGCGTCTTTTGTAGCGGTCAACGCGGTTCCTCCCCCGCTGTCACGGCGCGTGAGAATGAGCCTACCAGATACAGTGCGACGCCGGAACGGGTGGCACGCGACCGGTGGGGCAGGATGCGGCTAAGTCCCGTTCATTGGTATATGATCGCTACGACGGTCGCGTCGGCCGTCACCAGGGAGGTTACAAGAATGCCCGATTCGTCGACCTCGGCGCCACCGGCGGCGACGCCAAGCGCAAACGAGATGGCGGAGCGCCTCGCGCTCAAGCGGCGATTTCCAACCGCCCTCGACCTGCGTTCGCGGGCGCGCCGCGTCCTGCCGAATTTCGCCTTCGAATACATGGACGGAGGCGCCGGGGCGGACGGCGGCATCGATCGAAACTGGGCGGCCATGGACGCCGTCGAAATGGTGCCGCGTTACGGCAATGTGATCGCGCCGCCGCCGGCCGACACCCGGCTGTTCGGTCGCGATTATTCGGCGCCCATCGGCATCGCGCCGATCGGCGGGCCGGGGACTGGATTTCCGGGTGCCGAGACCTATTTCGCGACCGCCGCGCAGGCGGCGCGCATACCTTATACGTTGGGCGTGCTATCCGGCATCGACCTCGAACGGGCGGCGGAGTTGGCGCCCGACGTGCTGTGGCTTCAGCTCTACCGGTTCCCGCGCGACGACCATAGGATCGGGTTGGATCTGGTGCGCCGCGCCGAGGCGGCCGGTGTGCACGCGCTGGTCCTGACCTTCGATACACCGACGCGGACGACCCGGTCGCGCGAGGTGAGAAGCGGGATCGTGAGCCCGCTCCGCCTGACGACACGGTTGCGACTGGATGCGTTGTCGTCACCGAGCTGGCTGCGATCGATGGTGCGCAACGGCATTCCGCGGTTCACCTCGCTGGCTCCCTATATGAGCCCGGGCGTGAGTCTCGTCGAGGCGACCAAATTTATTCAGCGCGAGAGCGGCGGCGCATTCACCTGGGACGAGATCGCGCGGTACCGGGACAAATGGCGGAAGCCGCTCGTGTTGAAGGGGGTTCTCCATCCCGACGATGCCGAGCGCGCGGTCTCGCTCGGCCTCGACGGCATCTTCGTATCCAATCACGGCGGGCGTCAGATCGACGCGTTGCCGTCGTCGATCGATGTGCTTCCGGCGATCGCGGAGCGGGTTGGACAAAAGGCGACCCTTATTCTCGACAGCGGGATCCGGTCCGGCATCGACGCGGCGCGCGCCGTGGCGTTGGGCGCGGATGCGGCGTTCGCCGGCAAGGCGTTCCTGTGGAGCCTCGGGGCGCTGGGCGCGCGCGGCCCGGCCCATCTGATCGAACTGTGGACCGACGAGGTCTCGGCGACGCTGGGCCAACTTGGATGTTTGACGGTCGCGGATCTGCGTTCGGTCCCGGTGCGCCACACCGGCGCCTACGGCACCCAGGACTTCGCGGCGAGAACCTGAACCGCGATCACGAGGGTGGAGGCCTAGCCCGTCGGTCCGGATGAGAAATCTTCGACCCCGAGATCATTAAGGATCTCTCGCGTCGCGTCCTCCCTCGACTCATCGATAGGAATACCCGTCGCATCGGCGACGCGGACGACCGAGTTGAACGACGCGGCGGTTCCGGCGGCATCGACGAACGCAGCTTCGCCAAGTGTCTCGATCAGCGCCTCGCGAACGCGGTCGAGCTCCGCTTCGTCGTCGCCGAACACCGCGTCGGCGAACGCCAGCAGTAGCTCGCCATGAGCCACGCCGACATCGCCGTCGCCGGTACCGATCACACTGTTGAGATCGAAGTTTTCGCCGTCTTTATGACCGCTCGCACGGAGCGTCGCGGCATGGCCCGCTATTCAGTAGAAGCACTGGTTGTGCGCCGCCATTCGCGCCGCGATCAGCTCGAATTGGCTGTGGGTCAGCGCACGGTACTCGTTGTCCAGATCGCGGATCGCCGCCTGCGGCAAATAAAGCGCCTGATCGAGCTCGAAGAAGCCGGCGACCTCCTCGGGAACCAGGCTCATCGCCAGATGGACGTTGACCGGCTCGAAGTCGGGGTAGGGATCGGGATCGTCCTCGGCGATGTCCTCCTGGGCCAACGTCGCGATCCAGGCAATTGTTTTGCGGGCGCCGCGAGGGCGGTGGCGCGTCGGCTCTCCCGGTTTGGCCGTCGGCAATGGCCTCGGCGGCAGCCCGACGGCGCGCTCGAACGTATCCAGGCCAGTCGCGGTGGCGACCACGCCGACGATCTCGACATAGGCGGCATCGCTCAGACCGGAGGCCATGACCTCATCGAACCACGCCTTCCGCAGCCGACCGCTGTCGGTGCGAATTCGATGGATCACCTCGACGACATTCTCGGGCAGAACCCCGCCGCCGTCGTGCGTTCCGTCGATCGTATAGGGAGAGAGCGCCTCCTTTCGCCTGCGGCACAGCTCGCATCGCGGGGCGCGGCGGGTTTCGTCGACCATCGCCAGACGCTCCGATGCCGACCACCATGTGCCGGGCGAGGACAACCGGTCCCATGCGCGCTCCCTCGCCGTCGCCAGGTCGTCGCGAATGATCGGAGAACGCGCCTCCATCACCGCCGCGCCCCGAAGAGCCGCGCTCGACCGGATTGCCGCCTACTTCGCCACCCACTTGTCGCCGGGCTGGAAGGCCACCGGGATCTTGCGCCCGATCTCCCGATAGTACTTCTCGGCGCCCGGGTGCAGCTTGCCCGGCACCACCTCGAGCGCGGCCTTGAGGTTGACGACCTGCTTCATCCACGGCGCGGCGGCGTGGACCTCGTCGATGTGTTCCCAGAACGCCTTGGTCATGGCGTAGACCTTCTCGGCCGGCATGTTGGCGCGAGTGCCGAGTCCGACGAGCGCGCCGAGCGTCGGGACCGGCTTGTCGTTGACCTGGTTCGCACCGTAGGCATCGGCGGGAATCACTCGCTTGGTCCGCCCCGGCGTCCTCAACAGCTTGCCCTGCTTCGAGATATCGATCGACAAGAGACGGATCTTGTTTTGCAGCGCGATCTGCTGGATCGCCGGGCTCGGCGGGTTGGCGGGCACCACCAGCACATCGAACTTCTTGTCCTGAAACGCCTGAATGGCCGCCGACCAGCCCATGTTGACCTTCTTGTAGTCCTTGCCGTCGACATACCCTGCCTGACTCTTGATCATGGTCCGGACGATCCGCGTCGCCGCGCCGGCGGGCGGGCCGATGAACACGTTCTTGCCCTTGATGTCGGCGACCTTCCGGATTCCGGAGTTGGCGTAGGTGACGTAGTTGTAGGGGCCAATCTCGTAGGTGAAGATATGGGCGATCTTCTTGACCAGCGCGGGGCCGTTCTTGAGCTTCTTATAGGGACCGATCTGCTTGTGCATCAGGAAGACGCCGATCGGCGACCCCATGTAGAAGTCCATCTTGCCCTGCGCGGTCAGGAGCTGATGGCGCATGGCGGTGCCGGTGGCCGAGACCTGAATCTTGGTGTCCGGCACATACTTGTTCACCATGCTGGCGAAGGCGGTGTTGATCGTGAACGGCGACATGCCGGGCGCCAGGCTTCCCATCTTGTAGAAGTCGGCCGCCCCGGCCTGGCCCGCCGACAGAATGACCGTCGTCGCGGCGATGGCCAGGATTCTCGAACTCTGTAGGGTCATGATCTTCTCCTCCTCCTCAAGGGTGAGCCGATTTCGTCGGCTTTTGTGCTTTTGCTTATCTCCGTTCGACCGATGCTCGGCGGAACCGATCGATGGCGTAGAGTCCCACACAGACTACGAACCCGCCGATCTCAAGCATCGGGCCAGGCAACAGTACCACGATTCCCGCGACCAGACGCAGCACCCTGAACACCAGCATCAAGCGGCCCCGCATGTCATAGCCGGCGAACGCCGTCGCAATCATCCACACCGCGGCGATCAGCCGCGCGATCACCCAGACGAACTCCCCGGGATCGAAAGTCTCGACGATCAGCAGCGACGGGTTGAAGGCGAAGACAAACGGAATAAGGAAGCCGATGAGCGAGATGCGGAGCGACTGGACCGCGGTCTCCAGCGGCCGTGAACCGGCGATCGGCGCCGCGGCGTAGGCGGCGAGCGCCACCGGCGGCGTGACCGAGGACAGGACGCCGAAATAGAGCACGAACATGTGGACGGTCAGCACCGAGAGGCCGAGCTTTACCATCGCGGGTCCCATGATCAGGACGATGATCAGGTAGGCCGGAAGGGTCGGCAGACCCATGCCGAGGACCAGCGAGCCGATCATCGCCAACACCAGCGCCAGGAACAGGCTGCCCTCGCCGACCGACCGCAACAGGGATGCGAAGCCGATGGCGACGCCGGTCTCGTTGACCACGCCGAGAATGATGCCGATGGACCCGACGGCGACCATGATGCGCGCCGCCTGGTAGCCGCCCGAGGCCAGCGGTTTCAACAAGCGCTGCGGCCGACGGCGAAGCTCCTCGTCCATCGCCAGACCGACGACGATCGCCACGATCAAGGCGACGAAACCGGCCATGGCCGGCGACCAGCCGAGGATCAGCACGATCATCAGCGCTACGATGGGGAGGACGAAGCGGAGCGATTGCACCCAGTCGCTACGCGTCAGCGCCTCGCGCTCCTCCTTGGGGATCGGCTCGATGCCGAGCTTGACGGCCTCGGTATAGACCTGGGCGAAGATGCCGAGATACTTGAAGATCGCCGGCAACAGCGCCGCGAGGCAGATCGTGAGGTAGGGGGTGCCGGTGAGCTCCGCCATCAGGAACGCGGCCGCCGCCATGACCGGCGGCATGACCTGCCCGCCGCTCGACGCCGCCGCCTCGACCGCGCCGGCGAAGGCGGGCGAGAAGCCGCGCTTCTTGATCATCGGGATTGTGAACACGCCGGTGCCGACGACGTTGGCCATGACGCTGCCCGACATGGTGCCGAATAGTGCGCTGGCGACGATCGCGGCGTGCGCCGGGCCGCCGCGAATCCCGGCGGTCACCGTCATCGCGACCCGAAGCAGGATAGCGCCGGCGCCGGTCTCTTCGAGCACCGCGCCGAAGACGACGAAGATCAGCACCACGCCGGCGACGATGCCGGTCGGCCGTCCGAACACGCCGTCGAAGCTGTGCCACGTGGTGCGTATGATCTCGATCGGATCGATGCCGGCGTGTTGCAGGAACCAGGGCAGTGACTGGCCGAACAGCGCATATGCAAGGAACAGGATCGCGACCAGCGCCAACGGAAGGCCGAAGGTGCGCCGCGTGAGCTCCAGCGTGACCACGAGGCCGAAATAGCCGGTGACGATATCGATGGTCTCGAACTCGAAGACGCCGTCCCACAGCCGTTCGCTGGTGATCAGGAACCAGTAGATGACGAACAGGAAGCCGAACAGCAGGACGGCGTCGATCAGCCAGAGAAGCGCCTTCCGGCCGTCCGATGCGTCCGGGTATCGCGTGGCCAGGGGCTCGATCAGAAGCACGATGACGATGCCGAAGCCGATCGCCGCGGTTCGCACCGTGTTCTCGTCGACCAGCGCGATCCCCGCCACGTAGCAGATCAACAGGGAAAAGATCAGTGACAGGGCACGCGCCGTGCCGGACGATATTATCGCCAAGCTGTTCACTCGAACGAACTCCCTGATCCGTTCGGCCCCACTGGTCATCCGTGGGAACGATGTTTCGCTCGACAGGATGGCGGCCGATCGCGGCGCTGTCATCCGCAAATTGGCCATTAATTGGGTATCTCCCTCACCGTCCTCACAAGGCTGGCTATCCGTTGCGGGTAGTGCCAATGATCGTGCGGTACGGCGCCGGTCCGACCGGAATCTTGAGCCCGGTCCGAGAATCAGCTACGCTTCGGACATGCGTTTCTCACGCTGGCCGCCACCGGAGAGATTGACGTGAGCTGCTGGCGTTGGCGTGTGGCCAGACAAGGAGACACGAGATGGCAACCCTTCTCGAGACCCAAGCCGTTCCCAAGGATCACAATCGGGTGCGCAAGGTCCCCGGCGTCTGCGGCATCTGCCCCGGCGGCTGCGGCGTCGAAATCGAGCTGGTGGACGGCCGGATCGAGCGGCTGACCGCGCTCGCGGACCATCCCATCGGCATCGTCTGCGTGCGCGGCGGCAAGGCGAAGGAGATCGTCTATTCCCCCGACCGGCTGCGGCATCCTTTGGCACGCGTGGGCGCACGCGGCGAGGGCCAATTCGAGCGCGTTTCGTGGGATGAGGCCATGGACCGCATCGCCGAGAAGCTGCTGGAGATCAAGCGCACGTTTGGTCCCGAGGCGGTGATGTCCTATATTGGCCGCGGCCTGTTCGACAAGGGGCTGATCGAGGCGTTCGCACCGCCGGGTATCAACAATTTCAGTCCCAAGAGCCTGATCTTCCCGTTCGGCTCGCCCAACAACGCCGGCTGCGGCTCGGTGTGCAACACGTCCTATAACATGCTGGCGGGGATCCCGACCTTCGGGCTGCCCATGGCGTCGACCTACGCCGATTATGCCAATGCCAAGCTGATCATGGTGTGGGGCGCCAACCCGGCGACCGACTCGCCGCCGACGGCGATGCAGGATATCCTCGCCGCCCAGAAGCGCGGCGCGCGCATCATCGCCATCGACCACATGAAAAGCCGCGCCGCCGCGGCCGCCGACCAGTGGATCCCCATCCGCTCCGGCACCGATGGAGCGCTGGCGCTCGGCATGATCAACGTGATCATCGAGGAAGGGCTCCATGACCGCAACTTCGTCACCAACTGGACCGTCGGTTTCGAAGAGCTGCGCGAGTACGTCGCCCGCTTCACGCCCGAGGAGGTAGAGCGCATCACGCGGGTGCCGGCCGACGTGGTGGTCGAGACGGCGCGCGCCATCGCCACTGCGAAGCACACGACGCTTTCCATGTACACGGGGCTCGAATACACCGACAGCGGGGTGCAGAACCTGCGTGCGGTGTTCGTCCTGTTCGCCATCACCGGCAACATCGACGTGCCCGGCGGCATCATGCTGCGCGCCAACAAGAAGCCGCCTTATGGCCGCACCGACATCGCGCCGCCGGCGGGGCCGAAGCCCATCGGTTACGACCGGTATCCGCTGTTCTGCGATATGTCGAAGACCGCCCAATTCATGGAGGCGCCGCGCGCCATCCTCGATGACGACCCCTACCCGGTGCGGGCGCTGCTGCTCCTCGGCGCCTCGATCATCACCGGCTACCCCAATCCCGATCTGTGGAAGCGCTGCTTCGAGGCGCTCGACCTGCTGGTGGTCACCGACCGGTTCATGACGGCGGACGCGCAATACGCCGACTTCGTGTTGCCGGCAACCACCTATTTCGAGAACGATAGCTACAACAAGGCGCCGGGTTTCATCCAGATTAACGATAAGGTCATCGAGCCCGAGGGCGAGGCGCGGAGCGATTATGCCATCATGGTCGATCTCGCGGAGCGACTCGGCTACGGCGACGTGTTCCCGAAGAACGAGAAGGCGCTGGTCGAGTTCGTGCTCCAGGACCATCCGGTGGGGCTCGACGAGATTCGCCGCCAACCCGAGGGGGTGCGCTTCGGCAAGCCAGAGACGCCCAAGAAGTACGAGACAGGGCTGCTGAGGACGGACGGCAAGCCCGGCTTCGCGACGCCGTCGGGCAAGATCGAGATCACCTCCTCCCTGCTCGCCGAATACGGCCACGACGCGCTACCCATCTATGTCGAGCCGAGCGAGGGCCCGCTCGCCAATCCTAAGCTCGCCGAGGACTATCCGCTCGTCCTCAACACCGGAGCGCGCATCCAGTCGACCTTCCGCTCGCAGCACCTCAACATACCCGCGCTCCTCAAGATCCAGCCCGAGCCCCAGGTTCTCATCCATCCGGACGACGCGGCGGCGCGCGGCATCGCCGACGGGGAATTCGTAAATGTGTGCACGCCGCGGGGACGAGTCCCCTTCACGGCGCGGGTGACCGAGGCGATGAACCCGGGTGGGGTGGAGGTCAATGTCGGCGGTGGAGGGCCGGTCCAGGCCGAGCCCTGGCGGCGAGCCAACGCCAACTATCTCACGGATTTGGCCAACCGCGACCCGATCTCTGGCTTCCCGGTGGTCAAGGCGCTGCTGTGCGAGGTGGAGAAGGCGCCGGCCGAGGCGGAAGGCGCGTCGTAGGCCTCCGATTGGCCCCACCGGTCATCCGTGGGAACGATGTTTCGCTCGACAGGATGGCGGTCGATCGCGGCGCTGTCATCCGTAAATTGGACCGTCTCGGCGCCGACGAATGAATGCGACGGCCCCGCTCGTGCCCGGGTTTGAAACCCTGATCGGCGGATTCCGTTTCCGGCCCCGGGATTAATACATAGCGTAATATTACCCACCGAGATCGTTTCCTCGCCCCGGGTTCTGCCCTATTTTCCCGTCAACACAGTGGAGTTGGTGCATGGCGCGTCTGACCGCGGCGCTCGACCGCGACGCCAAGATCATCGGGCTCGTGTGCTTCCCGCACATGATGAGCCACTTCTATTACACCACCCTGCCGCCGATGTTCGGCGTCCTGATGGTCGCGTTCGCCAAGGACGAGTTCGAGATCGCCGCCGTCGTCACCGCCTTCGCGCTGGCCGCCGGCATCAGCCAGACGCCGGTCGGGTTCCTGGTCGACCGCGCCAGCGTCCGGTTGGTGCTGATCGGCGGCCTCGCCGTCGAGGCCTGCGCCATCGGCGCGATAGGGCTGGCCGATACCTATTGGCAGCTCATCGTGCTCGGCGTGATCGCCGGGCTCGGCCATACGGTGTTTCACCCCGCGAATTACGCCATCATGTCGACCTCGATCTCGGAACACCGCATGGGACGCGCCTTCGGCGTCCACGCGTTCACGGGCTATCTCGGGTACGCGCTGGCGCCGATCTTCATGACCGGGATCGCGGCGCTATGGCATTGGAAGGCGGCGTTCCTACTGGCCGGCGCCATCGGCCTGGCGGGTGCGGTGCTGCTGTGGATCAATAGCGACCTGATCTCCGGCCGACCGGCGCCGGCGAGCGCGGCGCCAGGGTCGCCGCCACAATCATCGAACAAGGACGCACAGCCGGCCGGGGAATCGGTCGTCGGCGGATTGCGGCTTCTGCTCAGCGTGCCGGTGATGATGTGCTTCCTCTACTTCGTGTTTCACCAGTTCGGCGTCGGCGGCGTGCGCAATTTCCTGGTGGTCGGTCTCGACGACCTCTACGGCATTCCGGTCGTGGTCGGCGGCGCCGCCTTGAGCTGCCTCATGGTCGGCACCGCCGGCGGCATACTGGCTGGCGGCATGCTCGCCGACCGCATCGGCCCTCAGGTCGTGACCGCATTCTGCACCCTGGTGCCGGGCGGCATCCTGATCGCGCTGATCGGCGCCTATGACATGCCGAGCATCGTGCTGTTCACCGTGGTCACGCTGGCCGGCTTCCTGCTTGGCCTGTTGATCCCGTCGCGCGATCTGCTGCTACGCTCGGTCACGCCCAAGGGCTCGATGGGCAAGGTGATGGGGTTCGCCTCGACCGGCGGCAATTTCGGCGGGGCGCTCATCCCGCTGGTGCTCGGCTATGCCATGGTCCATCACGACACGCGGCTGGTGTTCTGGATCCCGGCGTTCTTCGTCGCCGCGGCATTCCTCACCTTCATCACCGTTCGCAGCAGGTACGGGGGGAAATGACCGCCGCCGCAACAAGCGTAGGGACAACGGTCCGCGTCGTCTCGCTGGTCACCGTGGTTCACATGACCAGCCACATCTATCATCAGGCGCTGCCGCCGCTGTTTCCGACGCTGACCAACGAGCTCGGCGTCTCGTACACCGCGCTCGGCCTGGTGATGACCGCCTTCAGCCTGGCCAGCGCGCTCGGCCAGACGCCGGTGGGGTTCCTGGTCGACCGCATCGGCGGCAAGGTCGTTCTGGTGTCGGGGCTGGCGCTGCAGGCGGCGGCGGTGGGGGCGATCGGGCTGACCGGTTCCTATTGGTCGATGCTGGCGCTGTTCACGCTCGCCGGCCTCGCCCATTCGGTTTATCACCCGGCCGACTACGCCATTCTGTCGCGCACCGTCGAGAAGTCACGCCTGGCGCGCGCCTTCACGGTGCATTCGTCGGGCGGCAATCTCGGCACCATGCTGGGGCCGCTGATCGTGGTCGGGCTCGCCGGCCTGTGGGGCTGGAAGGTCGCCTGCATGGCGCTCGGCGGCTTCGGCATGCTGATGGTGGCGGCGCTGTGGTCCCAGGGCGGGCTGCTATCGGGACCGGGCGAAAGCGGCGCGTCCGGGGGGCGCGCCGCGACCGAAAGTTGGCGCGAGGGGCTGTCGCTGCTGCTGTCGGGACCGATGCTGATGTGTTTCGCCTTCTTCGCCATCCTCACCATGGCGTTCAGCGGGGTCCGCATCTATACGGTCGCGGCGATGCACGAGATCTACGGCGCGAGCCAGGCCGAGGGAACGCTGGTGCTGACCGCGTTCACCGCCGGCATGATCGGCGGCATGCTGGCCGGCGGCCTCATCGCCGACCGCTACGGGCCGCGCATCATCGTCGCCGCTCTCGGGCTGGTCGGCGCCGCGGCGCTGTTGCTGGTGGTTGGAACCGGGGTGCTGCCGATGGCCCTCGCCGGCGGCGCGCTGTGCGGCGCGGGCTTCATGCGCGGTTTTGTCCAGGGGGTACGCGATCTGATGGTGTTCCGCTCGACGCCCGACGGTGCCCACGGCAAGGCGTTCGGCTTCGTCTCGACCGGCTCCCATCTCGGACAGGCGGTGATGCCGCTGATATTCGGCACCGTCATGGACATGGGCCACCCGTCCTGGGTGTTCGCCATCGCCGCGGTGCTGTCGCTGGCCGCGCTCGCGACCTTCGCCACGGTGCGCCGGAAGGTCCTCGCGTGAGCTAGCCTTCCTCGATACCCAGCGCGTCGCGCAGCGGACCAAGGTGTTTTTCGTAGCGCTTGTACTTGGCGACCGAGCTCGTGTAGATCGGCTTGCGCACCTGGGCGAAGCTCGAGGTGAGGACCGAACGCTCGTTTTCGTGGAACGCGAGGCACCGCTCGTCCCATTCCAGGCCGCAGAACTCGAGCAGACGCCGCGTCATGCCTTCCTGGTCGGCGACAACGTCCTCGTAGGGCATGTCGAGGATCGGCGTCGGCACAACCCGGTGCCAATGGTCCATCAGACGCTCGTACTGCCGATAGTAATGGCCCAAATTGGATAGGTCGTAGCCGTAGGGGTGATGGCCTGCGAAATTCTGGAAGTAGATCGACAGGCACGTATCCTGCGGATCGCGCCGGCAATGGATGATGCGGGCGTTGGGCAACAGCGCCGCGATCAGGCCGACACGCAGGAAATTTCCCGGCATCTTGTCGCTCACCCGTTCGGCGCCGCCAGATAACCGCGCCAGCTTGTCGAGATATGTCGTGGCCAAGTCCTGGACCGCCTCACGGGTCAGCAGATGGGCGCAATGGGGAAACGGCTCCGCGGTGTCCAGGATCTCGGGAAGCCGGCTCGCCATGAGCAGCAGATCGTTGAGCTCGCCGGCACCGAATACGCGCGCGTGGCTCGCCAGGATCTGCTCGACCAGGGTCGTCCCCGAGCGCGGCATGCCGAGGATGAAGATCGGCCGCTCGCTGTCGCTGCCCCAGCCTTCGGTCCGGCGGAAGAAATCCGCATCGAACGCCGCGCACATCTTGTCGACGAACTCGGAATGCGCCTGCTGACTGTGAACCACGTTCTTGAGCGAGTTGCCGACGCGAAAGAGCCGGAACGCCTCGTCGGCGTTGCCCGCGTCGGCTTCGGCGGCAGCGAGCGCGAAGTGCACGGTCAGGCGTTGATTCACCTGCAGCGTACCGTCGCTCAGCAGCGATTTGGCGCGCGCGAACTGGTCGCCGTCGACGTCGAGCTGGCGATTGATGGCAAGGTCGCGATAGGCCCTGGCATGGTCGGGCTGGATCCGCAGCAGCTTGTCGATCCATGGTCGTGCTTCGTCGAAGGCGCCGAGTCCCTGATGGCACCTGGCAAGGCCGTAGATCGCCCGGGCGTTGCCCGGCTCGTCGCCGAAGATTTGTTCGAATATGCCGCGCGCGTCCGCCGTCCGCCCCATGCCAGAGAGCGACTCACCCTTGACACACAGCGCCTCGCGCGAGGTATTTCCGCGCTCGACGACGCGCTCGATGACGTCGAGGGCGTCGTCATGGCGCGAGACAGCGCTCAACGCGCGAGCGAGCCCGATCTGCAGGTCGTCGTCGTTCGGATCGAGATCGGTGGCGGCCTCGAATTGGCCCAGCGCTCCCACGTCCTCACCGGCGCAAGCGAGGAGATATCCGAGCAACGCGGCGCCCTGGGCATAGTCGGGCGCGTCACGGGTGGCCGTCCCGCACACCTGCACGGCGCGCTCGAACTCGCCCGTGCGCGCCAGTCGTCGTGCCCGCTCGAATCGCCGGGCGGCTGAAAACGAGCAATTCCGGGACCGAGCCGCCCGCGCCGCGCCAGTGACGGTCGTGGCGGCCCACGGGACCAGACCGCCGACCTCGCGAAGCTTCTTGGCGACGACGAGGTGGAGGCCGGCTCGGCAGTTGGCGACGCCGTCTTCTTTTTGGCCGGCCGCGACCTGCGCCGTGCCCAGAGCAACACGCACAGCGGAGGAGTGGGGCGAAATCTCGAGCGCCGTGGTCAAGGTCTCGATGGCTTCGTCGAGCCGCCCCTGCTCCCGGTAGGCGTTGGCCAGCATGAGGCGGTACTCGACGTTCGACTTGTGTCCCGCGACGGCCTTGGCGAATGCCTCGACAGCGCGATCGGGATCTCCTTCCTTCCATGCCGTCGCTCCGAGCACCACCCACGCGGCCGGATGCCCGCCGTGCTCGTCGATGATTTGGCGACAAGCACGGCTCGCCTCATCGTGACGCCCGCCCTGGAACGCTTCCCTGGCGATCTCCATGAGCCCGGAAAAATCGGCGATCGGCGCTGCCCGCGCCTCGACATCGGCATTCGGCATGATCGATACTTCCAATTTGGCTCGCCGGCCCACCACCGTGCGCGCCGATCGAAAAGAACCTTAGAATCGGCTCGTTAAGGCTTGATTGACCGCCCGCGCGCGCCTCGATCCGTCGTCATCGTCAACGGATGCGAACACGTATTGAGCTCCTTGGGACACAAGGCAAAAACATAGCACTTGATTGCTCTATTACGATACATTCAAATAATTATATTGATTATTTGATATGAATTCGGGATAAGAATTTAAACGGGATAAGCCTTCGATGCTGCGTCTCATCCTTGCAATAGGCCTGTTTGTTGGATTGATCACGCCTGGATTGGCGGCGGATCCAGTCGATGGCAAGTATTATGCTGAAGACGAAAATGAAGGAGGTGTTATCTGGAAATTATATTTAAAGGTGGCTGGTAACGAAATCTCTGCACGTGTGTCATACGAAAATGCTGCCCAGGTGATCGGTGAGCTGAGCAAAGATGAATTGCCATGTGGTTCAACTGAATTGGATACAAACGGCGAATTCGAACTATGGTGTGGAGGGTCGAAACTTTCAGGTGATCTAAAGGAAGCTAGTATTTGGCCGATCGCCGTGGATCAGCATGATACAGGTAGCGGGGATTTCAAATTAATTCGCAATTCGGAATTGGCCAATTTCAATCGGTTCAAGGCTGAAACAGGGTCCCACAAAACAGCTGCGTACATCGATTCAAAGTTAAAGCCCTCCCCTTCGGCTTCAAAGTTTGAAGCCATGTACAAAGCTCTTGAACGTGAGCTTAAGTTGGCTGAAGCGAGGCGCAAGGCCGAAGCACGGAAGCAACGAGAGGCCGAGGCCGCCAGTTCGCCCGCCGAGGTCGAGAAAAGGCGGTTAGCTAAGCTTGCCGCGGCCGAGAAGAAACGCCAGGCCGAGATAGCCCGGAAGAAAGCCGAAGCGAAGAAGCAACACGAGGCTGAGGCCGCCAGATTGGCCGCCAAGGCCGAGAAGAGGCGGCTAGCTAAGCTTGCCGAGGCCGAGAAGAAACGCCCGACCGAGTTAGCCAGACGCAGGGCCGAGGAGAAAGAGCGGAAACGCCAGGCCGAGATAGCCAGGCGCAAGGCCGAAGAGAAACGTATCGCGGCGGCGAAACGAAAAGCTGAACGCGATAAGGCGTTGTATACGGCTCTGGCTTCCAGTGCCGAAGTTTTATCAACCAATGCTCGACAATTTATCCGACATTCCCCAGATGACATCCGACTTCGTGGAAAATGTACCACTATCCGACCGCCAAGGGGTACTGCATCCCCTTTGCAGCCATCCGATGGCATGATTTTGGTAATCGGCCCGCGATTGGAAGGCCATTTGGTCGTTTC